>OIZV01000896.1_pt1 | contig 11764 bp, 8 predicted proteins | sample 1588681 | NCBI WGS metagenome assembly OIZV01 (sample SAMN03283281) | human gut metagenome | biome: human-associated habitat; material: feces | host: Homo sapiens | place: Peru | collected 2012
TGTCAGTACCACTTGAGTATATAGTCCTCTCTGGGTTTCATCTTTTAATTCTACAGACAGCTCTTCTTTCTCAAGCAGAGATTGCGATGATGAACAAGAAGATTTGATCTCAATCGGTTTGTCTGAAATGGGAGATTTAACAAGCTCAATAAAACACTCCTGTATCTCCACGGGGAAATTTGTGCCTATATCTTCTTTCCAAGATGAAGCATCTATCCATCCTCCCTCTGAAGCAATTATTACAGATAAAGCGACCTGCTTTTTTCCGGGAGATAATTTCAATGTATATCCCAACTCCACTTCATTTCCATGTATGCACCGAGATGTAAAATTAATATTATGCATCTTTGTTCCGGATGCGGAGCCGGAACCTGAACCTGATCCTAAACCTGGTTTAATATTTTTTCCGTATCCGATTCGAGGCAGCAGCATCCTCCCCAATCGATTGGATAATTTACTTGCAGTAGCATCAATATTTACTAAAGCACTGGCTTTTATCCTTTTGTTAATCTGATTAATAACATTTTTTTGTATGCGTTGAACAATCTGCATTCTGACAGGATCTATCCATCGCATATGATCTGAGGCTTCGCACTCTCTTAAATATTCCCCTAAAGGCATTGCTGCGTATTCGGTAACAGTTAAATCTTCTTTAATTAGTTTATCCGTTATAGGAACGAAAAAGCCAAATATAAAGTCGTCCGGGCTGTCCTGCGGAGTCAAATTTTTAACCCATGCACCGGTGGTCGCATACTCTATTACCATACCGGGATCTCTTGAATACATAATAATAGGTTCATTCAATCCGCCATCTTCTTCAAATTTACCGATGTAGGCATAAGGGCTTAAAACGTTCTGCGTTCCGTTTAACTCGGCCCTGGATATCCGTATTAAAGCAATATACCCTGCCGTCATACCGCTTGCGAAATAATTCCTTACATTAATCGGTAACAATTCAATATTCGGAAATGCGTCACTTTTGTAATCATAACTGTATGTTTTTGCCAATGCAACTGTATACAACTCTTGTGTCAGCTGAAAAAAAGGAAGCATGTCCTGTTTTTTAATCGGAGTATTATCAACAGAAACAATTAGCCACTTATTCTTACAAAAATTGGGAAGTGTTCTGTTATGAATCTTAGGGGCATACCACTTTTGTATAGACAATCTCAAATAATCGGATAAAGATGACGCCCACACTTCCACAAAATGGCTTTTTATTCCCGGTTCAATATCAGCTTCTATGGGAATAATCCCATCGAGTAAGCGTTTTTCATCTATATAAGGAATTATGATAGCGGTCCCTGTTTCGTGTTCTTTGAAGGGCTTACTTCCGAATACTTCTAAAATTTTCAATATGGATTCTTTATCGGTGATAGGCAAAAGATCTTCATCTTGTTTACGTCCCCACCACGCTTTCCCAGCCGATCTTGGTTCAATATCATTTAACAAAGTGATATCATCCCCCGATTCATTAGTCTTGCTCTCATCCTCAACAAGCGTTATAATCAATCTGTCTTCATACGAATCTTCGGTTTTAATCCTTGAGTAAAAGATTACAATTCCGATGCCGACACGATAATACACACTCTTACCGAATCCCCAATTACCTCCTGCCACCGAAATAGTTTGCCTTTTTCCCGTATCATAGATTAGTTTAAAGAAGTTACCGTGATCGTCTTTTTTTATCTCGTTTTTTCTGACTTTTCCGGTTAGTCCGCAAGTTCTCGTATCGCGAATTTCCAAAAATGACGCTGTCGGATCAGGATACCGACGATTCAAAACATCTTCCAGTCCGGTTATATATTCATTAAACGCTTTTGGAGTAAAGACCCCGGTAATAAAATTTACAGCATAAGAATCACCCGGTTCATTTAAGGAAGCATCTGAGCTGTTTTGAATGGCTTCACGAACTAATAAATCCAATTCTGGGATGTTATCATTTTGCAAAGATTTGAGTGTAACACTGCCGTAAGATACACCATAATCAGTTTTAAGAATCTCTCTATCTAACATGTAAATTTACCAGTTTCCTTTAATCGGGTTGTTTTACTTGGACAGTTCTAATGTAGTCCACATGTTCTTCCTGCCCGGCTATTACAATACTGAATCCTATAATATCTTGGTTTGTCCCTATCTTTGTTCTGTAACTGCTTTCTTTCCCTTTAGAATGATCTATTCGGTACAAAAGCAATAAGGGAATGTCTGCGTAACCAAGATCGTATTTAAGACGTTTTAAGTTTTTACCGGAAGTCCTCCCTTCCTTAAAAAGCTTCTTTTTTTCATTTGATAACGACTCAACGCAAATATCACTTAGAATATCACGGCCGGATCGTAGAGAGCCTATATCTATATATTCAAATTTTTTCTTCTTGGAACGTTCTATAGTTCCCACATCCGCATTCCCCACTGTCCACCTGGTATCGGCATTTTTATCTCCGGCAATCGCAACATTCCATTTCAAGTATTTTCCCTCTTGATTCATCTGACGAATCCATTTTACAAAAATAGGGATATCCACATGTAGAGGGGAACAATTAAAAATTTTATATTTCTCAATAAATTCCCTTAATACATATTCAGAATCTACCTCACTCCAATAGTATGCTGATTCTATGGCATCGGATTTCTTTGCTTTTCCGATTCCCGTCAAAAATAGATTTGTTACTTCTATATTTTTGGCTAATTCAGTATCATTGCGTTCATATTGAGTTACTTCGTAACTATCATCGCTAAAATCAACATCGCAGGGAACCATGTTTTGAGATTTGTTTTTTGATGTCAGCAAAAATCTGGCAATTTTTGATGAACTTAACACTCTGGGACCAAACTCTGAAGGACTTTTCCCTTTTTCCATAAAATTCTCGAATTCTTCTTTTAAGCGTTCATCAATCTCTTCAATTAATTGGAATTTTTGTTGAACTTGGAGCGGCATCCATATTCTTTGAAGCAATTCATAACCACGTCTGTACCCAAACCATCTGGCCATCTGCATAAGAGTGTCCGCCTGATTAACATTTCTGGCAAAATAGGTGCAGACTAATCCCTCCAGAGTTAAACCTCTTGAAAGCGTATTCCCTCCCATTACGATAAATACCGGTGCTTTGTCCATTTGTGCAAGTTCTTCGGAATTTGGATATACAATTCGTAAAAAAGTTCCTTCTTCTGCAATTTTGTTGGCTTTACAATTGTCTACGCAAAGATGAATTCCGTTCTTATTGTATTTTAACTTTCCGTCATCACCGAGCGTTATATTGACAATATTTTTTATCATACAATCTATGTCATCTTTGATTTCACAAAAGTCCGGGAAGTCATCGACCACTTCTTTCAGTTTGGCATACTCAGGATACCCTTCTTTCAAATCTTTTAATCGGAATTCTCCTTTTTCTTCTTCATAAGTACTCTTACAAAGAGTCAGAATCTTCCCTGTAACAACTTCTTTTTTGAACCACTCCCGCAACATCTCGTATTCTTCGAAATGTCCGTTTTGAATTGCTGTCGTATGAATTAACATACTAATCGGTTGCTTATAACCCCTATTCCGTAACACCGCTGCCGCGCACAGAAACCATGCCATGGATTTTTGCATTTCAGATGGTAAAGTAAATACTTTCCCTCGATGAAGATTATTTATTTCCTTCATCTCGTTGTCACTGATAGTTCTGACAATATTCAAACCCGAATATTTTTCGTCAGTTTTACTTCCCCAAATAGCTTTTGCCCCGAAGTATTCTTTTGACTCTGGCAAACTGCAAATAAAATTGCTCGGATATAACGATTTGCGATACGCTTCATTCAAAACATTAGCATACGGAGTAGCGGTAAAGCTGACATAATTCATAGCTTGAAACGGAGTTCGGGTTGGATTCCCGTCGCAATCACATCCGTTTACTAAATCAATAATAAGTTGATTTACTTTCGTCCGCTCTATCTCATCTTCATCTTTCACTTCACCCATCTTAACCGTGTTGATACTTGCCTGATCTGCCTCATCATCTATCACCAATACCCGCATTTTAACCGTCCGAGTTTCTTTTGCATGTAACCATGTAATAAGGTTTTGTAATCTTTTAGAATTTTTCAAGCATACAAAAACATATCTATGTAGCCATTTGTTATTAGAAATTCCTTCTTGAAAAACGTTTAAGTTAAGACCTTCGGGGGAATATGTTTCACCTGTCTTTATATCAATCATGTAGTTTTCATTATTTGTATAATCCAAAACATGCCAACTTAATCCCACACTTTGGGAAAGATCTCTCCAAAAGCGATCTCGTGTCTGTTTCCTTAAATTATCAATTGTGCCTGACAAAACAATAAAAATATTCCAATCATAATGCGCCGCCATCGTCACAAGGCCGATCATATTTGCGGTTTTTCCCGACTGGACACTTCCCATCACAAGTCCTTTGACCGGTCCTATTGAACGAGTGTCTCTTTCAAGGTGATTAAGCATCCAGTGGCAGTTATTTTCTAACATGTCCACTGCATCGCATGACATTTTTGGGATTCCGGTATTTTTACCTAATAAGTGATTCTTATATTTTACCCACGCAGATCCTCCATCTGTCGGAACCCCCAGCGTATTTGTTATACCATCCGAAATGCCATATAATTCTGTGATTTGTGTATAGTTGCTCTGTATTGTTGTTACTAAATCATGCCATTCCGAGAAATCCATATTCGGAGGAATAATCAATTCTTCATTTTGAAGTCTATCAAATTCTTTTTTCTCATCTTCATTTGAAACGCACAAATGCACAACCTGATCCCAATTGAAACCCCGTTGGATCTTCTCAGCTATCCATTGCTTGCATGAGGTATATTCTTCGCCTGCATAATTGCCCATGTTTTATCACCTTTATTAGTCTTTTGCGGAAATTTTTTATTTAGCTGCTATTTGACTGCGATTTCTCTCCATCCTTATATAAGATGCTTACAAATCTGCTTTATCTATTGGAAAAAATATTTTCGATTTGATCCGCACATTTTGCCAAATTTTTTTTGATATCTCTTCCCCAAAACCTTAGAACAATCCACCCTTGCGAGTTTAATGTTGCTGTAACTTCTTTGTCTCTTTGAATGTTTCGTTCGATTTTATTAATCCAAAATTTTTTATTTGATTTTATTTCGCTTTTTTTGTTCTTCCAGTCATATCCATGCCAAAATTCGCTATCAACAAAAACAGCTATTTTCTTACCGATAAAAACGATATCTGGTTTGCCGAATATTGAGTTTACATTTTTACGATACCTCAGGTTTCTGGCCCATAGTTCACTGCGCAACATTCGCTCTATTAAAGAGTTTTTGTTATGCACTCTTCTCATATTAAAACTGATTTGTTCACGCGTTTTTTTCATGAGATTATTTTATTTTCCTATGAACCTTTCTATTCGACAATATCTACCTTATTATAGAATAATTGGACTTACTTTTTCCTTCAATCTCCTCAAGAAACTAAAATACCTATTAAAATAACGTTTAAAAGTATATTTGGAATCGAATGTGGTGGGTTTAGTGTCCAAACTCGGTCCATTCTCTGTGCAGCTTATTTGAGTTAATGATATGGCAGAAATACGGCAGAAAGTTTTTCTGCCATTTTTCTGCCGAGCATTAGTATAGCTTAGTATACATAAGTTGTCAAAGTTAACCAAAATAATTGTGACTTTATAGTGTCCAAAAGTATGTAGGTTGGCATAAGAAGAAGAGGCCATTTTCTCGTATAATTGCGGATGTTTCGATATACGTTATAGTGTCCAAAAAGGGGCCATTACTTTTATAGTTTCACAAGAATTTTTCACAAGTTTTTATTATCCAACGACAAGGAACTAGAAATATAACTGGGAAAGAAATTAAGCAAATTTTGGTTGTGCGGATAGTGGAGCCATATTTTGTGTGTATAATTTAGATTTTGTCGACGAGAAACGCAAAGAAAACTAGCACGTACTGTACACCATAAAGGGTCCACTAACAATATATACTTTTTATTCTAATTTTGCTCATTTTGCTCACGAAACATCGTCGGAAAAGCATAAAAAAAGAACCACTCTCGTCTGAGAATGACTCTTTTTCTAAAAGTGCGCCCAACAGGAATCGAACTCATAGATAGTCCTAACATTCATTTACTTGACTTTGCTCCCGATAGTAAGCGGTAATAGGAATGGGCCAAAAGCCCACTAAACCAATATACTATCGGGAGTTTTTATGAAGAAAAAATCTAAACAAGTAGTTGTAAAAGTTGCCAAGCAAAAAGTCGCAGATGTAGCTGAACCGACACCCAAAGAACGGGATGGCCGCTTACCTGTCGTTGGCGCAGTTTTCACTAAAACCTACCGTGGAAAACGCATAGAAGTAAAAATGTTGGAAAACGGCTTTGAATATGAAGGCAAAACCTATAAAAGCATATCCCGCGTGGCTATGGAAATAGTCAAGCGGCCTATCAGCGGGTATGTGTTCTTCGGGTTATCCAAATGACACCGCGTATATTACCACCCGTTAAAAACCAGTTTGTAAAGGGGCGTTCTGGTAATCCACTTGGACGCCCCAAGAAATTGCGCGAAGCGGAACTCTTACAGACTGCCATTAAGTTTTTTGATGAATTAGCCAAGGCCTACTATTTCAAAGGAAACTCGGCCCATAAGATAAACCGCATTTGGAAGGTGCTAAATGAGAAATAAATGCTATCTTCCTAAAAGTTTTGAGGAGTTAAAAGCCTTGCCAGACGAAAAACTCCAATTTTATTGGGATATATTCTATCGGTATCAATTACGGGGGCGAAAGGGCAAATATAGACCCTTGTGGTATGCCATTCAATGCGAATTGTATAGTTGTAAACTGGCTGAAAAGTATATAACTCGTCTTGATAAGTATGCTAATAATCCGGAAAAATATATCCAGCGGGCCCATAAATGTAAATATAATTTAGCGATAGGAACTATCCTAACCAAGAAATACAAAGGGAAAACCTATCAAGTAACAGTAAAAAACGAGAAAGAATACGAGTGGGAAAACACCATATATCCCAATTTAACCGTCATAGCGCAGAAGATAACTCGGGGTCACGTTAGTGGCCCCAAGTTTTTTGGACTGGTGGGGAGGCAAAATGCCAAAAGTTAATTGTGCTATATACACCCGTAAATCTACGGAACACGGTCTAGATATGGAGTTTAACTCGCTCCAAAATCAGGAGGAGGCGTGCAAGGCTTATATCTTGTCCCAATCCTTTAATGGCTGGGAATACTATAAAACCTATTCGGACGGCGGTATCAGTGGCGGAACGATGGAGCGCCCCGGCTTAAAAACACTTCTTAACGATATCCGCGCCCGCAATATACAGGTAGTCGTTGTCTATAAAGTGGACCGGCTGTCGCGCTCTATTATAGACTTCCACAAAATGATGCAAGAGTTTGATAAATATGGTTGTAACTTTGTGTCTATCACGCAATCGTTTGATACGAGTAATTCTATGGGAAAATTAACGCTTAATATGCTTTTATCTTTTGCCCAGTTTGAGCGCGAAGTATCAGCTGAGCGCGTGCGTGATAAAATCGCCGCTAGTAAAGCCAAGGGACTATGGATGGGGGGGACTCCGCCGCTGGGGTATGACCTTAAAGACAAGCAGTTAGTGCCTAACGCGCAGGAAAAAACACTCGTCAACTTAATTTTTAACAAGTATTTAGAACTGGGCAATATACAAGCTACAGCCGATTGGATGAATCAGCAAGGATACCGCAGTAAATGCTGGCAAACGGCGTCTGGGGATAAACGTGGCGGGCATTTGTTCCGGCACGGGTCTATACAGCGAATTCTCGGAAATCCTGTCTATATAGGCAAAATGCCGCATTTGGCGGCTAATAAGGTCTATGTCGGCAAACAAGCGGTTCTTGTACCTTGTGAAATTTTTGAACAGGTGCAATCCAAAATCGGGAATTCTAAGAACGGATTACGGGAATATCGCTCATATATCCGTCAAAAGGCTTTATTGGCGGATAAATTGTTTGATGATAAAGGAAATCCTTATAAATTGACCAGTACGACTAAAAAGGGGCAGAAATTCCAATATTATTTTATTAGAAATGGAATTCATATTCCGGTGGTGCAACTGGACGGTTTTGTATTGGATACAATTTGCCGAACTGATTTGAGCAGTTTAGATTTACAGACGGATAGCAGCCAGATTGGCGTTAATGAGGCTAAAACGTGCCTAAAACGAGCCGTTTGTATAAAAACGGGTACAGACTGCCATTTACAACTTGAATTGGACAAGAACGCGTTTTTGGATGTTTGCCGGAAGAATCCCATGCAAGAACCGCGGCAAAATGATCTACTTGTGCCGGATATAAGGAAAAATACAATCGCCTTGCGGGCCACTTTTTATATAGATAATGTGTCCTCTACGCGGCTACAAAATGGCACTGCCAATAATATTTTGACGGTACGGCAATTAAACGAAAGTTTAGTGCGAGGGCTCGCGCGAGCGTGGCAGTGTAAGAAGATAATAGGAAGCGGCATGACTTCCCGTGAATGGGAAAAGGCAAGTGGAATGAATAAGCGCACTTTTGCTCGGTATTTGAATTTGTGCTATTTGTCTCCGCGTATAGTGGCGGATATTTTAGAGTATAGAAACCCGCGAAATATGAGTTTGAAAGAATTGATGAATTTAGCAGAGGGAAACGTGGATTTTGAAAAGCAGGAAAATCTGTGGAAAACGCCCCGCTTGTGCGGGGCGTTGTAAATCATTCATCATCGGCAAAAAATTCCCAGTCCACCTCTTTAATATAGTAGGTTTCTTTGATTCTTACGCCGACGTTATATTTAAGCAATAAGGCCGTTAGTTTATTCCCATCAATCATAATAATGTTGTTGCGGGTGGCAATGTCTTGGGCGGTTTTGTCAAAATAACTGGTTGTAATAAAAACGCCGCGGCGGGTTTTTTTGTCGGTTATGCCGCCTAAAAAATCGCGCATTTCTTTGCCGTTTACCTTATTGTCTGCATAACGCTTGGCTTGCAGATAAATTTTATCTAAACCCAACGCGTCTTCGTTCACAATTCCGTCAATTCCTCCGTCGTGGCTTTTGGCCGTTAGAGAAAATTCATCTCCGTATCCCATCGCTTTCATTAATTCCAAACAAATCCGTTCAAAATAAATAGGGTCCGTGGCTTTTAACTGTTCCAATAAATCCCGTCGAGTGCGTTGGTTAAAATCCTCAATAGCGTTATTAATGCGTGTGGTGGGGTCAAGGTCCTGTTCCTCTGTCTGTTGTAATTGGGGAGTATCAGTTTTATGCGAGCGGGTTTTGAAATCTCTAAACGATTGATACTGATTTAGAAATTTATTGTTAATAGATTGGCCGGTTTTTAAGGCCTCAATGCCACTGGTGGAAATTTGGTAGAATCCTCGTTTTACTCTTACAATCAAACCGGCATTGTACATATAACTAATGGCCCAATTTAGACGATTGGCTACAATGGTTTGTTGTCCGCTGGGGAGCATTTCTTGCTGTTCTTTTTGCGAAATATGTAATTGCTCGCAAATTGTAGGCAGTATTTCCTTGGCGGCGCGGGGCGCATCTTTTAACAATTTTAAGGCAGGGGACATAAATTGTTCATATTGCGGTATGGGCATAAAAAATCTCCAATTTTAATTATTTTATTATATCATTAAAACTTCATCTGTTTGCGATCCTGCAATTTTGCCCATTAGAGAAAAAGGCCCGTTTGGGGCCTTTTTTGCGGTCTATAAATACTGCTCTAAAACCCAAATGGATAAAAATCAGACTAAAACACCGACGAGAGAGGGGAAAATTAGACAACAAAAAAGCCGCTTACTTAAAAGCGGCTTTCTAAATGGTCGGGGCGGCGGGATTTGAACCCACGACCTCACGGTCCCGAACCGTGCGCGCTACCAGCTGCGCTACGCCCCGTAAAATTGCAGTGAAACGAAAAATGGTCGGGGAAGCGGGAATCGAACCCGCGGTCTCTCGCACCCCAAGCGAGCACTCTACCACTGAGCCATTCCCCGGAAAAATTTTCAATTTGTTTTACTGCCGTACATATATTTTAGCATTCTTTTAGCAGTTGTGAAAGAGTTTCTTTCATTTCCGAGAGAAATTTCACATCCACGCCGGCTTTTTTTTGCTCGCCGCCGGCCGCGGGGGAATATTTGGAGAGTTGTTTTTTGGCGCCTTCCAGCGTCAATTTGTGTTTGTAAATCAGATCCTTAATTTTCAAAATGGTGTACACATCTTCTTTGGTGTAGCGTCGGTGCCCGCTCTCCAGGCGAATGGGTTTAATCAGGCCGAACTCCGCCTCCCAGTAGCGCACGGAATATTCCGGCACGCCGGTGATGCGTTTTACGTCTCCGATGCTAAAATAATCTTTTTGTTCCAGCTCTTCCAGTCCCATAAAGTTATTATAGCAAACCCATTGGAGCGGGAGGCGTTTATTTTTGTTTTGTCGTCGTGGAAGTTGGCGCCGCCATTTAAAACACTTGCCTTGCATGTTTTTTTTGATAGATTTTGTTTGTCAGTAAAAATCGTCAAAAAGGAAGCCAAACATGAAAAATTGTTCTACGGGCCGTTTAGGCGGCTTTACGTTGATGGAATTATTAGTCGTTATCCTTATCATCGGTATTTTGACGGCGGTTGCGTTGCCGAAATACCAAAGCGCGGTGGACAAAAGCCGCTATTCTACCCTGATGCCCACGGCAAAAACGATAGCCAATTCGCAAGAGACCTTTTATATGGCCAACGGAGGCTATAGCGAGGACTTGGCTAACTTAGACACGCAAGTCGCCCAAGATGCCAGCGGGGCCACGGCCCAGCTGCCCGAGGGGATGAAATTAGAAATCAGCCAGCGTGAGAGCCACAAGTATGTGAAAATGAGCAAAGACGGCTTGGACAATAATTACATCGTTTACCAGGCACAAAGCCCCAACTATTCCAAAGAAATCCATTGTGAGGCATTAAAAGACTCCGCCCGCGCTGAGCGCTTGTGCAAGGCCTTGGGCGGGGAAAAGATTAACGGGTATTTGACCCCGGGGTATGAGACGTATGTGTTGGAAGGTACGGGACTCGGGATGTCTGCCGATGTGGTGGATAAAATAGAGCAAGCGGGAAGTGGTGGCTGGCAATCGTGCGACACCTACCCGTGCACCAAGACCTGCAACCGCCCGGTGGCCGAGGGGTACAGCTGCAACGGGACCTATCAAGAAGATGGCAGCTATACGGAGCGCTCCTGCCAGGGGAATATTTGCATAGATAAAATATATGATAAAGACGGCAAGCTGAAAGAAAAACAATTATGTGCTGTGCAAGATGACGGTCATTGCAGTATTGAACATAAGATTACTTATGATGAGAACGGGAAACAGACCTCCTCTAGCAGCTGTCGTGGTTGGGGTGGGTCAAGCGATGGAAGTAAATTTTGTTCGGGCGGTTACTACAGTTATACTTATGAATATGATGAAAATGGGAATGTTATTTCCAGGCGTCAGTGCAAAAGTTTAGCCGCAGATGGTAGTTGTTCAAAATATGACAGTAGCGGAACAGAGTATACTTATGACAAAAATGGAAACAAAACTTCCCAACGCAAATGCTGGGAATATGGGGCCGATGGCAGCTGCAGCCAATGGGGCAATGGCTATGAATATACCTACGATGAAAACGGAAACAAACTATCGGAGCGCGACTGCGATAAGTATAGTGCTAGTGGAACTTGCGATGAATATAATTATCGCTTTACTGGAAATAATGAGTTCAC
>OIZV01000898.1_pt1 | contig 11758 bp, 9 predicted proteins | sample 1588681 | NCBI WGS metagenome assembly OIZV01 (sample SAMN03283281) | human gut metagenome | biome: human-associated habitat; material: feces | host: Homo sapiens | place: Peru | collected 2012
GCTGACGTTTCTGGAGGCGGAACACACAGTCGATGATGCAGAATGGGACACATTCCGTACGCAGATCCTGTCCGGTGATGAAACCGGGCTTCGAGAGGCGCATATCGACACATACCAGATTCGGTTTTCCGGCGGCGAACCGTATTTCCTGTCGCACAGTGAGAATGTAATATGCAGATAAAGTTTACGCGCGTACCGGGGAGCCGGTACGCGCGTTTTGGGAAATTGGAATGGTGTATCAGCCGATGCCGCCGAGGGCTGCGCCTGCAACAAGCGCTACGATGCAGAGGATGCAGTAGACATACTTGGCAAGCGGATAGAACCAGCCGCCGATGGGCTTCTGGAGGCCGTCGTTGACTTCGTCGAGGACGAATTTCTTACCGGCGACCCAGAAGAACATGATACCGGCCAGCAGAGCGCCGAGCGGGCAGATGTAGATCGAAACGACGTCCATCCAGTCGGAGGTGATCTCCTGGATGAGGATTGCAATCACGCAGCCAATGACAAGGATGATGGCAGTAGCCGGAACGCGCTTCAGCTTCAGGTTATCCTGCAGGGTCGCAACGGGTGCTTCATACAGGTTGATGATGGAGCTGAGGCCGGCGAACAGAACGCAGACGAAGAAGATGACGCCGATGATCCGGCCGCCGGGCATACCGTTGAGGACGTTTACCAGCCAGACGAACATGAGGCCGGGGCCGCCCTTCTCCAGCGGAGCGCCGCCCGCTGCCATGGCGGGGATGATAACGAACGCGGCGAGCAGAGCAGCCAGCGTATCGAAGATCGCAACGTTTCTGGCGGAGCCAGGCAGGTTTTCATTCTTGGGCAGATAAGAGCCATAGATGACGGAGCCGTTGCCCGCGACGGACAGGGAGAAGAACGCCTGACCGAAGGCAAAGATCCAGACCATGGGGTTCGCAAGGCCCTTGGGGTCGAGCGTGAAGATGTACTTGTAGCCTTCGCTTGCGCCGGGCAGGAACGCAATGTAGATGCCGAGGCCCACGAACAGGAAGAACAGAACCGGCATCATGACCTTGTTGGCCTTCTCAATGCCGCCGGAGACACCCATCGCCATGATGGCGAACGAGGCAACGATTGCAACGATAATCCACGGCAGGTTGCTGATCGCAACGATGTCGAAGTGGCCGCCGATGGCCGCCATATCCTGGCCCATGGCGTGCATATCGCCGGTGATGGCGATCGCGGTGTACTTGAAGATCCAGCCCATGACGACGGTGTAGCCAATGGCCAGCGCCATGGAGCCGAGGACCGGGATGAAGCCGATGGCTTCGCCGATCTTGCGGTTGCCGCGCAGCTCGGTGCACTTACCGAACGCGCCGATGGGGCCTGCGCCGGTGGCACGGCCGAGCGCGAACTCGCCGATAACGCCGGTAGAGCCGATGAGGATGACGCAGATGAAATACGGAATCAGGAATGTCATGCCGCCCCAAAGGGAGACCATGATGGGGAAGCGCCAGATGTTGCCCATGCCGACGGCGGAACCGATGCAGGCCAGAATAAAGCCCCATTTGGATTTAAAGCCGTCGCGCTGTGTGGTTGCCTGTTTGTCAGCCATTTCTTTCCCTCCAATAAGAATGTTGGATTCGACTGTCACGCTGCGCCGGGAGCCCCGGCGCAGCGCCGTCCAGGTTTACTTACTCTTTCCTTTGATTGTCTTACTTTTCCTCGTTGGGATACGGCTCGAGGAATGCGTGGAAGTGGCGCATCGGGAGGTTGTGGCCCCAGACGATACGCATGTTGGGGATGGATTCGCGGTCTTCATACAGAGCCTTGACGGCTGCGATGACGTAATCCAGATGCTCCTGCGTAAGGCGGCTGCGGTCGATGGCGAAGCGCACGACGTTTGCAAGCTCTGCCTGCTGCTCCGGGGTCTTGAGGTCGTATTCCATGGAATAGTCGCCCAGCTCGGAGACGCGGATGCCGTAGCGGCGGATCAGTTCGAGCGAGAAGCCTTCGCCCGCGAAGGTCTCGTGGCCGCGCTTGCCGTCGAAGAACTCATCCATGTTGATGTACACAGCATGGCCGCCGGCGGGAAGAACGACGCCCTTGACGCCTGCCTTGTAGAAGCCCTGTGCGAGATATTCACACTGCTTGATGCGCTCGTCCATGTAGTTGAAGTCGCAGCTTTCGTACATACCGACAGCAAGCGCCATGATATCACGGCCGGACATGCCGCCGTAGGAGTCGTTGCCGTAGCAGGAGATCTGCTTGACCTTGAGCAGAACGCCGACGTCGGTCTTGACGGTGCCGTCCTCGTTGAAGTCGGAGAAGTTCTGCCAGAACAGGCCCTTGTCGCGGAAGGCAACCATGCCGCCCATGTTGGCGTGGCCGTCCTTCTTGGCGGACATGCAGAAGCCGTCGCAGTAGGAGAACATCTCGGTGGCGATCTCGGCGATGGACTTGTCGGCATAGCCTTCTTCATTCATCTTGATGAAGTAGCAGTTTTCAGCCCAGCGAGCGACGTCGAAGATCAGGGGGATGTTGTACTTGTGCGCGACGCGGTTGATCTCACGGATGTTGCCCATGGAGACCGGCTGGCCGCAGATGGGGTTGTTGGTGATGCAGGTGAAGACCAGCGGGACATTCTCGGGGCCGACAGCGGTGATGAGCTGCTCGAGCTTTTCGATGTCCATGTTGCCCTTGAACGGGTTCTTCTCGTACTTGCCGCCTTCGGGTACCTGATACAGCAGTTCCTTATGATAGAGGTTTCTGGGGATGGAGCCCATCTGCTTGATGTTGCCCTCGGTGGTGTCGAAGTGGCCGTTGGAGGGGATGGTGAAGACCTTACCCGGATGACGGGCGGCGAGGATCTTCTTGACGATCTCCATCAGCACGGATTCCGCTGCGCGGCCCTGCTGGATGATGAAGGTGTTGGGGCGCTCCATCTGGGCTGCGCCGCCGTTAAAGAGGCCGCCCTCGTATTCGGGCAGGTAGACCTTTTCCATCATCGTCTCGACGTCGCGGCAGTCGGTGCGGACAAGATCGAGGATCTTTTTCCAGTTCTTTTCGCCGCCGCGCTCAAAGATGTCGCGGAAGGTGTCGAGCAGGACATAGTAGCCGGTGTTGCGGCCATATGCCTCGTCGCCCAGGAACAGGGAAGCCCACTGGTGGTTGGTCATGGCGGTAGTGCCGGAGTCGGAGAGCATATCAACCGTCAGCATGCCGGCGGGGAATGCAAACTCATTATAATGGGTGGCTTTCAGGACGCGTTCGCGCTGCTCGACGGTAACGTCGGGAATATCGCGGACGGCAAAGGTAAAATGATGGGGCGCGGGGACATTCAGCGGATATTCGTTGCTCATAATAATACTGACCTCCATTAGTATTGGCGTTTTACGCCGATTGTTTTGGAGATACCCCGGTCGTCGCAGACAGGCTTTCTGCCGGCGCCTGGCGGACAGTATCAATTCACGGTTTTTTCCTGCTTACAGGACGGCGATGCACTCGATCTCGACGAGCGCATCCTTCGGAAGACGTGCGACCTCAACTGCGCTGCGCGCGGGGCAAGCGCCCTCGAAGAACGTGGCGTACACGCCGTTCATGGCTGCGAAGTTGTTCATGTCGCTGAGGAAAACGGTCGTCTTGATGACGTTTTCCATGGCCGCGCCTGCCGCTGCGAGAACTGCCTTGCAGTTTTCGAGGGACTGACGGGTCTGCTCCTCGATGGTTGCGGGGAACGCGCCGGTTGCCGGGTCGATGGGCAGCTGGCCGGATGTGATGATCAGGCTGCCGGCCTGGATGCCCTGCGAATACGGGCCGATGGCCGCGGGGGCCTTTTCAGTAGAAATGACGGTTTTCATAAACTGTCCTCACCTCCTCATTATGATAAGAGTTTATCACTCCACGATTCAGTTGTCAATATAATTACTGTAAACCACCAGATAAAAAACTCAAAATTGTGCATTTCGCACAATTTTTACTGTTAATTTTCGTATGTTAAAAAAATTATTTCTCGTTTTGAGAAAATACAGTGAGAAAATCGGGCGGATCTCGTTGCTTTCGCGAAAAAACTGTGCTAGTATGAGAAATACGGACACATCATAAGGAGGAAGCCCTATGACGGAACAGATGCTTCGGCAGTATACCGTGCTGGTCGAATACCTCGGCGCAACGCTTGGGCCGGATTATGAGGTCGTACTGCATGAGATCCTGCCGGAAACCAGCCGCGTGGCCGCCATTGCCAATGGCTCCATCAGCGGCCGCAGCGTCGGCGCGCCGATCACAAACGCGGCGCTGCGCATGATCATGCAGAAGCAGTACGAGACGAGCGACTATAATCTGAACTACACCGGACAGCTTGCAAACGGAAAGACCATCCGTTCGAGCACGATGTTTATCAAGGACGGCGGCAAGCTGGTCGGCCTGCTGTGCATCAATTTTGACGACAGCCGGTTCCACGAGATCAGCGACGCCATTCTCAAGCTCATCCACCCGGACGATTTTGTCCATCACCACTACTTCCCTGTCGACGCGCCCGCCAAGCAGCCCATGCAGCCGCAGCACGCGGCAGCCGTCCCGGCGGAGCATTTCCAATCGGACATGAACAGCCTCATGGAGGAGCTGTTCGAGACGGTCACGAAGTCCGTCAACGTGCCGCTCGACCGCCTGACGCAGGCCGAGCGCACCCGCATCATCGCCCAGCTGCATGAGCAGGGGATGTTCGAGCTGCGCGGCGCGGTGCAGTTCACGGTCAAAAAGCTGTCCTGTTCGCAGGCAAGCATATACCGGTACATTAAAAAAGCAAAGGCACGAGAAGAACCGCAGCACGAATGAGTTTCGCCTGTCCAGCTGTAATCCCATTTCTCTCTAATAGAATGAAACCCGCCCCCGGACGGCTTGTTATACGTCCGGGGGCGGGTTTTTTATTTGAGTTCCCATTCTTTCAGCTGGCTTGCCAGTTCGTACAATCGCTCGTAACTGTCGTAACGGGTCTGGCCGATCTCGCCCTCAGCGAGGGCTTTGCGGACGGCGCAGCCGGGTTCTTTGCGGTGGGCGCAGTCGGGAAACTGGCAGTGGCCGAGATATGGGGCAAACTCCGGGAAGGCATATTGCAGCTGCTCCTTGTGCACCAGCTCCATGCGCTCGGTGTCGAACGCGGAGAAGCCGGGGGTATCGGCGACGAACGTATTGCTTCCCAGGCTGTAAAGCTCAATGTGGCGCGTGGTATGGCGACCGCGGCCGAGCTTTTCCGAAACCTCGCCGACGGGCAGCCGAAGCTGCGGGCAGGCGCGGTTCAGAAGGCTGGATTTGCCGACGCCGGAATTTCCGGTCAGGCAGGAGAGCTTTCCTGCAAGCGCTTCGCGCAGGGCCTCGATGCCCTCGCCTGTTTCCGCACTCGTGACGAGTACGGGGACGCCCGCTCTGCGGTAGATCTCCGCAAGGGGCTGCGCCGGAGCCAGATCGTCCTTGTTGACGACGACGAGGGCCGGGACGTTTTGCAGCTGGGCGATGGCGAGGACGCGGTCGATGAGAAACGGCTCCGTCACCGGGATGGCGCAGGAGGCCAGCACGACGAGCTGGTCGATATTGGCGACCGCCGGGCGGATAAACGCGTTTTTCCGGGGCAGAAGCGCCTCCAGAACACCCTTGTCCCCCTGCCGGGTGATACGGACGAAATCGCCGACGAGGGGCGACTGGTCCTGCCGCCGGAAGCGGCCTCTGGCGCGGCACTCGACAACGCCGTCCTCCGTCTGTACATAATAGAAGCCGCTCAGGGCTTTGATGATGCGATACTCTTCCATGCGCTTACTCAAACAGGATCAGCTGCGAATCGTAGATCGCGCCGTCGAGGTAGACGTCGACCGGGAGCGTACCCTTGCCCCTGACCGTGACCTCGACAATCACAGAGCGGTCGTCTGTGATCGACACGGAGGCCGGGCCGTATTGCAGCACGCCGTCGACATAGACAGTGATCTCATACAGGCCGCTTTTGCTCGGAAGATTGACCTCGATGGTCTTCTCGACAGTCTTCTCCTGCACAACGACCTCGATCATGTTGGACTTGGTGGTCTTCGTGTCGTCGCCGAGGGAGTTTTCCACGACGCAGAAATAGTAATACGTGCCGGGGACAGAGGTATCGGCAGCGCAGGTGGTGTTCCCTTCCCTGCTGCGCGAGACGAGCGCGGCGTTTTCATAGCCGCCGTCGGTGCTCATGTACCAGGCGTAGCGGAGCGCCCCGTTGTCGGAGGCATAGGCGGAGATGGAGAGCGTGACCGGCTCGTCCTGCAGAACAGCCTGATCCTGCGTCAGATTGGTCACGACCGGAGTCGCGGCCTCCTCCGGGCCTTTGGACACGCGCAGGTTGATGACGGTATCCTTTTTGACCATCTGGCCGCCGTCGATGGACTGGAACGTGACCGTGCCCGCGGGCAGGTCGCTGTCGTCGCTGCGGATGCTGCCGTTTTGCAGTCCGGCGTCCGCGATCATCTGCAGCGCCTTGTCCACGTCCTCGCCAACGAGCGTCGGAACCTCGGTCAGCTCGATATCCGGGCCGAGCGAGACGACGAGGGTAACGGTCTGGCCGCTGGTGAGCGGCGTATCGCTGACCGGGTCTGTCTGGATGACATAGCCCTCGGTGTAGATATCGTCCTTGCGCTCCTCGATCTGAATGTTCAGGTTCAGGCCGAGGGCGTTCAGCTGCTGCTCGGCGTTCTGCCGCGTGAGATTGACCAGCGGCGGCATTTTCGTCTCGCTGACGCCCGCGGAGACGGTCAGCTTGATGGTGCTGCCGACCTTCGCCTGCTTTTCAGGCAGCGGGGACTGGTCGACGACGACGCCCGCCGCATACTGGCTGCTTTCGACGTAGCCGTCGATCTGAATGACGAAGTCCGGATAATCCTCGGCCCGGATCTGGTCGGCGGTCAGGCCAATGAGCCGCGGGACAGCCGTTTCCTCCGTCTTTCCAAACAGGCCGGAGAAGAAATAATTGTACAGGAAATAACAGATGACGATCACGGCCAGCGCGATGCAGACGACGCCGGCGATGACCGCGATGCGGCTGCCGCGCCGGGAGGCGTCCTGCTGGGCCTTTTTGTCCTGCTCGAGCTGCTTTTTCTTCGCGACCGCGTCGGCAAGCGCGCCCTTGACCGCGTTCGTGCGGCCCAGCGTCTTGGGCATATAATCGGGGTCGTTCAGCAGGCGCTGCACGTCGATGCTGTCGGCCTCGGCGGTAAAGTCAAAGACGATGTTCGGCTCTTTGCGGAATTCCTCCAGATCGTGGAGCATACGGGTCGCCGAGGGATAGCGGTGCGACAGCTCCGCCGTCATGGCGTGCATGGTGATCTGCTCAAGGCCGAGCGGAATGGAGGGGTTCAGCTCACGCGGCATGGTGGGATGGCCGTTAATGTGTTGAATGGCGACAGAAACGGGCGTATCGCCGTCATACGGCGGGCGGCCCGTCAGCATCTCATAGAGCACCACACCGGCGGAATAGATGTCCGAACGGGCGTCAATATGCTCTCCCCGGGCCTGCTCCGGAGAAATATAATGCACCGACCCCATAACGACGTTCGATCCGGTGAACGTGCGCGTGGTGGCCGCAACGTCCCTCGCTATGCCAAAATCGGTCAGCTTCGCCCTGCCGCGCGGGGTGATTATAACGTTCTGAGGCTTAACGTCGCGGTGTATTATTCCCTTCTGGTGCGCATGGGACAGCGCATCTAGCACCTGACACATTATATTTACGGCAACCTTGGGAGACATTGGCCCGTCGCTCTTTATCAATTCTTTCAATGTGCTGCCTTCAACGTATTCCAGCACTATATAGCTTATATCCCCATCCTCGCCAACGGCATAGGAGCGGACAATATTTTCATGCGAAAGGCTGAGCACGGCGCGCGCTTCATGCTCAAAGCGGCGCACGAACTCCATGTCCCCGCGGTGTTCTTCCTTTAATACTTTAAGCGCGACCGTGCGGTTGAGCATGTTGTCATGCGCTTTATACACGTTCGCCATTCCGCCAGAGCCTATAAGGGATTCTACCATATACCTTCCGGAAATTACTCTTCCTATCATTCGGCATTCTCCCCATCGTTATATATTATTACGGCGCTTATATTGTCCCGACTGCCGGCTTTCAGCGCGCGTTCGACAAGCGCATCGCACGCCGTTTGCAGTTCTTCAGCCGGCCGGCCGAGTGCGTCCGCCAGTTCATCTTCACTCAGTTCACCGTAAAGCCCATCCGTGCATATGAGCAGCTTATCTCCCTTTTCCCATGCGCATTCAAACACATCCACCCGCTCAATTGGACGTGTGCCTACAGCGCGGGTTATAATATTGCGCTGAGGATGGCGTGCGGCTTCCTCCCGCGTGATATAGCCAAGCGCCGCAAGCTGGGCAACATACGAATGATCTTCAGTTATTTGCTTAAGATGCAGCCCATCATAATGATAGAGCCTGCTATCGCCAACGTTTGCCGCGATAAAACGTTTTTCTTCCAGCACCGCAGCCACAAGCGTCGTACCCATGCCGCGGTATCCTTCATCGCTGAAGGATAGTTCATACACGGCTGAATTGGCCATGTTCACCGCGTTTATAAGCCGCTCCCGAATAGTTCCGGGCGCGTTTTTATGCATATTCTCCACCAGCGTTTTTATTGCAAGCGCGCTTGCAATATCGCCCGCGTTATGGCCGCCCATTCCGTCTGCAACGGCAGCGATGGCTATCATGCCCCTTTCGGGTATAAAAACGGCGTCCTGATTTTGCTTTCTTATACCTGTAATGGTCTTTGCAGCATATTTCATTGTTGCTCCTCCCTTTGCATAAGCACGCGCCGCCTAAGCTGACCGCAGGCGCCGTCTATATCGGTTCCCATTTCACGCCTAACGGTTGCGGATATTCCTCTATCCTCAAGCCATTTTCTGAACACTTCCGCTTCCTTTCGACTGGTGCCTAAAAGGTTGTGCTCCTTTACGGGGTTAAGCGGAATAAGATTCACATGGCATGTCATCCCCCTGAGGCGTGCCGCCAATTCGTTGGCATTCGCCTGCGAATCGTTAAGCCCTTTTACCAGCGCGTATTCAAACACAACACGCCGACCCGTTGTTTGAGCATATCGCCTTGCCGCAGCAAGTACCTCGGCGATCGGATATGCCTTATTTATAGGCATCAGTTTATTGCGTATTTCATCATTGGGCGCATGGAGCGATACAGAAAGCGTAACGTGCGGCGCATCCTGCGGCAAAGTATCTATCCTTGGCACAAGGCCGCAGCTTGAAAGCGAAATATTCCTTGGGCTTATGCCCATGCCGTCAGGTGAGGAGACAAGTTTCAGGAATTTGACCGTATTATCGTAATTATCAAGCGGTTCGCCGCTGCCCATAAGCACTATGTTCGTTACACTTCTGTCTCTGCCTTCCTCTGCGGGAACATCGGCATTGGCAAGCGCAACAAACGAAAGCATTTCTCCAGGAGTTAGGTTCCTTATGCAGCCTTCAAGTGTAGATGCGCAAAACGCGCAGCCCATGCGGCAGCCAACCTGTGTTGATATGCAAAGCGTGTTGCCGTAATGATAGCGCATAAGCACGCCTTCAACAATGTTTCCGTCGTTTAGCGAAAACAGGTATTTTATGGTACCGTCCTTTTGAGATATGAACTTATCGTATATTTCCGCCCCGTCAAACGCAAGCTCGCTCAGCCTGTTCCTTAACGTTTTCGGCAGATTGGTCATGCTTTCGGGCTTTACGCCGCGGCTGAGCCATGAAAAAACCTGCTTCGCGCGGAAGCGCGGTTCGCCCCATTCTTTCAGCAGCGCTTCAAGCTCCGCCGTGTCCATTGAAACAAGCCCTGTCATCAGTTATCTCCTGCGTATAGATTTGGCTATAAAAAAGCCTTCCGTTCCGTCATGCTGCGGCAGCAGCTGTATCCGCCCGCCCTCTGCGCGGCTTTGCATATCATGGGGCAATATATTTTCCATATTGCCCGGAGCATAGTTACAATTTTCGGCAAGAAACTGCTCCCATACGCCAATGTTTTCGCGCCGGGACACCGTGCACGTTGAGTACACAAGCGTGCCGCCGATTTTAACATAGCGCGCGCATGTATTGAGTATTTTCAGCTGCAATTCGCTAAGCGCGTCTATCATTCCGCTCGTTTTGGCATAGCGCACATCCGGCTTTCCGCGCACGCCGAGTCCGGAGCACGGCGCATCCACAAGTACCGCGTCAAACGCGCCGCAGTACGCATCATCGTATACCGATGCATCCTTTTGCACTATTTCTGCGTTTTCGACATGCAGCCTTTTGAGCGTATTCAGCGTAAGTTCACGCCGGTGCTCATGCAGTTCGAAGCCCGTAATGCTGCATCCGTTTTTCGCAAGCGACGCCATATATGCCGTTTTCCCTCCGGGCGCGCAGCATGCGTCCAGTATTCTCATTCCAGCCTTAGGCTCAATAGCGCGGCAGACAAGCATAGCGCTTTCACTCTGCACGGTTATTTTACCGTCTGTAAACAGCGGCTCCTTTTCAACATTAAAGCCGTTTTCAAGGCAAAATGCGTTTGGGTCTATTTTGCCGCGCCTAAAGCCTATTCCTCTATCATTGAGCGCGCAGGCAAGTTCATCCGCGGTATAGGGCCACTGCGCCCGTATGCAGAAATCATGCGTCTGCTGCGCCATTATACTTTCGGCTTCGGCTATGCCGTAATCGACAACAAGCTCATCAGCCAGCCACCTTGGCCAGCTATATTCAACGCTCAGCCGCTCAACCGGTTCATCTGGAAGCGGCGGCAGCTCGGTATCCCTGCAAACGGAGCGCATAACGCCATTAACATAACCCGAAAGCGCGCCCTTGCCCACTTCCTTGGCAAGGCGCACGGATTCGTTGCAGGCGGCGCTGTCCGGCACGTTCATATATTTTGCCTGGCAAACGCCAAGGCGCAGTATGTTTCGTATGGTTTTATCCAGTTTGCCTTTAGCGTGGGAAGCGATTATCCTGTCTATCATCATAAGATGATCCAACGTACAGTACACCGCGGCGGAAACCCATTTCGCATCCCGCTCGCTCATCCCCTGCTCCGCCCGCTTAAGGCACAGATTGGCATACGCGCCGCTATCGATTATATCTGAAAGCGCATTCAGCGCAATGCGCCGCGTGCTCACTCAAACACCTTAAAGCCCATCTTGTGCCCAAGCACCGCGTTTGCCGCATCCATGCGCTTGGCACCGGGGAACTGAAGTTCAAGTATTTCTATCACGCCGTCCCCGCAGTCCACAAGTATGCCGTTAAACCTGTCCGCGCGCAATATAAGCCCGGGTTCACCGCGGCTCGGCTCCGCGTCGCTATGGCGCGTTTTCCATATCTTCACCGCTTCGCCTTCAAGCATTGCATATGCGCAAGGCCACGGATTCATTCCGCGCACCAAATTATGCACAGCATCCTTGCCGCGCGAGAAATCTATATGCCCGTATTCCTTTTTTATCATGCCGCACTTGGTTGCCTCCGCCTCGTTCTGCTTTATCGGCTTCAGTTCGCCGCGTTCAAGCACCTCTATGGTTTCTTTCAGCAGTTCCGCGCCCATTTCGGCCAATCGGTCGAACAATTCTCCGGCAGTCTCGTTTTCACCTATTTCAGTTTCTTTCTTCAGCAAAATGTCGCCCGTATCCAGCCCAATATCCGTAAGCATGGTGGTAACGCCGGTTATCTTTTCGCCGTTTATCACAGCCCACTGTATCGGCGCGGCTCCGCGGTATTTGGGCAGCAGACTGGCATGGATGTTGATGCAGCCGTATTTCGGCACGTCC
>OIZV01000899.1_pt1 | contig 11754 bp, 11 predicted proteins | sample 1588681 | NCBI WGS metagenome assembly OIZV01 (sample SAMN03283281) | human gut metagenome | biome: human-associated habitat; material: feces | host: Homo sapiens | place: Peru | collected 2012
CGAGAAGCTGCATAACGCTCCATCCTCCCACAATCACTAAGATGACCTTTATCGTAGCACCCGCGCGGGATGCGCGCAACCGTTTTTCACAAAAAATCCGGCAAATCGACGAATGGACGGTTTTTGTCCGAACGGCGGTTGACTTTCCCGTCGATGTGCGGTATCATCTGTTCCTACAAGTAGGAAAAGTATGAATTCCACACAACAGGAGGCGAGGCTATGCCCGGAGGGAAACACGTGCTCGGTCAGAGCCGTGAGCGCCACATTTTCGGTACGGTCAAGGTCGGCGAAAAGGGCCAGATCGTGATCCCTAAGGATGCACGGCAGATCTTTGGTGTGAAGCCCGGCGATACGCTGCTCATTCTCGGAGACGAGGAAACGGGCATCATCGTCACCAAGCCGGACGTGCTGCGCGACGCGGCAGATGACATTTTCGGGAAAATGGAGAAATAGAGGATGGAACTTACGACAATGTATGAATCGCTCGGCGTGAGCCGCGCGGTATATGAATACGGAGAAATGATTTTAGACGGCCTGAGGCCCCGCTTTGAGGCCATTGACCGGACGGCGGAATACAACCAGACAAAGGTGCTTGCCGCCATGCAGAAAAACAAGCTTTCGGCAGGCTGCTTCGCCGCTACGACGGGCTATGGCTACGACGATATGGGCCGCGAGGTGCTAGAAAAGGTCTATGCCGACTGCTTCCATACCGAAGCTGCGCTTGTCCGCCCGCAGATCACCTGCGGCACGCACGCGCTGGCCGTCGCGCTGAGCGCGAATCTGCTGCCGGGCGACGAGCTTTTAAGCCCGAACGGCGCGCCGTATGACACGCTGGAGGAGGTCATCGGCATCCGCCCGTCGAAGTGCTCGCTGATGGAATACGGCGTGCAGTACCGGCAGGTCGACCTGCTGCCGGACGGCACGTTCGATTTTGACGGCATCCGCGCCGCGATCGGCCCCAAAACAAAGCTCATCACCATCCAGCGCTCGAAGGGCTACGCGACAAGGCCGTCGTTCTCCGTCGCGCAGATCGGGGAGCTGATCGCGTTCTGCAAGCAGTGCAGGCCGGACGTTCTGTGCATGGTCGACAACTGCTACGGCGAATTTGTCGAGCGGGCGGAGCCGTCGGACGTGGGCGCGGACATGATCGTCGGCAGCCTGATCAAAAACCCCGGCGGCGGATTGGCCCCCATCGGCGGCTATATCTGCGGCACGGCGGAATGCGTCGAGCGCTGCGCCTACCGTCTCTCGGCCCCCGGCCTCGGACAGGAGGTCGGCGCGAATCTCGGCTTGCTTCCCAGTCTGTACGAGGGCTTCTTCCTGGCCCCGAACGTCGTTTCCGGGGCGCTCAAGGGCGCGATTTTTGCCGCGAATGTGTATGAGCGGCTGGGCTTCCGCGTCGTGCCGAACGGGACGGAATCGCGGCACGATATCATTCAGGCTGTCGAGCTTGGCTCGGCGGAGGGGATGCTGGCCTTCTGCCGCGGCATTCAGGCGGCGGCCCCGGTCGACAGCTATGTGACCCCCGTCCCGTGGGCCATGCCGGGCTACGACGCGGAGGTCGTGATGGCGGCGGGCGCGTTCGTGCAGGGCTCGTCCATCGAGCTGTCCGCCGACGGCCCCATCCGCGAACCCTACGCGGTCTATTTCCAGGGCGGCCTGACGTGGCACCACGCAAAGCTCGGCATTCTGATGAGCCTACAGAAGCTCGTGGACGCGGGCCTTGCGAAGCTGCCGGGATAAAAGGAAGGCAAAGCCGTATGCACTTGCATACCTCAATGTAGGGGCCGATGCCCACATCGGCCCACTGGAAAGTTGCGAATTCGCCGTAGATTCCCGTAAAAACGGTGCAATCTGCCGGGCCGATGTGGGCATCGGCCCCTACACGCGGTGAAGGATATTTATTCAGAGAAAGGAACCGGCGGTGACGCTGCCGGAGATAACAATTATGTGGTTTTGGCTTGCAATTATTGCGCTGCTCTGCTGGAGCGGCTCGGATCTATTTTCGAAAATCGGCTGCCGTGACGGGCGGGACAAATATAATCCGCTCAAGATGGTCATTGCCGTCGGCGTTGTGATGGGCCTTCACGCGGCGTATGAGATCTTCGTCGGCGGGGCTGTCGTCACGTGGCACGTGATCTGGACCTATCTGCCCGTATCGCTTCTGTACATCGGCTCCATGACGCTGGGCTATGTCGGCCTGCGGTACATTGAGCTTTCCATTTCGTCCCCCATCTGCAATTCCTCCGGCGCGCTGGTCGCGGTCCTGTGCCTGATCACCGGGACGCTGGACGAGTCCATTACCGGCTCCATGCGCTATCTGGTCATCGGCGCGGTGGCGCTGGTGTGCATCGGCGCGGTCGGCCTCGGCATTGTCGAGTCGACGGAGGACGACGAGCTGCGCAGAAAGCGGCAGGAGGGCTCCAACTATAAATACGCCAAGTCGTGGCTGGCGCTGTGCCTGCCGCTGGCGTACTGCCTGCTCGATGCGGCGGGTACGTTTGCGGACTCGCTCGTGCTCCGCACGCTGGACGAGGATTCGGCCAACTGCGCGTATGAGCTGACGTTCCTCGCCGCCGCCGTGATCTGCTTTATTTATGTTGTTGTGATCAAAAAGGACAAGCTCGTCTTCAAGGCCGAAGCGCCCAAGTATGCGGGTGCGCTGTTCGAGACGGCGGGGCAGTTCGCGTATATCTACGCGCTGGCCGACGAGGCGCACGTTGCGCTCTCGGCCCCCATCATCTCGTCCTACTGCGCCGCGTCCGTCCTCTGGAGCCGCATTTTCCTGAAGGAAAAGCTCTCCTGGAAGCATTACGTCATGATCGCGCTGGTCGTGATCGGCATCGTCATGATCGGCATATTCGATATCTGACAGGTACGCAAACTGCCCCCGGCGAGCCTCGCCGGGGGCAGTTTGGTTCAGGATACCGGCTTTGCGGTGTCCGTGGTGTTTGTCGGGGGATCCTCGTCCTGTCCGGCTTCCTTCGGAAGCGCGAAGGGGACGACGTCGTCCGGCTGGATCTCGATGCGGCTGCTGCCGGGTTCGAGCACGCGCGTGCCGTTCGGGACGGTGATCTTGCTGGTCGTGCCGCGCGCGGGATCCTTTGTCTCGCGCGGGTTTCCGTTGGCCGGCTCATACCACTCGTTGGCGCCGTGCATGAGAACGGGCGTTCCGTCCTCGGCCAGGTTCCAGATCAGGGCCATGGCCTCCTCCGGCGTGTTGACGCAGCCGTGGGAGCCGCCGTAGACATAGAAGCTCGCGCCGAAGTTCGACCGCCACGATGCGTCGTGCAGGCCGATGATGTCGCCGACCACACTGACCCAGTATTTGACGAAGACGAGATAATCGTCACCCTTGAGCCAGACGTCGTGCTCCTTGCCGTGCGTCTCGTACAGGCCGGTCGGGGTCTGGTGGCCGTTGAGGGCACCGGTCACGACGTTGGTGTTGACGACCAGACGGCCGTCCTTGATAAAGGTCATCTGCTGGTTGTCGAAGTCGACCTCGATATAGCTGTCGCCCAGCGAGAAGGGCTTGCCGTCCTTGTCATAGCAGACGGCCTCGGCAGATACGGCGCCGGGCTGCATCGTCAGCAGCTGCGTGCGGATCTGCTCCGTCAGGCTCTGCACGTCGATCCGATAGTCGCAGGTGATAAACCTGATCTCCGTCAGGCCCTTGACCCACGAATCGAACAGGAACGGCGCGTCCTGCTTGCTGTAGCCCTCGGCCAGCTTGGAAACCTTTTCGCTCAGAACCTTTTCGTCAACCGTGACTGTTCCGTCCGGGTCCAGGTCTACGATGGAAGCCAGATCATGGCTTGTGAGCGTTTCCTCGCCGTGCGGCAGATACTGCGCGGTATCTGCGTTGAATGTCACCTTGATTTCAAGCTCTGCCAGCGCCTTGCGGAACAGGCTGTCCGGCGTGTCTCGCAGCGTCGCAGTCGTAATCTCGGGCTGCTTGTAGCAGTCGACCGATGTGAGCTCAAACGACGCGTCCTGCGGCCCGTTCGCCGTGACGCCGAGCGAAGCGGCCGACGCGCGCAGACCGTCCAGAACGGCCGGCTCATTCAGTTCGTTGCCGGGAACCTCGGCGTGGACGGTATAGACGCCGTCCTCCAGCACAGTATAGGCGTTCTCCGCCGCCGTGCGCTTCATGCTCTGCAGGTCGGCCAAAACTGCTGCCGCGTCAAATTGCTCCATGCTGACGGTGCAGGGATAAGGCGCGGGATGCGCATTCTTCGCCCAGCTCAGCTTTTCACGGATACCGAGCGCAGCAAACTGCTCAGCTGTCATACGATCCGTCTCAGAAAACTGCGCTGTGACCTTATTCATCAGATCGTCGCGCAGACCGAGTTTCTGTAAATCATACTCGCTGACCGGCGAACCGTCCTCCGTTACCGTAAGCGTGACACTGTCAACAGCGGCAGTCATGGACGCATACTGTGCGTAAACAGTGCTGTGCGCCTGCTCCGCCTGCGCTGCTTTGGTCGAAAGCCAGTACCAACCGCCTGCGGCAGCCGCCGCAAGCACAACAATCACAATGATAATCACCCAAAGGGCGCGATGCTTTTTCATGCTTTTCCTCCGCTCCAGCGCGGCGTTTTGTCCCGCGCGTTCTCTTCTGCTGAAATTATAACAGATTCCGCCATAAATTCAACACGTTTCGCGCACGATTCCAGATTTTTCTTTGCGCTGCGCGTCCCGGCGCGGTATAATAAAGAAACTATCGCGATCGGAGGGCGTGTTATGCTTGATCTGCTTTGCCCCGTGTGCGGCGGGAGGCTTGCGCGGGAGAAAACCGTCTGGCGCTGCGAAAGCCGCCACAGCTTTGACGTTGCGCGCAGCGGCTATGTCAATCTCCTGCCGCCCTCGGCGTCCGGAAAGCGCCATGGCGACGACAAGCACATGGTCGCGGCGCGCGCAGCGTTTTTATCGCGCGGCTATTATGACCATCTGATCGGAGCCGTGGCCGAAGCCTGCATGCAGCTTGCCGGGCCGGATGCCTGCGTACTCGACGCAGGCTGCGGAGAAGGGACGTATACGCGCGCAATCTACGACGCACTCGCTGCAAAGGGCGGTCGGCCGCAGCTGCTCGGTGCAGATATCTCCGCCGAGGCCGTCAAGCGTGCGGCGCGGCAGGTACCGGAGGGCATCTTCTGCGTGGCAACCACCGCGCGGCTGCCGCTGGCGGCGGAAAGCCTGGACCTGATCGTCAATATTTTCTCGCCGTTCATGGCTGAGGAGTTCCGGCGGGTTTTAAAGCCCGGCGGATATCTGCTGCGTGTTGTGCCGATGGAACGGCACCTGTTCGAGCTGAAGGCCGCCGTCTATGACCGGCCATACGAAAATCCGCCCGCCGAGCCTGCGGTCGAGGGCTTCCGCCTGCTGCGGACGCAGACGCTCCGAAAGACCATCACGCTTTCGTCAAACGAGGATGTGCAGGCGCTGTTTCTCATGACGCCCTATTATTACAAGACCGGCGCGGAGGACCAGCAAAAGCTTGCCGCCGTGCCATCGCTTTGCGTCACGACGGAATTCCTGATAGCCGTCTGTCAAAAACCGTGATACGAAAAGCGGCATTCCCGGCTCAGGGAATGCCGCTTTGATTTTTTACAGCGTTCCGATGTACGCAAGCAGGGCGGGCAGAAGCTCGTCGTAGGGGAGCTTTTTGAGCTGTCTTCCCTTGACGAACAGAATGCCGCAGCCGTCTCCGCCGGCGATGCCGACGTCGGCCTCCCGCGCTTCGCCCGGGCCGTTGACCACGCAGCCCATGACGGCGACCGTGATGGGCTTTTGGCAGTCGGACAGCGCCTGCTCGACCTCGTTTGCCAGCCGGATGAGATCAATGCGCGTCCGGCCGCAGGTGGGGCAGGCGATGATGTTGACGCCGTCCCTGCGCAGCCCGGCGGCCTTCAGAATGTCCTTCGCCGTCAGCACCTCCTGCACCGGGTCGGCGGTCAGCGATACGCGCATCGTATCGCCGATGCCCTGACACAGAAGGGCGCCGATGCCCATGGCGGACTTGATGGTGCCCATGCGCTCGGTGCCCGTTTCGGTCACGCCGACGTGCAGCGGATAGTCCGAACGCTCGGAAAACAGCCGGTACGCCTCGATCATCAGCGGGACGGAGCTGGATTTCATCGACACGCAGATATCATGGAAATCATACTTTTCCAGCAGCGCAATATGTCCGAACGCGCTTTCCACCAGCGCCTCCGGCGTGGGATGACCGTATTTTTCCAGCAGACGCGGCTCCAGACTGCCGCCGTTCACGCCGATGCGGATGGGGATGCTCCGCGCGCCGCAGGCCTCGACCACGGCCCGCACCCGGTCCTCTCCGCCGATGTTGCCGGGGTTGATGCGGATCTTGGCCGCGCCGTTTTCCGCCGCGCGGATGGCAAGGCGGTAGTCAAAGTGGATATCCGCCACCAGCGGCAGCGGGGACGCGGCGCAGATGGCTCCGAAGGCCTCTGCGGCCTCCATGTCCGGAACGGCCAGCCGCGCGATCTCGCACCCGGCGGCAGCCAGCGCGCGGAGCTGCGCAAGGCAGCCGTCCACGTCGGTCGTTCTCGTGTTCAGCATCGACTGGATGGATACCGGCGCGCCTCCGCCGACCGGAACGCCGCCGACCATAATTTTTCTTGTGAGTTTTCGCTCCATTTTTATCGCACCAGCTTCCAGATATCCTTAAATGTGATAAACGCCATGAAGGCCAGCAGCAGGATCATGCCTGCCGCGTGGATATAGCCTTCAAATTTCGAGGGGATCTTTTTCTTCGTAATGGCCGTAAACACCGTGTTCACCAGCAGCAAAAACGCGCGTCCGCCGTCGAGCGCCGGGAGCGGCAGCATATTCATAACGGCCAGATTGATCGCGATGAACGCGCCAAGGTAGAGAACGTTCAGAATGCCGTCTGCCGTCGTCGCGGCGCTCTGTCCCGTCTGCGCGATGGCCGACACAACGCCGACCGGCCCGGACATATCGTTGACCGACACAAGACCCGACACCAGATCGCCGAGGCTCATCCACACGAGCCGCGCAAAATCCAGCGCCGTGTACCACGTGTTTTTGAGCACCGTCCCGACGGTCTTTTCCTCATAGCCAAAGTACAGGCCGTATTTATACTGCTGCTCGCCGTCGACTTCATAGAGCTGCTGCTTCATTTCAAAATCGTCCAGCTTGATGAGTTTCCCGTCCCGCTTGACAATGAGATCGAATGTTCCCGTCTTGTTCCGGGCCAGAAGCGTGCCGACGTCGGAGTAGATATACACGCGCCGTCCGTCGATCTTGTAAAGCTCATCGCCGACCTGAAGCCCCTGCGAAGACTCCAGCGGGCAGCCGTCAAAAAAGCCGGAGATTGTCGCCGTTGAGAAGCCCGAGACGCAGGAATAGATGAGTGCCAGCACGACAAGACCCGTCAGGAAGTTCATAAATGAGCCTGCCGCCAGAATGATCAGCCGCTTCCACCAAGCCTTGGACGTGAACGCTCTGGGGTTGTCGGATTCTTCATCCTCGCCCTCCATCGCGCAGTAGCCGCCCACAGGGATGCAGCGCAGAGAATAGAGCGTCTCACCCTTCTGTTTTTTGAAAATCGCCGGGCCCATGCAGATGGAAAATTCGTTCACCTGCACGTCAAGCGCCTTGGCCGTCAGAAAATGGCCCAGTTCGTGGATGAAGATCAGAAAGCCAAAAATGAGGATTGCAAAGAGAATATACATGAAATCACCTTTATTTCAAAAACCGCTCACGGGTATGGATGCGGGCGAGGCGGTCGGCCTCAAAAATATCGGCAAGCGACGGCTCCTGCACAACCGGCAGGCGCAGCGCGGCCTCGACCGCGTCCGCGATGTCGTAAAATCCGATCTTATCCTGCAAAAACAGGCCGACGGCCTCTTCATTGGCGGCGTTCATGGCCGTGCAGGCCGTGCCGCCGGTCTGCGCTGCCTGCTTTGCAAGCGCAAAGCACGGAAACGCCGTCTCGTCGATCGCGTCGAATGTCAGCGGGCCGCAGGACAGAAGATCGAGCGCCGGGGCCGGATTGTGCGCCCGGTTCGGATACGTCATGGCAAGGCCGATGGGGATGCGCATATCGGGCACGCCCAGCTGCGCCATGACGGCTCCGTCGACAAATTCCACAAGGGAATGCACAACCGACTGCCGGTGGATGACGGCAGTGACCTTCGAAAGCGGCAGCTCATACAGCCGCATGGCCTCGATGATCTCCAGCCCCTTGTTCATGAGCGTTGCACAGTCAACCGTGATTTTCGCGCCCATTTTCCAGTTCGGGTGGCGCAGCGCGTCTGATTTGGTCATGCAGACCAACTCTTCCCGCGTCTTTCCGAAGAACGGCCCGCCGGAGCAGGTTAAAATCAGGCGTTTGACCTCGGCCCTGTCCCGGCAGCCCATGAGGCACTGGAAAATGGCCGAATGCTCGGAATCGACGGGGATGATCTCCGCACCGGATTCCCGTGAGGCAGCCTGCATGATCTGCCCTGCGCAGACCATCGTCTCTTTATTGGCAAGGGCGATGCGCTTTTTTTCGTGAATCGCCGTCAGCGTGGGCCGCAGCGCGGCAAAGCCGCACACGGCCACAACGACCGTATCGGCCTCTGGCAGAGCCGCCGCCGCGCACAGCGCCTCCGCGCCCGCAAGCACCCTTATATTCATATCCGCCAGACGGACTTTTAATTCCTCCGCAGCGGCTTCGTCTGCCAGAACGGCGAGCTTTGGCCGGTATCGGCGGCACTGCGCCTCCATGAGATCAACATTGCGCTCCGCCGTCAGCGCGGCGACGCGCAGTCCCAGCTCATCCGCGACGGACAGCGTCTGCCGCCCGATGGAGCCCGTGGAGCCTAAAATCGTGATCGTCTTCGTCATACCAGCTTCTCCAGCAAAAACAGCATCGCGTACACGACGGGCGCAAGGAACAGCGTCGAATCGAACCGGTCAAGCACGCCGCCGTGGGTCAGGAAAATGTGGCTGTAGTCCTTGATCCCGGCCTCGCGCTTGATGAGGCTCATGGACAGATCGCCCAGCTGGCCGAAGAGATTGGCGACAATGCCGGTTACGGCCAGATACCACAGCGGCAGCTCCATCTGCCAGATCCATTTGGAGGCAAGCCCCAGCAGAACCATGCCGAGCGCACTGCCCACCGGTCCGGCGAGAAAGCCCGCCCACGTCTTATTGGGACTCACATGCGGGGCGAATTTTTTATGGCCGAAGGCCATACCGCCGAGCATGGAAAAGCTGTCGCCGATAAACGCGATCACAAACGGCATGAGCACGAACGCAGGGGAGACATTGCGCAGCAGGCCGATGCAGCTGTACATCGCCGGGAACAGGAAGCCTGCCACGATGCAGACCGCCACGTCCGCAAACGGAATGGCAGTTTCCTTCCCATGCGTGCTGACCGCCATGTAAAACAGGAACATCACATAGAAAAACGCGTAGATCAGCGTCGCCGTGATCGCCGTTCCGAACACGATGGCCAGAACAACGAGCGCCGCGCATAAAACCGTCGGCACATAAAGCAGCTTCGGCTGCCTGCACGCCGTATGCAGCAGCTCCCACGCGGCTGCGCCCGCGATGGCCGCCGTCAGAATTGCCGCCGCGACCGGCGGCAGGATGACAAGCACGACGATCAAAAGCGGCACGCCGACGGCGGCAACGAGAAGTCTTTGTTTCATTTGCGGCCTCCAAACCGGCGCTCGCGCTTCTGATATGATGCGATTGCCTTGTCGAGTTCAGTTTCGTCAAAATCGGGCCAGAGCACATCCGTGAAATAATACTCCGCATACGCCGACTGCCAGAGCAGGAAGTTCGACGTGCGCAGCTCGCCCGAGGGCCGGATGATCAGCTCCGGGTCGGGGATGCCGTCGGTGTAGAGATAGTGCGCGAAATCCGCCTCTGTTAATTCCTCCGGCTTTTTTACGCCATTCACGCAGTCGGCAGCAAAGCGCCGCGCGGCGTGGACAATCTCGTCCCGGCCGCCGTAGTTCATGCAGATATTGGCCTGAAAGCCCTGATAGTGCGTGGAAATTTCGTCCGTGCGCTCAATGAGCGCGCGCAGCTCCGGGCTGATGGGGCCAAGCTCACCGAGAATTTTCAGGCGGATATGGTCGCGCTCCATCTCGTCGATGGCCTCGTGCAGATATTTTTCAAACAGGGCCATGATGGCCTGCACCTCGTCCGCCGAGCGCTTCCAGTTTTCCGTGGAGAACGCGTAGACCGTCAGGTATTCAACACCGAGGTTCTTGCAGTAGGTCGCGATGCGGCGGAACGTCTCCGCGCCTGCCGCGTGGCCCATTTTGCGCGGCAGTCCGCGCTTTTTTGCCCAGCGTCCGTTGCCGTCCATGATGATGGCGATATGCCGCGGGAGCGTGTTGTTGTATTCCATGATAAAAGCCTTTCACGACAAAAGCCGCCGTCCGGCGGCTTTTGAGAGGTTCTGGGGAGATTGCATTTAATTGAATGCGAACAGGGGCCGGCCGTACCAAAGCCTCCTCTTGCCGCGCCCCGCGCGGTAAGGGGAGGTGGTATTTCCGAAGAAAATGACGGAGGGGATTCGCCGCAAATTTCTGTAAAACCAGTGCAGTTTGCATGGGCAGACAGAGGCGTCCGCCCCTACAGAGGGTACGCGTTGGAAACACGCACTCAGATCTCCATCAGTTCCTTTTCCTTCTTGGCGCACATCTCGTCGATCTTCTTGACGTGCTTGTCGGTCAGGTCCTGGATGTCCTTTTCGGCCTTCTTCTGGTCGTCCTCGGTCAGTTCGCCCTTCTTCTGGGCCTTCTTGACGTAGTCGACTGCGTCGCGGCGGATGTTGCGGACGGCAACCTTGGAATCCTCGGCGTATTTGCGGACCTGCTTCGTGAGATCCTTGCGGCGCTCCTCGGTCAGCTGCGGGAAGACGAGGCGGATAACGCGGCCGTCATTCTGCGGGTTGATGCCGAGATCCGAGGTCTGGATGGCCTTTTCGATCGCCTTGAGCAGCGACCCGTCCCACGGCTGGATGACGAGCGTGCGGGGGTCGGGGGAAGAGACGGTGCCGACCTGGTTGATGGGGCTCGGCTGGCCGTAATACTCGACCGTGATGCGGTCGAGCACCTGCGCGTTGGCGCGGCCTGCGCGCACAGCGGCAAAGTCGGACGCGAGAACGTCGAGCGTTTTTTCCATTTTGCGCTGGAATTCCTTGAGATCTGCCATGTTATAGTTCCTCCTTTACAATCGTGCCGATCGGCTCGCCCATCACGACGCGCAGAATATTCTGCGGGTCTTTGAGTGCGAAGACCTGAACGGGAATATGGTTATCCATGGAAAGCGAAGTCGCCGTCGTGTCCATGACGGCCAGATGGCGGGCCAGCACCTCGTCGTAGGTGATGCTGTCAAACTTCACCGCGTCGGCATTCTTGGCCGGGTCGCTGTCGTACACGCCGTCCACCTGGGTGGCTTTGAGGAGTACGTCGGCGTTGATTTCGGACGCGCGCAACGCGGCGGCGCTGTCGGTGGTGAAATACGGGTTGCCCGTGCCGCCGGCAAAGATGACTACGCGGCCCTTTTCCAGGTGGCGCAAAGCCCGGCGGCGTACAAAGGGTTCGGCCATTTGGTAAATGTTGACCGAGGTCTGCACGCGGGTCGGCACGCCGATTTCCTCCAGCGCAGACTGCAAGGCAATGGCATTGATGACCGTGGCCAGCATGCCCATGCTATCGGAGTTGACGCGGTCAATCACGCCGCCCCCGTCGCGCAAGCCGCGCC
>OIZV01000901.1_pt1 | contig 11752 bp, 4 predicted proteins | sample 1588681 | NCBI WGS metagenome assembly OIZV01 (sample SAMN03283281) | human gut metagenome | biome: human-associated habitat; material: feces | host: Homo sapiens | place: Peru | collected 2012
ACACGTTGAGGGTAAAAGTGCAGACTATGGTGCCGCACTCGACTATTTGAAATATGCACATGATGAGGTTTTGAAGAAACCTTTGGTGGATGCTAACGGGAATTGGGTGTTTCGCCGGGATATTCTGCTGGATGGCATAAACTGTGAACCGGAACTTTTTGATGTGGAGTGTGAAATGCTCAATGCGCAGTATCACAAAAATCAGAATTACAATGAAATCAAGACGCACCACTATCTCATCAGCTTCGACCCTGCCGACAAAGATGAGTGTGGGCTGACAGGAGAGCGGGCACAGGCCATCGGCATGGAATATGTAAAAGCAAATTTTCCGGGACATCAGGCGTTAGTCTGCACCCACATGGACGGTCACAACGGCAGCGGCAATATCCATGTGCATATTGTAATCAACAGTCTGCGAAAGCTGGATGTTCCGCAGCAGCCTTTTATGGAACGCCCCATTGACTGCAAGGCAGGCTACAAACACCATCTGACGAAAGATTACCTAAAGCACTTACAGCAATCTCTCATGAACATCTGCATGAGGGAAAATCTCAATCAGGTTGATTTGCTTTCCCCGTCTGTCAACAAAATCACGCAGCAGGAATATTATGCTAAACAGCGCGGGCAGATCAATCTGGACAAATTGAACGCCGAACTTGTTGCAGAAGGCTTCACGCCCATGCGAACCAAATTTCAAACCGAAAAGGACAAACTGCGGGATGCCATTACTGCGGCGGCAAAGCGAGCAAAATCATTTGAAGAGTTCAGCCGACAGCTTCAAGCTGAATCCGGTATTTCTGTTAAGGATCACCGTGGGCGATTCAGCTATCTTCTTCCGAACAGGAAGAAATACATTTCTGCCCGAACACTGGGAACCAGTTTTGACCGCAATCATCTTCTGACACTTTTTGAAAGTAACGCGATTACCGCAGCAAAGGAAAAACAGCAATGGAGTGTTGCTGACCCCATTGCTGTTCTCTATATCAAGTCCAATCTTCGTCTGGTAGTGAATTTACAGGACTGCGTAAAAGCCCAGCAAAGCCGCGCTTATGCTCAAAAAGTAAAAATTTCCAATTTGCAGCAGATGGCAAATACCATCGTCTATGTGCAGCAGCATGGTTATGATAGCTATGAAGATTTGAAAAAGGCTCGTGACGAACTATCCACAAAAATGTCAGATGCCCGCAATGCAGCAAAATCCACTGATGCTGACTTGAAACTGCTGAACGAAAAGATTCACTATCTGGGGCAATATCTTTCCACAAAGGCCACATACAAAGAATTTTTGCAGGCAGGCAATAAGAAACTGTACCGCTCTGAGCATCAGGACGAAATCGCCAGATATGAAGAAGCAGTTCAATTCTTAAAGCGTAATTTCCCGGATGGTACGATTCCCACGATGAAAGATCTACGGGCAGAGAAGGAGAAATTGCTTTCCATGCGAACTGCACAATACGAAAGCTACGCCTACTTCAAAGACTACTACCATGAACTGCAAACTGCTTGCAGGAATGTAGATATGATCCTTGAAGCTGAACATACGCAGCAGCATAACCATACCCAGCCCAAGCGCAGTCACGAGCAATCTATTTGATACAGACGAAAAAAGCAGGTACAAGACCTTCCTTTAATGAGGTCTTGTACCTGCTCTCTTTTGTTTCTACACTTTCAACGGCTCGATTCGATTAGTTTTACGGTTGAAAAAGTATTCTTCTTTTTGACATTGCTTGTAACCAGTTCTCAGATAATACAGCGTAAACCTTGCCTCTGTTCTATTTATTTTATACAGGTCAACCCCAAAATGGTAATTTATATAACGTACAAGCCTTTTGACTTTGCGCGCATCACCCTGTCCCGGTTTAGATGCTTTCTTCATCTCACAGCAAAAAATGTTATAGTTGATACTTTCTCTTTTATGTAAAACAATATCTGGAGCCGTCCATCTTTTCTTTTTCTTCGCAGCCCTGCACCTTGGTTTCCCCCATTTCCTTATTTTTTCTATTATGTACAACCATTTTACAAATAGCAAGACCTTTCAATAAAAAAGAGTGGCAGTTCCTTTTTAGGGGAACCACCACTCTACATCATAACGAATTTTTAATTTCTACGACTTCGCTCCTGCTGTTGCTGCTGAGTCTGCTCTTTCTGTTTCCGCTCTGCTTGCTTGATATGCAGCCGATCCAGCACCGACCATCTGCCACCAATACGCCGTGGCTTTTTCGGCATATTGTTCACGCAGCCATCTATCATGTCGTAATTCTGCTCTGTGCCGGATTCCCGCGCACATTCATACGTTCCGTTCGTCAGGCATTTCTCATGCTCGGTCTGTTCGGTCATATCCTGCAGCTTTTTTTCAGCACGATGGACATATTCTGTAAGAACCGCACGAACATTTTCAAAGCCGTTCGGCGCATCCGTCACAAATACACCTTTGCTGTCTACCACGATTGACGAAACAGTATCTTTGCGCTGCTCATTACGCATCATAAAAAAGCAAACACCCTCGACAACTTCGCTGTCATACGGAAGCCACGTTCCAGTTTTTCCATCAATCTGATAATTGGGAACCATGTAGACGACAGTGTTTCCGGCTGCATCAGCATCCATAAAGCCACCGAACTCTACCAGTTCTTCTTTATCGACGTAGAAAAACTTACGTTCCTTTTCTTCATCCCATACGATCACATCGCCAACACCAAAGGAACGGCCAATAAATGTGTTTGGCCGCTTTTCTTCCAGCCGCTTCCGGGCTGTCATCGGCGTATCGCTGGGGGCAGGCTTTCCTTTATATGCACTCTGATAATTCTGATGGTGAATCAGAAACCCGTCCTCTATCTGCTGTGTATAGGATTTTGCCCAATGCTGATGATGCACCTCTTTGATTTGGAAAACTCTATACTGGTTTATCATTTTACGTTTTCTCCTTCCGCCTCCTCCGGCTTATACCATTCCAGTTCCAGCCCCTTGAACTGCTGCTCGTTCAACTGCTGCATCTTCGGGATGGTCTGGTGAACGAGCGCAGCCATCTCTGCATCCTCTGCCACAAGCGGCTGGATCTCCGTCAACACCTGAATCGTATCTTTGAGCGTCGGCTGCTCAAACATCGCCATCAGCATCAATTCCAGTTCATCAAAACGCACATTACTCATAACTCCATCCCTTTCTTTTTCGCTTTCTTCGGCTTATCCTGTTCCTGTGCAGGCTGCTCCTGTTTCTTGGCTTTCAGACTGCGCAGGGCATCCAGAACAGACTTTTTCGTACTGCCGCGTTCCTGCTCCTTACTCTGCTGCCGTGCCGCCATCAGCTTTTCCATATCAGAGATAGCCTGCTGCACCAGCTTATCATCCCTGAAATAGTTGATGGAATTGATATTCTCCCGCTGCACTTTGTCGTTCACGACCAACTCATACATTCCAACAAAACCGCCATCTTCCTCGATGCAGAATCCAATGCACTTGTCAGCGTTCATCCGTTCGGACGGAATCTTGTCGTAGACTTCCAACGCTTCCTCCATTGTCAGATGGTCGTGGAACTCTCCCGCAAATGTAAACTCCAAACACTCCGCAACATAAAAGCTGAGCGTTTCTTCCGGCGCAGGTCTTTCTGCGGCAAGCTTTTCTTTCAAAACTTCTGCCTGCTGTTCAGCTACCGTATCGGCTTGTTCCCGCAGTTCTGCTGCATCCATGACCTTACCTTCTGCCGCATTGCAACCGAACTCTGTCAGCAGTTCCGTCATAGCCTCCTGCACAGTCTTATCTCCATCCGTTTCAAGGATGCCGCCATCCCGTTCCGTGAAGTCCTTATTATATAAGGTATAGTCATAGCCATCGTCACAGGTCTGGATATGAAAATAGGCATCCGGCAATTCGTATGCCAGCTCCACATCCTGCACGGCTAAGGCTCCCTGTAACGGCTGGACAACGTGATTCTGGATATACGGGTTATCCCATCCCGGAACCGTTTTATAGTCCTCTACGATGGTGTCAATACCGTTCTTGCATTGCAGAACATCCAGCACCCCCGGCAGCGGATCAGGATTTTTCTCCACGCCCAGAGCTTTCATGAAGTGGCTAGGAAGTGCCTGATACTGCGACATTGCATCGTCCAGATTGCCGAACCGCTCAATTTTCAAAGGCGCGGCCTGCAAATTCTCGACCACATAGAACTGCTTCACGAAAGGCTGCTCCTGTTCCCGTTTTTTCTGCGCATCCAGTTCTTCCCGGAACATCGTTACAAAGCCATCCAGAATTGCCGGATGGCTGTCAACCACCCAATCCGTGCGGAAGGTCATGCGGTCTGCATTATGCTCCGGGGTGCCGACCTGCTCTGCCCATTCCTTATTGCTGTGAGAAAAGCGGCCATCGTAGCTTTTATGGTGCAGGGTATTCGCCAGAATATAGCCCACACGATCCATGCCGTACTGCCGCACCACCTGATTGACTACACCATCGCCAAGGTACATTCCATCATAATTATCAGCAATCGCTTCATGGATTGCCTGCTTGCACTCGCTGTTCAGCCGATAGGATGTACGGTATAAATCCACCTCGTCATTTTCTTTGGCATAGCTGAACGGCTCATAGTAGACAGGCACATCCGAATAGTCCTGTGCGCTGTTGTCCGGCACAGGCGTAGCCTTTTCAATGATCTCCGATACCACATCTTCTTTTTTAGGCATATTCCATTTTTCAGAGAAATATTTCTGCACGGCCTCCTGAAAATCTTCATCGAAGCCGTTCCACAAATCCTCTGCCACCAGCTTGCCCTGCTCATTGACTGCAACGCAGGCCGCCATGTCACCGTGTTCCTCATGCTCCAGCAGGAAGAACTTCTCGCCGCCGATCTCCGTTTCATCAACAGCATACCATGTGCCGATATGCCCCTCGACTGCGATGTGGTCGGAATCGCCGTGGATCAGTCCGTTCCTTTTCTGCTGCTGTTCCTCCATAAACTCCCGCACGGTCAACTCTGCGCCTGTGAAGTTCAGCCCTTCCTCGCCAAGTTCCAGCCGCCCGTCTGCGCCAAGGTCAAGTTCTTCAGCCATCAGGACAGATGCCGCATGGTTCACCACCACAGTTTTCTCCACTGTAATGGGCTGGCCGGGGTCGTAGTCCGAGCCGCGCAGATCATAGCGATATAAACCCTCCGGCACATCTTCATCCCGCAGTCGGCCATTGCTGAAAAGACCCGGCTTATCAAAGATTTCGATTTCCTGCAATTCCTCGTTCAAAAGGTTCTCTTTCTGCAAATCCATATTCCTTTCCTTGAAAAATTCCGGCAGTTCAGCAAATCCAATACTGTCCACATAGTAGGCTTTGACCGTACTGCCATCATTGAGTACCACCACATCACTGACCGACAGCGAATGGCCCGTAAAGTCTGCTGGACGCTGGATATTGAACCGTTCATAAATGCCATTCAGCGTATCCTTTTCCGTAAGCGGCGCGGTATAAATCAGGTCATAATCTGCACGAGCAACCGTTATGCCTTTCTTCTGCACAAAATCCAGTCCCATGAAACGGTAGTCGTGTTCCGGGTCACGGGCAGTGATCTGGTAAATACCGAGCTGCTTTTCGCTGCCATACAGCAGCATATTTTCCTGTTCTGTCATGTTCCGCTCCTGTTCCAAATCTGCTATTGCAATCTGGAAGGTATCACTTCCGCGCTCGATTTCCTCTCGCGCCGTGACAAGAATCGGCCACGGGCTGATGCGGACAAGATAAATCTGCTTACCCTCGTCATACAGCCGCAGAGCCTGTTCACGGTTTATTACGGTCAGCTTAAAATCTGGGCGCGCATACTCGTCCTCTGCAAAATCTTCCCGTTGTTCCAGCAGAATCGCATCCCATGCGTCTGCCTTAATGCCGAAAATACCATCGTGCTGCTCGATTCCCTCTTGGCTTACATAATCACCTGCCGTGCCATCACGGAACAGCGGATAAATTCTCTCACCCAGCCGATGCCATTCCCGTGCGCCCTCTTTCGTCAGCGGCAGCACATCATCTTTCCGGTAGCCATAGTCGTGCATTTCCGAAAGACCAATCATCCCATCCGGGAGATTTTCGATTTTCTCCTGCGCATCGTACATCAGTCGGTTGGCTTCTTCTTTGTCATCCTCGGCCAGTGCCACCGCCAGACCGTTCACCAATTCTTCCGTTGCGGCCCGGTCATCCAGCTTGAAGGCAAAATTCACGATGAGATTTCGCTGCTCATCATCGAAAATCGTTTTTTCCTGTTCCTTATTGACAATCAACTTTTCCGCATACTGCATCGCGGTCATGCGCTCTGCGCTCCTTTCCGCGACTGCCGCTTCCAGCTTTTCCAGAAAGTCGGCTGCGGTCAATCGAATCGTATCCATCGAATCTTTCATCTCCTTCATCTCCTTGCCGCTTGCCCAGCTTGCCACATACGGAAAAGAGTAATCGGACGTATCAATGCCCAGAGCCGAGCAAACCGTAAATGCGATGCTTTCGGCTTCGGTTTCTTTCGTGAGCCTGTCTTTTTCTTCGCCGTGCTGCTTCATGAAATCGCTGTTGTGCAGCATCGCATGAGCAACCTCGTGGATCATCGTCTTTATGGTCTGGCTCTCACCCATGCCGACCTGAATGCAGATTTCTTTTTCAATGTCGCTATAATATCCCTTGGCTTCCCCTTCGATTTCAGTAAACCGAATCGGCACAGGCGATACCTGTTCGATTGCCGCCGTAAGCAGCGCATAGTCCTTAACGCTGGCCGTCAGTTCGTTCACTTCCAACGACGGAATCGGTTCACCATCGGTCTGCGAAACATCAAAAACCGTCGTCACGCGGAAACGCGGAACCACATACTCCACACGTTCTATTTCCGGCTCACCGTTCTCATTCAGCACAGCCAGACCCGTATCCTTGTCAATTTTTTCGCGTTCCTCGACTTCCTTGATGGGAGCCGGAGCAATGATCTGGATGCCCTTTTCGCCTTTTTTGACGTAACGGTTAAACTTATTCTTCCATGCGTTAAACCCTGCCACCAGTGTGGCATCAGGCCGCTGCATAGCGATCAGCAGCGTATTGTTGAAGCTGTAATTGTGGAATTTTGCCATCGTGCGCAGGTATGTCGTGTACATTTCCGAAGTAAAAATGTCCTTTACGCCCTGCTCCAGCCGTTCCGTGATTTCTTTCATCTGCTGTTTGCGGTCAACTGCCATGCAAGCCCTCCTTTTTCTTGACCCATCGTGTTTTCATTTGGCGCGGATATTGGTCGGCCTGTTTCGGTGCCTTTGCGCCGTTCCATTCCACCCCTCCGGCCCTGCCTTCACAGGTATACCCGGCAGCTTTCAGGGAACTGCCATTCTCCGTGTCCAGAATGTAGGTGATCACTTTGTTGTAACCCATTGCCCGTGCTGCGCGGTATGCCGCCGCATACAGGATGCTGCAAGCGTTCGGCGTCCCATCCGTACACAGGCGGTTGACCTCCAGCGTATAGCCATCGTCCAGCCGCCGCGCCACGGGTCTGCCGCAGATGGCCACGCCTACCAGCGCACCATTTTTCGATACGCCGATGGAGAACTTATGCCCTCGTGTCGGCTTATGGTGGCGGTGATACTGCTGCACAAATGCGTTTGCCGTTTTCAGATTGATTGGTGTTAATGTCAGCAAATGCCCTCCTTTTTCAAAAATACCCCGTTAGATTCCTTGCAGAGATCTAACGGGGTTATCCTATTTACAGTTCCATATCGTGACTTTTCCGCTTCTGGGATTTCTGCGGTTCGGCGGTGCGCTCTGCCTGCTTTGCATGAAGCTGTGCCAGCACAGAGGGTTTTCGCACATTGTCCGCAGTTCGCTCTGCAACGCGGCCTGCATAGTTCACAGGCTGGCGCGGCCTGTCTGCAACCTCGGTTTCAGTGGCATCCTCGTCCACGCCCAGCGCATCCTCACTGCCCTTTTCGTCCATGTTGAGCAAAGAGTTCAGCTCCGCAAGGCGCGCAGATTTTTCGGCCAATTCTGCTTCCTGTGCAAAAGGACGTTTGGCTTCTTCCCTTGCCTGCGCCAACTGCTGTTCCAAGGTTTCCAGTCTGCGTTCCACCTGTGGCAATGCTCTTTCGATGCCTGCCAGTGCATTGGTAACACGCAGAATGTTGCCCTGCGGGTCTTTGCCGACTTCCATAGAGTAGTTCCATGCACCCTTGATGGACAGGCGGAACACCTTATCGAAGTTGTCAAACCGGGAATGCAGTTCAAACGCACCGTAGCTGCCAATCTTTCCCTCGGTGCCAACCGCTTTCAAAGCCTTGCAAGCCTCAATGATGGCTCCACCCGCTTCCTTGCGCTCGGTGTACACTTTGCCGCTGATCTCCATAGAGAAGTGGTCTTTGTCCTGCGCCAGAAGTGGTTTCGCCGCTTCCATATCCGTTTTCAGTGCTTCGATCTGACCCTGTGCCACAGCAATCTCTCGCGGATATCGACGGGCAATATCCGATTCGAGACTGTAAATCTGGCTGGTGTGGTTGGCCTTCAGCAGTTTCAGCTTACTGACCTGAATATCCAAATCCATCTTTTCCTTGATGTAGGGATTGCCCGTTGCCAGTGCCTTGATTTCGGCATAGGACAGTGCGGTATCGTCCACATCGTCGCAGGCACGGACAGGGGATTTGGAAGTCATGATCTGGGAAATGAACTTCTGCTTATTTTCCAGAATCTGCCACATATACGAATCAAACGTATTTTCAGTGACGTAACGATAGATTTTTACCTGCTTATTCCGGTTTCCCTGCCGGAGAATACGTCCCTCCTGCTGTTCCAGGTCAGACGGCTTCCATGGGCAATCCAGATGATGCAGGGCAATCAACCGATCCTGAATATTGGTTCCCGCGCCAAGTTTCGGCGTGGACCCCATCAGGATACGCACCTGTCCGGCGCGCACCTTTGCAAACAGGTCTGCTTTTTTCGTTTCGGTGTTGTACTCGTGGATGAACGCCACTTCTTCACGGGGAACACCTCTCGCCACCAGTTTCTCCCGCACATCATCGTAGACGTTGAATGTGCCATCGGCTTTTGGTGTCGATAAATCGCAGAAAATCAACTGTGTTCCTCTATCCGGCGAAGATTTTTCCCAGACCTTGAACGCATTGCCCACACAGCGATTGACCTTGCTCTCCGGCTCATCCGGCAGCATCTCGTTCATAAGCCGCTGGTCGAGTGCCAGTTTTCTGCCATCGTTGGTGATCTTGAGCATATTATCGAATCTGGGATTCACATTACCGTTGCGTACAGCCTCGGCACGGTCTGCAAAGGAACTCACCATTTCTTCCTGTATCTCGCTCGGTTTCAGCACTTCGTTGATGTACTCCGCTTGCGGCACAGGCAGGTTCAGCATATCCGCCGTCTGCACATCTGCCGATTCCTTGAACAGAGAAATCAGCTCCGGCAGATTAAAGAACCGGGCAAAGCGCGTTTTTGCACGGTAGCCCGTTCCTTCCGGGGAAAGCTCGATTGCCGTGACGGTTTCACCAAAGGATGCCGCCCAATCATCAAAGTGGCTCAGTCCCATCTTCTGCAAGGTATCATACTGGAGATACCGCATAATGGTGTAAAGTTCCACCATCGAGTTGCTGACCGGGGTTCCCGTTGCAAAGGTCACGCCCTTGCCGCCTGTCAGTTCGTCCAGATACTGACATTTTGCAAACATATCACTGGACTTCTGTGCATCGGTCTGGGCAATACCCGCGATATTTCGCATTTTTGTGTAGAGGAACATATTTTTATAGAAATGTGACTCGTCCACAAACAGACGGTCAACACCCAGTTCCTCAAATGTAACCACATCATCCTTTCTTGTCTGGTCGTTCAGCTTTTGCAGCTTTGCTTCCAGTGTTTTCTTTGTTTTTTCCATCTGCTTGACCGTAAAACTGCGGCTATCCTCACTCCGGGCATCGGCCAGAGCCAGCGTAATATCGTCGATCTGACGCTCCACAATGGCTTTCTGCCGTTCCGGGGAAAGCGGCACTCGTTCAAACTGCGAGTGTCCGATCACAATGGCATCGTAATCGCCGGTTGCAATCCGGGAGCAGAACTGCTTACGATTGCTGGGTTCAAAATCCTTTTTCGTTGCCACCAACACATTCGCATTGGGATAGAGCCGCAGGAAGTCTGCGCCCCACTGCTCTGTGAGGTGGTTCGGCACCACATAGAGGTTTTTCTGCGACAGGCCCAGTCTGCGGCTTTCCATGCCGGCAGCGATCATCTGGAAGGTCTTGCCTGCGCCCACGCAATGCGCCAGCAGCGTATTGTTGCCGTACAGAATGTGCGCCACGGCATTTTTCTGGTGCGGCATCAGGGAAATTTCCGGTGTCATGCCTTCAAAACGAATGTGACTGCCATCGTACTCACGGGGACGAATCGCATTAAAAATCCGGTTATAGGTCGCACACAAATCCTCGCGGCGGTCTAAATCCTTGAAAATCCACTGCTTAAACGCTTCTCGAATGGATTCCTGTGCCTGCTGCGCAAGCATGGTCTCCTGTTTGTTCAGCACACGGTGGTCGCCGTCTGCATCGTGAATCGTATCGTAGATTTTGGTATCCCGGAGGTTCAGTGCATCTTCCAGCAGCTTATAGCCGTTGACGCGCAGGGTTCCGTAGGTATTGGTAACAAGCGGATTGCCGCGATCCAGCGACTTACCCGAAATGTTCCATGCACCTGAAATTTCGGAATAGGTTGCCTTAATGTCAATCCCGGCATAGTAGTTCGGGGTCTTGAATACTTCTTTCATAAACTGCGTGATGTATTCCGGTTTCACCCAGTTTGCACCCAGCCGCACTTCGATTTCCGAAGCATCCAGATCTTTGGGCTGTACCCGTTTGAGGTAATCCACATTGATTTGATATTCAGCATGGTTTGCCGCAAAGGTTTCAGCTGTAGTGAGTTTTTCACGAACATTGCCGGACAGGTATTCATCCGAGGTTTCCCACTGCTGTGTCACAGGGTTTCGGAAAATCGCGCCTGCCAGTTCATCCGTGATCTCCTGCTCCGGTTTGCCGCAGAGCTGCACCATAAACGGCACATCTACCTTTGCTTTCTCTCCGATAGAGAGTGCCAGGGCTTCGCCGGGAGTATCTACCGAGGTAACAGGCTCCGGCTTGCGGATAGTACGTTTGGTGAAAATGTCGGCCAGCCGTTTGAGATTCTTCTCCTCATCCAGAATTTCCAGTGATGCCAGCAGACAATAGCTACTGTCCTGTCGGAACGCCCGCTTGTTGGCCGTGCTGTTGATAAGACCATACTGTGCCGTGAACGCTTTGTACTGCTTCAGCAGGTCATTCTGCAAAAGCTGTACTTCCGCATCCGGGCCATCATGCAGCTGACAATCCAACAGCTTCCGGGTGGTTTCTCGCAGAGCGATCATGCCCAGCACTCGCTCTGCAGTTACGGCAGGCAGTTCCACCTTGTTCATAAAGGAATTTTCGCGGTAGTAAATCTGCCCGTCCACGTTCGTGAAGCTGAAATTCTTCACGCTGGGGTCTGCCGGGATAGGTTCTTCCTGTACTTCCAGTTCATCGTCGGAAATTTCGGATTCCGTGATGGTGGCATGGATGTTGCCGACCGCCTCTTTTAACTGCTTGTCAAGGTCTGCGCCTTCGATGGGCTTGACCGTAGTTTCCTGCTTGCCATACTGCGTGCTTTCGGTGGTGATCTCCCCCAGCACCATCTCCGGATGCTGCGCAAAATACTGGTTGATGGAGTAGCCTTCCGGTGTTTCGCCAATGTCTACCCAGTCT
>OIZV01000905.1_pt1 | contig 11739 bp, 12 predicted proteins | sample 1588681 | NCBI WGS metagenome assembly OIZV01 (sample SAMN03283281) | human gut metagenome | biome: human-associated habitat; material: feces | host: Homo sapiens | place: Peru | collected 2012
ATCTGAAAGGGTGAAAGTATGGCTTCTCTGAATATTGATATAAATCATTACCAGAAAAACCGCTGCCAGACATAAGGCAAACTTTCTTGTTTTCATCGAAACACCTCCTGTAAATTCGGTTTTATCGAATCATATCACATAAGCGGACTCTTCAAACTTACAGCTCAGTTTCCACCGCAAGCTGCTCCTGCTTCTCTTTTTCATCAGCGATTTGGACATCAACATCTTCGCGCATCTTTTTTAGAAGTGCAAGGACTCGCTTGATTTGACCTTTGGTATTCTCCACCCTGCTCTGTGCCTGATTGATGTGATCCAGAACTGCCCAGTCTGCAAAGAGGCCGTCAAAGAAGAAATCCGCAAATTTCAAAAAGCTGTCCACCGTAACCTGAAGGTCTGCGGTGATCTCAACATCGGCAAGCTCAGTTTTGAACCGCCGCAGTTCCACTTGAAGCTGTTCGATTTGTTCCTGTGCATCGTCCAGTTCCTCATACTTGGCAAGATCGGCCATCAAACCGCCGCCCATTACGTCCCATGTACTCCAGCCCTCGGCATTGTCGAGGGTTTCCAGAACTTCGTTGACCGTATGCAGGGCGGTCTTTCCGGCATTGATAGCTTCCAGCAGCTCCCGTTTTTGGACTTTCAGCGCGGCAATACGGCTTTCGCTTTCCGCAATCTGCTGTGCGGCAGGGTGAGCAGAGACTTTGATGCTTTTGATTTTTTCGGAAAGAGCAGCTTGATACCGCCTTTCGCAATCGGACAGCCTTACCAGCCTATTTTGAATCTGCTCCATGTCGGCATCAACGGAAGAAAGGTCATGGAGAGCCGCATCGTACTTGACGCGGGCTGCATAGGCTTCCTGCCGTTCTTTGTCCAGCTTTTCATCCATTTTTCCAATCACTTGATAGAAAAATGCGGCAAGGCTGTGTCCCTCCAGACGGTCCACATCAGCCTGCTCTGCCAGCTTGGATTTTTCCAGCTTTTTCAGGCGGTCCGCAAGCGTATCTCTCTGGGCGGTCAGTTCTTTCTGCTTTGCTTCACAGTTCTTCTTTTCTGCGACCTGCTGCCAAAGCTCTTTCAACGTAGAATCACTCATAAGGAATGTCCTTTCCCGGCATTACGTTTCTTCGTTCAGAAGCTGGTTCAAAAAATGCTGCCGATTATTTACAAATGTTTTGGTGATAACGTAGCTGTCCGTATCTTCATACTGACAAGGATGAATCGTGCCATTGTCGAAGCTAAAAATTTCAGCATCAGGCATTCCGAGGAGAATGGGTGAATGTGATACGATAATGAATTGCGCCCCTTCTTGGGCACACCGATGAATGTTGATCAGTAACGTGAGCTGCCGCTGCGGGGATAAAGCGGCTTCCGGCTCGTCAAAAATATAGACTCCATCTGCACCCATGTAGTCCTGCGCAATAGCGAGGAAACTTTCACCGTGTGATTTTTGGTGATAGCCTTTGGAGGGATGATCGTCATCGGAATAGTCGATTTCCTTGGTGGCTACATTGTAGAAGCTCTCTGCCCGGAGAAAATACCCGAACTTTGGTCTGCGATACCCCTTGGAAATCGTCATAGCCTCACATAGTTCCGAATGGGAGTTGTATGTGGAAAATGAATAGTTCTTCGTTCCACCCTCTGCGTTGAAGCCGTAAGCAACAGCGATTGCTTCCAGAAGCGTAGATTTTCCGCTTCCATTTTCGCCAACAAAGAACGTAATGGGCTTATGGAATGTAAAAGTGTCGATTCCGCTGATGGCAGGAATCTGACGAACATAATTGTATGGGCGCACTCTGTTCCAGTCGATGGTCAGCCCTTGGATAAACAGATCGTTCATACAGCACTCCTTACTATATAATGTAGGAGAACGATTAGTTCCGCTCAAACCCAAGATAGCGGGTGCCCTGAAAACTCAGCTTTCCAATGTCGCCCTCCACAAGCATTCCGTAGTCCGAACCATCTACTTCAAGTTCCATGCGGTCGCCGCTTTCCACCTGAAAAGTCACATAGTATGACGTGAACGTGCTGGTGTCGTATCCGTGCGCACCGGACACATCTCCGGCATTGGCACTACTGGAATGCGAAACATCGGTACGCTTTGCCACCACCGTTGCCGGAACGGTAAGCCGCGGCGAGTGGTTGTTTTTATTCCATGTGCGGAGATTTGAAATTAGGGCAAAGAAAAACATTCCAATAAAAAGCAGGAACAGGATTGGGAAAATGAAGCTGAATATAGCGTCAAACCATCCAAAAAACATCTTACTCCTCCAAAATTTCTTCCAGCAGGTCCTTTACATCGTCCAGAAAAGATTCTTCTCCGAGGGTGTTCACCTTGAAGAACACCGCCTGACTGCCGCCTGCGGTGATGGCAGACAGGCGGATCGGACTGTCTCCATTCTGGAACAGGGTCAGCGTCAGGCTCAGGCGGTTGCCGCCTATCATGCTGTACCGCTCAAACACACGGACACTGCACCGGGCGTCGCCTTCTTTGAAGTCACTGCCTGCTTCCAGATTGGCCGACCAGCTGCTGTCCGGGATTTCTTGTTCCAGCTTCCGAAGCAGCTTGTCAAAGTTTTTGTTTCAGATGGTCTTTTCAAAGATTGCCATAATGGTTCCTCCGTTATGCCAACGAAATTCGGTTCCTTTATCTGGAATACGAGCGAAGCTGCCGAAAAATTGCAGAGAAGCCCCTCTCAATAACCGAAAGCCAGTGCGCCGCCGTCCACGGCAAAATCCTGTCCGGTGATGTAAGCGGCACCATCGCCCACCAGAAATTCGGCCATCTTACCCAAGTCGCGGGTGTCACCGTAGGCGTGCAGCGGCATCCGGTTCAGAATTTTCTGCTCCCGGGCTGCGTCCACTACCTGCTCGTTCATTTTGCTGCGGAACCACCCTGGCGCAATGCTGTTGACCGTGATGTTGTCCTGCGCCCACTCCACGGCCAGAGCGCGGGTCATCGCCAGCACAGCGCCCTTGCTGGCACAGTACGGCACCACCTCGCTGAAGCCCAGATGGGCGCTCATGCTGGTGATGTTGATGATGCGGCCCTTGTCCGCACTTTTCTTCAGATAGGGGTAGCAAATCACACTCATCTGGAACAGGTATTTGACATTCACATTCATGATATTGTCAAACTGCTCCATGGGAAAGTCCTCGGCCCGGCATTTATAGCTGACGCCTGCGTTGTTTACCAGAAAATCCAGACAGCCGTTATGCTTTGCGGCCAGCTCCGCCACCAGTGTTTTCATAGCTTCTGCATTGCCGATGTCACCCCGCAGATGGACAACGCCCGGTGCACTTTCGCCTACCCCCTCTTTGGGCTTGCCGGTGCGGCTGATGACATAAACTGTCGCGCCGGCCTGAGCCAGCACATTTGCGATCTGGAAACCAATGCCGCTGCTGCCGCCGGTGACGATACCGGCCTTTCCCTTCAAACCTGCCATAAAAAGCACCTCTCATCTTTTATCTGCGACCTGAAAGCTGTCAGCTTCAGTATATCATACCTTTGCAGGATGCGAAAGCTCCTATGTACGCCGCCCGCAGGCGGCAAAAGTCAGTCCAGTGGAAATTCCAGCTCGGCAAACTCTGCATCGGTCAGCAGTTTCAGCTTTTCGATAACACCTTCCGACAACTCCCGCAGGGCGGTTTCATCTGGCATCAGGTAACATTGCATCAGCCGCAGTTCATGCACCAGCCCCAGCCGGGTGCCGGAGTTGTAGAGCATCATCAGCATGAGTTCCTCGTGGTTAAAGTTCATGTCCATCCCTCGCTTTCCGGCAGACAGTGGGATTGCACTCCGGGGCATCGCACTTTTCCCTGAGATTCATCAGCACCGAAGGACGTTCCGGCTTTGTATCCAGAAACCCCGGCAGCTCCTTGAAGCCGATGCTGTCCACATAATGCACAGACACTTTGCCATTGCGTTTGAGTGCGATCACATCGCTGACCGACAGGCTGTGCCCCTCAAAATCCTGCGGACGGGAGAGGTTGAACATCTGAAATAGTTCTTCCAAAATCTCGTTGTTCGGCACATCCTGCCACATGGCGGGCAGATCAGCATAGTAGGTGACCTCGTAATGCTCCGGGTCGGGCGTTTTGCCTCGACGATTCAACTCCCGCATAGAAGCAAATCTTTCATCAAGGATTTTTTCGTCATGCCGCAGCTGCATCACCATATAAACATCGCACCCTGCGTTCAGAAACTTCTGCGGGATGTCTGTCATGGGTTCACCGTCAAAATTCTGGTTCCATTTTTGCTGCATCGTCCACCTCACAGTTCTGGCGCAGAACGTGCAGAGGATTTTGGCGCAGACGCATCACTTGCCAGTTCTGCCAGCTTTTCCAGTGTGGAAGGGCGATGGTCTGCACTCAGTTCCTCGGCTTCCGCAACTTTATCCATGACTGCATCGTAGTCCTGCAGTAGCCGCCGGCCCTTTTCCATGTGGTGTGCTTCCAGAATCTGCTCACGGGCTTCCTGAATGGTCAGTTCCGGGGCACCCAGCTGCCCGCCGTCCATCACAGAATAATCGCTGTGGTAGAGGGTGTAGTCCCATCCATCCTCACAGGACTGGATGGCAAGGTAGCCTTTGCCGCCCAGTTCCCACGCCGCCTGCTCGTCCTGTGTCTGAATCTCCGGGTAGAAGTCTGCATGGTTTCGTTCCATGACTTCGGCAAACTGGCAGATGTGGAACACATTGCCCAGACCGCCCATGTCAAAGTGGTAATCATCCAGATGTTCCAGCCGTGCCGTGAAGCTGCGCCCATCCGGGTAATCCACCTGAATCACGCCGCCATCTGGAATGCGATAGAGGTCATCATAGTGGCTGTTGATGAGACGAATATCCTTCGGCAGCGTTTCCGGCTCCCAGATGCGCCGTCTGCCGATGCCCGCCTGCGGGATGTTTTCGAGGATCTTTACGCTTTCCTGTTGGATGACCTTGCGGTCTTCGTTCGAAAGTTCAAACAGATACCAGTTCCGGGCGGCAGGGATGGTGTTTTGTCCATCTGGCGGCAGATTCTTTTCTGAGATCTGCCCGCTTTCCAGCGGCTCACCAGTTACCTTGTTGTAGGTGGCAAAGCCGACTCCTGCACCGTTTTCCCGGAGGTGGAGATAGCGTTCATCGTTGATAAGGTAAACCGCTTCTTTTTTCTGCTCCATCAGCAGCCACCTTCAAATTCCAGAGAAAACTTGCTGCGGCCATCGGCTTCACAGGACAGCAGCACGGTGGCATTGTAGGTCTTGCCCTTGGCACTCTTGCAGTCCTTCAGCCGGACACGCCCATCCCGCAGCAGCTTGTCCGCCACATGGGAATCCAGTCGCTTACCCAGACGCTTGAAGAACGCATTGTCCTTCCACAGCACGAAACGGCACTCCCTGTTCTCACAGAACCAGCCCTTTTCACGCTCGACAACATTTGCACCGCAATTCGGGCAGACACCAATGATTTTGTTTTTCATAAGCGCATTCACTCCTTTTTTCATTTCCGTGTTCTTTACCAGTTCGGTAATCATCGTATTGATTTCGGTCATAAATTCACTCGGCTCCATTTCGCCACGTTCGATTTGCAGCAATTTCGCTTCCCAGTCAGCCGTCATATCCGCAGACTGAATCTCTTCGGGCATTACGGTAATGAGGGCTTTTCCCTTATCCGTGGGCAGCAGCACCTTGGTTTTCTTGGTGCCCTTGCGTTCCAGAAAGCCCTTCTGCACCAGCTTTTCGATGGTGGCGGCTCTCGTTGCCGGGGTGCCGATGCCCTGACGTTCCACACCCTCCGGCATGCTGTCTGCACCCGCTGCCTGCATAGCTGACAGGAGAGTATCTTCCGTGTAGGCTTTCGGCGGAGACGTTTGGCCTTCCTTCAGTTCTGCACCGGCAACGCTGCACTGGCTCTGCTCCTGCACATCGGGCAGAACAGCCGGTTCTTTCTGCTTGCCCAACAGTTCGCCCAGCATTTTCCGCTCCATGGCTCTCCATCCATCGGACAGCACCAACTTGCCTTTTGCGGAGAATTCCTCTCCGGCGCAGATGGTGGTGAGCGTAGTTTCTGCATAGCAGTGCGGTTCGCCCACAGCGCAGAGCAGCCGTGCGGCAATCAGCCGCAGGACATTCCGCTCCCCGGCAGGGAGGGCGGCAAGATCTGCGTTTGCCATGCTTTTCGTAGGCAGCAGCGCATGGTGGTCGGTGACTTTGCCGCCATTGATGACCTGCTGCACATGGATGGGAATCGGCTCCTCCACGGCAAACGCCCTGCCCGTATCCGTCACCAGCCCCGGCAGGGATGCCGCCATATCCTCCGTCAAAAACCGGCTATCCGTGCGAGGGTAAGTGATGAGCCGTTTTTCGTAAAGACTTTGGGCATAATCCAAGGTCTGCTGTGCCGTAAATCCCAGCAGACGGTTGGCATCCCGCTGCAATGCAGTAAGGTCATAGAGCTGCGGCGGGCCTTCGGACTTTTCCTTGCGTTCCATCTTTTGCACCGTGACACGCTCCTCCTTTCGGCATTTGGAAAGCAGCAGTTCGGCATCCGCTTTCTGGGCAAACCGCTTGCTGGATGCGGTGCCGCCGTCCGCAAGGGTCAGGGCAACCGTGTAGAATTTCTCCGGCACAAAGGCGGCAATGGCGGCTTCCCGAACCACCGTCATGGCAAGCACCGGGGTCATAACACGCCCCACCGCCAGCGGTTGACCGTACAGGCACGAAAAAAGCCGGGACGCATTGATGCCGACCATCCAGTCGGCGCGTTCCCGGCAGAGAGCTGCGTTGTACAGCGCATCGTATTCAGTTGACGGTTTGAGGTGGACAAAGCCCTCCCGGATAGCGTTTTCCTCCATGCTGGACAGCCACAAGCGCGAAACAGGCTTCTTACATCCAGCCTGTTCATAGACCAGCCGGAAGATCAATTCTCCCTCCCGTCCGGAATCGCAACTGTTCACAATGCTCTCCACATCCGGGCGGTGCATGAGCTTTTGCAGGATGCCAAACTGCTTTTTGGTGCTGGCAGACACCAGATACTGCCACTTTTGCGGCAGGATGGGCAGGTCTGCGATGCTCCACTTGATGAACTTTTCATCGTAGACATTGGGCGGTGCCAGTTCCACCAGATGACCAACGCACCAGCTGACGAGATAGCCGTTGCCCTCAAGGTAGCCATCCTGCCGGTTGGTCGCACCGAGAACTTTTGCATAGGACATGGCCACCGAGGGCTTTTCTGCCACGACTAATTTTGCGATAAGAATCCCTCCAATCTGTTTCGGATTGCAATATGTACGGCGGCAAAATGCCGCCTTAAAATCAGATGGGTTCGGTATCTTCCTCACCGGGTTCCTCCGGCTCGTCCTCCACAGGGATTACAAAGTCGCCCTTGTCCTCGGTATAACCCGCATCGGGGTCAAGGGCTTCTTTTTCGGCCTGCTTTTTCTGCTTCTGCTTTGCGAAAGCGTAGAAGCCGCCGCCTGTCGCCAGCGCGATCAGCACGACCACGCCCAGAAAGCCGGACGCGATCTTTGTGACCTTGTTTTCCTTGGGCTGTTCCGTGCCGGATGCTGCCGCTTCTTCCGCAGCTTTCTTGGCTTCTTCCTCGGCTTTCAGCCTGTCCTGTTCTGCCTGCGCCGCTGCTTCCTTTTCAGCGGTATAGGCATCCGCATCTTCTTCCTCCATCAGAGCCAACAGGTCGGCTTCGTCCACAAGGTTCATAAAGTGAACGGTCTGCTGTCCCTTAGCATTGCGGTCGATGACCAAGTAGAACGTATTGCCCGACTTGCTGACCAGCGTAATGAACTGCTGCCCGCTGCCATCGGAATAGTCGGTGTGGTAATCGTCCACCAGCGTCAGGTTGCCCTCCGGGGTCAGGGCACCAGAGGTTTCGTCCGTGACGGTGACAACATCTTCCTCCACCACTTCCGGCAGAACCGGCTGCTCCACCGGGGCGACTTCTCCCTCAAAAGCAAAAGCAGGAGCCGCCATGCCAGCGCACAGTGCCACCGACAACATCAGGGCACAGAACTTATTCATCATCTTCATTATCAGATTCCTCCTTGTTGAACGTAGCACCGACTGCGGACAGCGCAGCCGGGGTCGGGGTGGAAGTTGCAGACTGGCGCAGCAGGGCGGCAAGCTGTTCCGGCGTGACCTTGGCGGTACGCACCATCTCGTTGACCTCGGCGGAATCCTCCTCCTGAATGCGCCGTTCCAGAATCTCGATGCGGTTGTTCAGTTTGATGCGGCGCTCCTTCTCTTTTTCCAGCATCGCCCGCAGCTTATCCGATTTTTCGCTCATAAAACTCCTCCAATCATTTTGAAAGCCGTCCAAAACCGGACAGGTATTTCTGCCAGTAGGACGAGTGAATGTTTGCGTACTTGATGGGGTCTCCGGCGCTGACCATCATGCCGTTGCCGAGGTAGTAGAGTAGGAAAGTGCCGCCTTATCGTATTTCTACGACAGGTTTGCACAGACCTCTCCCAGAACCGTGCTTGCGCCTCTCAACGCACACGGCTCCCCATTTTTTGCTCCATTTCAAAAGTCATTCCGTTTTAGTTCCATGATGAATTCTCATGTGGCATTTGTGGCACACAACGATTGTCTTGCGCCTCTTTGCCAGCATGACTTTCTCCCAATCAGCTTTACCTTTCAGGTTTTTGACCTTGTTTACATGGTGGATTTCATAGCTATCGCTGTCTGTACAGCCGCAGACTTCACAGACTTTGGCCTTCAGACGTTCCTCGAAGGATGTTGTGTTGTGCGAATAGCGATACGCCAAATCGGGCACTTTTTCCGTCAAATCTTTGCCTTTGCAATCGCTGTACTTAGCGAACATCATACGGCGTTTTCCCTTTTTGGTTTCATACGGAACACCCCATGCGCCAGTCCCATCTCTGTATTCATAACGAACCTTAGAAATTCGGGAGCGATGCTTGTTTGCGAGTGTTTTCAGACAGCTGTATTCCATCAGATAGCCAAAGTAAACGAGCTTGTTGAAGTTGCTTGCAATGGCATAATAGTTACAGAGCCCTCGGAGTTCCGCATTATAAATCATTACGATTTCCAAATCCGTGCGGTTCAGCAGAATGGGGCGATGAATAGGAATCAACCTCTTTCCATCCCTTTTAGCGATGCTATGGGACAGTAAATAGGTCTCCACCTTATCTTTCAGTGGAATATTGAGTTCCACTTTGTTGTTCATAGTGCGCATTTTTCGTTTTCCAGAGCGTTTGACACTGGCATCCCTGCGCACCCGAACATCAAAACCAAGGAATCGGGCAGGAGTATTGCTGTGCGTAATGAGGGTCTTTTCTTGACTCAACTCCATTTTCAGAGTGTCCCGGACAAAATCCGTGAGTTTTGCCTTAATCGCTTCGCATTCCTCTCTTGTCCCATTGACTGCAATCAGAAAGTCATCTGCATAGCGAACATATTTCAATCGCTTATCGGTACACGCTTTTGCAGGTGTCCGAAATAACTGCTTTGTCAGTTGCTTGTGCTGAGCAATCAGCTGCTCCCGCATTGTTCCTTCAGCTTTCTTGATTTTCTCATGCAGTGCATCTCGTTTGTGTCTTATCGCGTTGTATTCTTCCGTAAAGTTTCTCGGATTGTATCCGTGGTCAAATTCCTTCTTCAGCTGCGTGATATACCTGTCCAGTTCGTTCAGGTAGACATTCGCAAGAATCGGGGAAATGATTCCACCCTGCGGGCATCCGCTATAGGTTTCATGGAAATCCCAGTCTTCCATATAGCCGGATTTCAGAAACATACGAATCAGATTCAGAAAACGAGCGTCCTTGATTTTTCGGTTCAGCACACCAATCAGCGTGGAATGGTCGATGTTATCAAAACATCCTTTGATGTCGCCCTCAATGAACCACTTCGCTCCGGTAAACTCATGCTTAATCATGGCAAGTGCCGTGTGGCAGCTTCTGCCCGGTCGAAAGCCGTGGGAATAGATAGAGAAAATTGGCTCATAGATGGCTTCCAGAATCATACGGATAGCTTCTTGCACCAGCTTGTCAGCGAATACAGGAAGTCCCAGCGGGCGCAGCTTGCCGTTCTTCTTTTGAATATAGGTTCTGCGTACCGGCTTGGGTTCATATGACCCTGTTCTCAATGCTTCAATGATGGCTGTCACATACTGCTCGCTAAATCCATCAGCCGTATCATCATTCACCCCCTTCGTTCCTGCACCCTTATTGGAGTAAAGATGCTGGTAGGCGATGAAGTAAATATCCGGCCTCAAAAGATAGCGGTACAGTCGTGTGAAAATTTCATCGTGGTTCTTTTGGGAATTCTCTTGTAATTTTGTTAAAATCTCCATTGTTGATTTCATTGAGGCTTTCCTCTCTAATCAATTTCTGATTTTAATGCGCAAAAAACTGCTTCTCTTCGCCATGTGAGCGGCTTTCCCGCATCCGATTTTACGGCTTTTCCTGTCAATTCAGGATTCTCGGACTACTACAGAAGCTCCGTTGTCATGCCGGATTTTCAGTGTCATCTTTCTAGCATAGCTTTGAAATTTATCACATTGCTGCATTACACATAGCTTTTTCAAGCGTTCCGGTTTAGACAATCTCCAGTTGACGATAGTAGTAGGTCAATGTGAATTATCGGATATGCTTTTGTTCCGTTACTATCGGTTCTCCGACGTGCCGCACAGGGGATTAGCAACCCATAGGAAGGAATTTATTTCCTACGGTCCCTGTACCAAAGGTTTCAGACAATTTTCCTTTGCCCACACGTAACAAGGGCTTGGAACTCACCTTAAACAATTCAGTTTTATCCTTATATTCACTTATCCTTGCAGTTCAGTCGTGCCCGATTGTCTTTAGGCAACTTACCGCTTTCCTGCCGTGCTCTTTTCCCGTACATCTTTCGACTTTCGGTAAAGCAGGTGGATTCCCGCGTTGCTTTGCGGGGTAGTACCTTAGTCACAGCCTCCTTTCTCTACTTCTACTATCGTCCTTACTGGACGCACGATGCCCACATGGCTTTTCCCAGGCGTATCATACGTTCCTTCAAAGAAAACAAGGTCACCGGGCTTTGCCTCGGCCTCGGAAATGTGATGGCTCTTGTTCCACAGGCCGTTGGCGGTGGTGCGCCCCACATCGTAGCCGTTCTGGTTGTAGACCCAGCAGACATAGCCGGAGCAGTCAAAGCCAGTTTCTGGGGTAGAGCCGCCCCAAACGTAGGGTGTGCCCACATACTTTTGGGCTTCCTTGTAGATGGCGGCAAACTCGCTGTCGGTCAGGGCTTCTGCCGGAACCTGATAATCAATACCCGGTGTGCCGGAGCCATCCGAGCCACCGGGCGGCAGACCGCCGTTGAACAGATAAGGCCGACCGCCCAGCGTGTCCTGAAAGATCTCGTACCGTTTCCATTGGTCGTTGTTCAGTTCCTCCCGGATAACGACTTCCAGCCCTTTGTTCACCAATTTAGTGTGGAAGATGCGGTACTCATAGGGCACCTGCGTAGGGATCGGGATTCCTGCCGGGCTAATGACCCAAACGGTCTTATACCGTATCTGCACCTCCACCCATGTGGTCAGCTTGTACTGCTTTTTGAAGGTCTCCTTCAGCTTGCCCTGCACCTCCGACCGGGTGTAATCGTCATACAAGGTGGTCAGGAACGAGGTCAACTGCCACGGGTCATGCTCGATGGGGTCGAGATGGTACTGGTACTCATTGTAGCCCGGATGGTCGGTGGGGGTGCGCTTGATCTTTTTATCCAGTTCCTTTTCCAGCTTTTTATAGTC
>OIZV01000910.1_pt1 | contig 11653 bp, 7 predicted proteins | sample 1588681 | NCBI WGS metagenome assembly OIZV01 (sample SAMN03283281) | human gut metagenome | biome: human-associated habitat; material: feces | host: Homo sapiens | place: Peru | collected 2012
CGGCTTTATCCAAAGCTTCCTCGCCTCCAACAGCAGCAACCGCATCTCCATCGTGACCTTCAGCGGCGGCAGCCAGGTGCAGAACAGCCCCGTGTCGGGCGTTCCGTATACCAGCGACGTCAAGTCGGTCGTGGACTGGACGGATACGGCCGTGACCTTCAGCGCCACGGCGACGGGCGGGACGAACTATGCCGCGGGCCTGTTCCAGGCAAGCGCGCAGTTCGCCAATCTGAACAGCGACGGGAACGACAGAGTGATGCTGTTCCTCAGCGACGGCGCGCCCACCTTTGCCCATAAGCAGAACGAGGATACCCGCTACGGTAACGGCACGACCACGGACAGCAGCACGAAAACCTATACGAACGCGGCCATCGACGCCTTCCATACGGTCAACCCCGATGTGAAGATTTATTCCGTGGCTTTCGGCAGCAACTTCACGACGGAGTATCTGGACCGGCTGGACGACGGCGTGAGCAACGGCAGCTGCTATACGGCGAACAATTCCGCGGATCTCAAATCCATCGTCGGCACCATGCTCTATCCCAGCCAGGTCGTCATCACGGACACGCTGAGCCCCTATGCCCAGTGGGGCGGACGGAAGGCCAACCCCAAGGTGACCATGAGCGATGGCGAGAGCACGATCGTCCTGTATCAGAACGGCGCCGTCACGGCGGCGGGCAGCGGCATACTCCAGTCGCTGGAGTATCCCTCCGTGAGCACGGAGGGCGGCGGCACGGTGAAGCTGACCTTTGTGCCGGGCTATTCGCTCGACCCCAACTACACCTATACGCTGTCGTATAACGTCCAGAACACCAAGGCGGCATACGACGAATATCAAAGCAAGGGCTATAACGCCGAGGGCGAGGTAAATACGGACTACGGAACGAACGCAACCAGCTCCAAAAAGCCCGGCTTCCGCTCCAACAGCGGCGCGACGCTGAGCTATACGCTCGGCGATACGGCGGAAACAAAGGATTATCCGCATCCCGTCCTGCAGGCCAATGCCGAGCCGGAGGACGACGGCGGCGGTATCGTGCCGCCGGACGAGCCGACGGCGACGGTGGAAAACCATAAGACCATCGACTATCTCGGCGACGGTGTGGAAAACCCCGACACCGACGTGACGGGCGAGACATGGTACCGGCTGTATCTGGACGCCGCGGCAAAATCCGATCAGGGCGTCGATCTGCTGCTGGTCATCGACGTGTCAAACAGCATGAACGATAACGGCGGCCTTGCGGCGATCAAGGACTTCCTGAACGGGACCGACGGCTTTATCAGCGGCTTTTTGTCCAACAGAAACAATCATCTTTCCATCGTCACCTTCAGCGGTTCAAATCAAACGCAGCAGAGCGGCTCGAATTATGGACTTTATACCAAGGACAGTAAGGTAGTTTCCGGCTGGGATACCAAATCGACGTATACATTCTCGGCAAAACCGACTGGCGGGACAAACTACACGGCCGGACTCTTTGCGGCGATTGAGCAGTTCAAATCTGCGGAGATTGCAAATGACGGAAATGCCAAGGTCATGATGTTTCTCAGTGACGGCGTTCCCACGTTTGCTCACGAGAGTACGACGTCAACGATAATCTATGGAACCGGCGGGTCGGATAACATACCCGCAGAGGTCGACACCTATACAAATAATGCGATCAGTCTCTTTAAGGAATCCGCTCCGGATGTCAGAGTGTACTCTGTAGCGTACGGCAGTTCATTCTCGACTACCTATCTGAGTAGTCTTGCAAGCGATGGGAAAACGCTGAAGGCATCCAACGAGGACGATCTGAAAAACATCATCGCCGGGATCGTGTATCCCGACAATCTGGTGATCACCGACCAGCTCAGCGAATACGTCCAGTGGGGCGGAAACCGGGCCGATCTGAAGGTCACGATGACGCCGGTGAGCGGCGCGGCCGTGACGCTGTATGAAAATGGCGAGATCACGAGCGCGGGCGAGAACATTCTCGAAAGCGTGAGCTACACGCCGTCCGGCTCGGACGAGAGCACGGGAACGGTGACGGCGGTGTTCAAGAAGGAATACACGCTTGAACCGAATTATACCTATACGCTGTCGTTCAACGTCCAGAACACCCAGAAGGCATACGACGAATACAGAGACGAGGGCTACAACGCCGAGGGCGACGCGGCCACGGACTACGGAACGAACGCGACCAGCTCCGAAAAGCCCGGCTTCCGCTCCAACCGGCTGGCGTCGGTGAGCTATTCCGTCAACGGAAAGCCGGACAGCAAGCTTTATGACCATCCCGTGGTGCAGGCGAACGACCGGCCAGACCCGCCGGTCCCCGGCGAGAACGACGACCGCGTCGTTGTGAACGTGGAGAAGAAATGGGCCGATACGGAGCATCCCGCCTCCGTCACGATACGTCTGTTCGCCGACGGCGAGGACACCGGCCGGGCCCTGACGCTCAGTGAGGAAAATGCGTGGAAGGGAAGCTTCAGCGGCCTTCTGCGCTATCGGCTGGACGCTTCGGGAACGCCGGTAACGGACGAGAACGGCGATCCGATCGAGATCGTCTACACCGTTTCGGAGGACTATGTTCCCGGCTATACCCCGGCGCAGAAGATCACCTCGTCGGAGAGCCGGCACACCATAACGTCTTGGGCCTGGGCCAAGGCAGACACAGCTTCCAGCGGCGGGACCTATCTTCTTGTCAGCGAAAGGGGCGCTTTGTCCGCCGTTTCCGGCGGCCGCCAGCTTCAGTGGGTCGATCCGAAAGAGGCGGAGGAGAACACGCTGGCGCAGTGGACCTATGACGGAAGCGGCTGGAAAAACGGAGCGGACTATCTTATGCTTTACGTTTCCAGTGATAACTGGAACGCAACCCGCCGGTTCCAGCTGGGGAGCGGCAGTGAGAAGGCAAAGTTCGGCGACGAAAAAATCAGCGCCTGGAGCAGCAGCGGCGGTTGGCCGCTAACCTATTATTTTGAAGGCATTGACGACGGCTATGGCGTGGCCAGTACGGTAAGCCAGAGCGCCCTGAGCTTCCAGCTTTACACGCAGAAGGAAGTGACGAGCACGATCACGACCGTGACCTACACGGCGGTGATCACGAACACGAAGGACGCGGAGCTGCCCGAGGAGCCGAAGCCGAGCTTCACCAACCGTAAGACCATCGACTGGCTGGGCGACGGCGCGGAAAACCCGGACACGTCCGTATCCGGGCGGGAGCTTTACCGTCTGTATCTGGACATCAGCGCCAACGCGCAGCCGTCCGATCTGCTCCTGCTGGTGGATAACGAAGCGGACGAGTGGGTGAAGGAATATCTTGATACGCTTACAAAGGACTTCCAAACCTACAACGGAGACAATACCGTCCGTCGGATCGACTTTACCGACTATACCGAGGCGCTTGAGGCGGCAGAGGAGTATATGTGCGCCCTCGGAGCGGAACACGCACAGCACGGAAAGATCATCCTGACGGTCGGAAAACAGGCGCCGGACAATGAAACGGCGGCGCTTGCGGCGGTGAATTCCCTGCGTGCGGTGCTGTATAACAGCCAGTATACGCCGACCGATACCTCGGGGCTGGGGCTGACGCGGATGTATGCGCTCCGGCTGACAGACGGGGAAAACGACGTGCTCAACGCGCTGGCCTCCGCACAGGGCGGCAGGGCCGAAGCGCCGAGCGAGGAAACGATCGCCGGCATGGTGGACAATATGCTCTGGCCGAACGGCGTCGTCATCACGGACGAGCTGAGCCAGTGGGTCGATTACTACAGCCGGAACCCCGATCTGCTGGTTACGCGGACAAAGCGGGACGGCGGGCAGACCGAGATCCTGTATTCCTACAGCGCGGACTACGGCGAATATAAAAACGCGGACGTGATCGAATCCGCCGCGTACACGCCGTCGGCCGTCCCGGTCGATCCGGACAGCGGCGCGCTTCAGACCTCCGGCACCGTGACGGTCCGCTTCAAGGAGAGCTATTGCCTTGACCCGGCGTATGTCTACACGCTGTCGTTCAATGTCCGCAGCTCACGTCTGGCCGGACAGGCGCTCGCGGAGAGCGAGACGGGGGATTACCCGCATACCGGCGACGCGGCCACGGACTACGGGCAGAATGTGACCAGCGCCGGAAAGCCGGGCTTCTATTCCAACCATCAGGCCGCCGTGCGCTATAAGCTTCGCGGCTACGGCTATGAGCTGGAATACGGCAAGCCTGTGGTGCAGACACGCTCGGCCGCCTATGAGCTGCCGCATTCCGGCGGAACCGGCCCGGAGCGGCTGATGTGGGCCGGTCTGGCCACGCTGGTATTCGGCACGGCGCTGTCGCTGCTGCTACGGCGAAGAAGAAGACCGGACGCCGGGTAAGAGCGCCGGCACGTACAACCCTATAAGCGAATAAATAAACATAAAAAGAAACGAAAGGGAAACACGGAATGAAAAAGTTTTTTGCACTGGCTCTCGTACTGCTCATGGTGCTGAGCCTCGGCGCGGGCGCGCTGGCCGCCGGTGACGGCAGCATCACGATCACCAATGCGACCATTGGGAAGGACTACGCCATCTACAAGGTCTTTGACGCGACCTACAGCGGCAGCAATGTCGCCTATACCTACACAAAGACCGGCGAAACCGACGCGCTCTTTGCGATCCTTTCGGGTACGGGCAGCCCCTTCGAGCTGACGGCGTCGACCGTGGCGAATGTGTATAATGTGACGGTCAGGGCCGGTAAGGACGCCGCGGCGATCAGCACGTTTCTGACGGCCAACAAGCCGTATCTGACCCAGACCGCGGCAGCCACGGCGGCGACGGAAACGGTCGCGTTCACCGGACTTGATTACGGCTATTACTACATCACCAGCGCGCTTGGCGCGGTGGTCACCATTGATACCGCCGCCCCCAGCGCCGAGGTCGTGGATAAGAACCAGGGCTCGAGCTGGGATCTGAGCGGGCACGGCAAGGCGATCATGGTCGTGGGCGCGGATGGCCAGGAAGAGCTTGTGGAGGTCAACAGCGCCAACTACGGCGATGAGCTCGCGTTCCGCATCGGCGTCAACGCCGTCAACTATGAAAAGGGCAAGCAGGTCTTTCAGTATGTCATCAACGATACCATGGCGGCGGGCCTGTCCTTTGTGGAAGGCAGTCTCAAGGTCACGGTCGATGGAAAGACACTGGGTGCTGCGGACTACACGCTGACGCCGGCCGGCCAGAGCTTCAAGGTCAGCATTCCCTGGGCGACCGGCAGTGCGGAGGCAGGCTACACCCCCAAGTACAGCGCGAACGCGGTCATTATCGTTGAGTACAAAGCGACGGTCACCGCGGATGCCGCGATCGCCGGCGAGGGCAACAAGAACACGGCGACCTACGACTATCAGACCGTCGACGATAAACCCGATGGGCCCTGGCATGAATCAAAAACGGAGGAAACGACCACCTACGTCTTTGCGCTTGGCATTCTCAAGACCGACGAGAAGGGCAGCCCTCTTGCCGGCGCGAAATTTGCGCTGACGGACGAGGCGGGCCATCCGATTTATGTGACGGCGGCGGACGACAGCGGAACTTACGTTTTCGACGCGCAGTCCAAGTCGAACGAGGTCGTTTCCCCGGCCAGCGGACTGATCGTCATCAAGGGGCTCGCGGCGGGTACCTACAAGCTGACGGAGACGGAAGCGCCCAGAGGCTATAATCTGCTGGAGAATGTGATCACGGTCGAGGCCAGCATCGAAAGCGTTAAAAATTATACGACGACCATCACCACCTATTACGACAAGGACGGAAACGTCGTTTCGCAGGAAGTCGCCGGCGGTTCGTCCAAGACGACTACGGCGGCGGTGAATGTGGTTCCCGTTACGGTCGTAAACAAGGCCGGCACGGAGCTGCCCAGCACCGGCGGCATCGGTACGACGCTGTTCTATGTGCTTGGCGGACTGCTGGTCGTCGGCGCGGTCATTCTGTTCGTGACCAGAAAGCGCATGAAGTCGGAAGGCTGAATCGCGTGGTCTGACCAAATTCTGTGCCCGGGGAGGAAATCCTCCCCGGCGCACAGCCGCAAGGAGAACCTCTCCATGAAACGGAAAGCATCCGACCTGATCTTAATAATCGCGTTTCTGGCGGGGCTGTCCTTGCTGCTGTATCCGGGCTTCAGCGATTACTGGAACCAGTTTCACCAGTCGCGTGCCATCGCGGGCTATGCCGAGACAGTCGCGGCCATGGACGACGGCGAATACGAGCGGCTGTGGAACGCGGCGGAGGATTATAACCGGCGGCTGGCCGAAATCGCCGCGGAGTACGCGCTTCCGGATGAACTTCTGGAGGAGTACGCGCAGCAGCTCAACGTGGGCGGCGACGGCGTGATGGGCTATGTGGAGATACCGGAGATCGAATGCTCTCTGCCCATCTATCACGGAACGGACGACGCCGTGCTCCAATCGGCCGTGGGGCATATCGAGTGGTCGAGCCTGCCGGTCGGCGGCGAGAGCAGCCACTGCGTGATCTCCGGCCACCGCGGACTGCCGAGCGCGAAGCTGTTTACCAATCTTGATAAGCTGGTCGAGGGCGACCTGTTCTTTCTTCAGGTGCTTGATGAGACGCTCTCGTATGAGGTCGATCAGATACGGATCGTCGAGCCGCAGGAGCTGTCCGATCTGCAGATCGAGGCGGGAAAGGACTATTGCACGCTGGTGACCTGCACGCCGTATGGCGTGAACACGCATCGGCTTCTCGTGCGCGGGCACCGCGTCGATAACGAGGTGCTTGCGCAGACGGTCCGCGTGACGTCGGACGCCATTCAGGTCGAGCCGGTGCTTGTGGCGACGGCGCTCGCAGTGCCGGTGCTGCTGATACTGATGATATGGCTGATCGTCCACGACAGCCGAAAGCAACATAGATCGAGGTGAGGCGGATGAAGAAATTCAATACGCATTTTTGTGCCGCGCTGCTTGTGCTGATGATGCTTGCAGCGGCTTTCTCCACGGGCGCGCTGGCGGCTGGGCCGATCGACACGGAGGCGTCCTGCACGCTGAGCGTTTCCTTCCGGCCGGAGGGTAAGGCCGCGGAGGGCGTGCGGTTTTCTCTTTACCGGGTGGCGGAGGTGAGCCGCGGCTGCCAGTTCACGCCGACGGAGGATTTCGACGCCTATCCGATCGTGAAGCTGCTTGAACAGCCGGACGCGGAGAGCTATCGCCTCCTTTCGGCGACGCTCCCGGGCTATATCGCGGCCGATTCGATCGCAGCCTTTGATACATCCGCGACCGATGCGGAGGGGACGGCGCAGTTCCGGCGGCTGCCCACGGGGCTGTATCTCGTTACGGGCGAGGTATATCAGGCCGACCGCCGCTTCTATACGCCGGAGGCGTTTCTGGTCTGTCTCCCGAACCGGCTGGAGGACGACAGCTGGGATTACGACGTGGAGGTCAACGGCAAGTATGACTTCTGTCCGGACAGCGACCCGGTGGATGTTTCCGTGGTCAAGCTGTGGTCGGACAGCTCGGCCAATACGCACGCCACCGACGCCGTTGTCGTGAAGCTATACGATGGAACGGAGCTTTACGATACGCAGACGCTCAGCAAGGAAAACGGCTGGGCTTATGAGTGGAAGGGCCTTTACGGAGGCACGAAATGGACGCTTGTGGAAACGCAGTATCCGAGCGGCTACACGCCCCGTGTTGACCGACTGGGCAACCGCTTTATCGTGACGAATTCCACCACCGGCCGGACACCCGGCGGCAAGCTCCCGCAGACGGGGCTTCTGTGGTGGCCGGTGCCGCTGCTGCTTCTCGGCGGCGCGGTGCTGATCGCTCTCGGCGCGGCCAGAAGGAAACGCGGGTGAGGCGGCGGACGCGAAAGGGCGAGGCGCTTTTCTGTCTCGGCGCGCTGATGATCGCGGCGGCGCTCGGGCTGGCGCTGTATAATTTGAGCCGGCAGGCGGCGGCCGGGAAAAGTTTGGAGTCCGGCCTTCGGAAGCTGACGGAGACTGTGGCCGAACGGCGGACAGAGCAGGCGGCCGCGGAGAAGGAGCTGTATCCCAATCTGGAAATGCCGGTCGTGACCATCGACGGCTATGATTACATCGGTTGGATCGAGCTTCCGGCGCTGGAGCTGACGCTGCCGGTCATGAGCGAATGGGACGCCGCGCGGCTGAAGATCGCGCCCTGCCGCTACAGCGGCTCCGTATACAGCGGCGATCTGGTCATAGCGGCGCACAATTACGCCAGTCATTTCGGCCGGCTTTCGGCATTGTCTCCCGGCGATGAGGTGATCTTCACCGACGCTGACGGCAGGGAGTTCCGCTACGCGGTCGCGGATGCGGAGATCCTGCCGCCGACGGCCGTGGAGGAGATGACGGCGGGCGAGTGGCCGCTGACGCTCTTTACCTGCACCTACGGCGGACGGACCCGTCTGACCATCCGCTGCGATGAAATGAAATGACGACGCAAATGCCCCGCACGCTATGAATGAAGTGACCCCAAAAGTTAGACAAAAAACAGAAAGAAAAATTATTCAAGCTACCGAAAGGGCTTGTTGCCTGTGAAGATCAGGCGGCAGGCCCTTTAGCTTTGCCCTGATGCGCCGATTGTTGTAGTAGTCCAGATATTCGATCAGTTCCTGCTTGAAGTGTTCCATAGATCGAAATTCCTGCAAATACAGCAGCTCGCTCTTGAGCAGACCAAAAAAGTTCTCGATCATAGCATTGTCCAAGCAGTTTCCCTTCCGGCTCATGCTTTGCCGGATGCCCTTCTCCCTCAGCATCTGCTGATATTGTTTATGCTGATACTGCCAGCCCTGGTCAGAATGGAGGATGAGGTTCGTGTCGTCCGGAATCTTTTCAAATGCCTTGTCCAGCATGGTCGTCACCATGCTCAGTACCGGGCGATCTGAAATGGTATAGCTGACCAGATCGCTGCTGTGCAGATCGAGGATCGGGGATAGATAAAGCTTCTCCCCAAACAAGCTGAACTCCGTCACATCCGTGACCCACTTCTGGTTCGGCTTTTCAGCAACGAAGTTCCGATTCAGCAGATTCGGCGCAATTGTTCCTGCTTCACCTTTGTAAGAACGATACTTCTTCATTCGGACACGGCAGACCAGTCCCAACTCCTTCATAAGTCGCTGCACAGTCTTATGATTTAAGGGCAAATTGCGGTTGCGTAGTTCTGATGTGATCCGGCGATAACCGTACCGTCCCTTGTTTTCATGGTATATTGCTGTAATTTCTTCTTTGACAGATTTGTATTTATCTGCGCAATTCATTCGTTTCAGATGATAGTAGAAGGTTGCACGGGGCAGTTGAGCGATTGTGAGAAGAATATCCAGATAATGCTTGTGCCTCAGCTTCTGAACTACCAGCGTTTTCTGCGCTGGCGTCGCTTGTCTTCCAAAACCAAGGCTTGCAAGTTTTTTAGGTATTCATTCTCCGCGCGCAGCCGCTGGACTTCCGCCAGCAGGTCTTCTTCTACCTCTTTCGGCAGCTGCTTTGCCAGTCGGCCCTTGCTGCTGCACCCACGGCGCTCTATGGAAAAGCCCTCCGGGCCTTCTTCCAGATAGATTCGTTCCCATGCGGCAACGCGCTTGTCATCGCTGATTTCAAACCGTCTTGCCGTTTCACGGCAGCTCTTCTTTTCTTCCTGCCTTGTTTCTACGACCAGTTTCTTAAATTCCGTTGTGTATCGTTTGTTCGGTACGCCCTTTGGCATAGAAATGCACCCCATTCCTTAGTACAAGTATTTTACCATACTTGTCTAACGAATGGGGAGCTGTTCGCATACCGTGCGGGGCATTTATTGATTTTTTCCATAAATATATGAAAGATGCGTATTTCACACACCGGAACCTTTATGCTACGCTTTTAAGGACGTAAATACGACTTTTGCGGAAGGAAAAGGTTTTATAGAATGGACATGAATAAAACGCTTGAGCAGCTCACAGCGCGGATCGAAAAGCTGGAACTGGAGCTGAAAAAAGAAAAAGCGGTCACGGAGATACAGAATCTGCTGGGACGCTATGTGTACATGCACATCGGCGGACAGCATGAAGGCTGCATGTCTCTGTTTTCAAAGCGCGAGGACATGACGGTCGAGATAGGTCCCATGGGCCTGTTCCGCGGTCCGAAAGGGCTTGAACAGATATATGGCGTCAATCATACGGTCAACGAAGGCGATCGCATCGGATTCCTTGCCGTTCATCCTCTGACGACGCCGGTCATTGAGGTGGCGGACGATCTGCAGACGGCCAAGGGCCTGTGGCTGCACCACGGCGTGGAAACACAGCCCGACATTGATAACCCGGGGAAGATGGGCGCCGTTTTCATGGACGGCTATTATGCCATTGATTTTATTTATGAAGACGGTATGTGGAAAATGTGGCATTTTCATATGTTCCCGCTGTTCTCCTGCCCGTGGAACACGCCGTTTACCGAGGTGGAGCCGCTTGACCGGATCATGTTTGAGCGAGGCGAGCGCGTGGAAGGATTCAACCGCATGCAGACGGGGGCGGACGAGGCGACAAGCTATATGCGCGAATATTCCATTGACCGGGCTACGCCCTTCTGGCCGCAGCCGCCGGAGCCGTATGCGAGCTTTGAAGGGACGCGCTCCATGGTCGGCGCGCCGCCGGATGACGTGAAGCTGTAAGGAGGTATATACATGAATATGTATGTGACGAAAACGATCCGTGAGAGCGCGGACAGGGCATTGCTGAACCAGTGCCGCTGGCTGATCGAGAAAACAGTCCACTTTGAATATCTGACGATCTGCGAAAGAGCGGAACTGGTCGCGCCGGAAGGAAAGATCCTTACGCTTACTTCCGACGGCGTGGTTCGGGACATTAAGCCCGGCTTCTATCCAAATGCCACTATCTCCGTGACGGACGCTTATGAAATGGCGCCGCACGGGCTGATGAACGTCAACCAGATATCCCGGTACTTCCAGACGACGATATGCGTGGAGGATGGGAAGCTGTCGCAGGATAAATGCATTCCGGCGGCCATCCTTGGCGGTACGGTGACGGATGAAAAAACGGATGGGGCCTATATTGCGGCGGATGCGGAATGTTTCAACGGCATTCTTATTGCCGGAGACAGTAAGTATGAGATCGAAAATGTCCGTATGGACCTTGAAGGGTTCGGCGACAACGACTTTATTGGTGTAGGCTCTGCCGTGGCAGTGGTGGATAAGGGACGCGTGGATATCCGCAACTGCCGGTTCACGCTCAGCGGAGTGACCCGCTGCGCCGTCCACGTCGGCGGCGACAGCATTGTTCATGTGAGCGACTGCGAGATCATGAATATCAGCCCGGCGAGCGACTGGCTGGGGGAATTCAGTTGGGGGATAGCGCTCAAGGGGACGAACCGCCTGTGCCAGCTTTCGGATAACGGTACTGTCGTTTATGAACGCTGCCATCTCAAATCGAACGGCTGGGCGCTTTGTTCTCTGGATGGAACGGACGAGCATGCAAGCATCCTTATCAAGGACTCGCTTCTTGAGCTGAGCGGGCCGCGCACGCATGGCTACGGAAGCTACTGCATCGGTGAGGATGTTTCGGTCACCTTCGATCACTCCGTGGTGGATGTATATGGCTATCCGATGCTGATCCTGGGAATGAACGGAAAGGCCCGCCCGTCGATCGTGAATGGGAGTGAAATACGCGGCCGCCGCTTCGGCGCTATGGCCGTCGCGAATGATAACAGTATTT
>OIZV01000913.1_pt1 | contig 11639 bp, 7 predicted proteins | sample 1588681 | NCBI WGS metagenome assembly OIZV01 (sample SAMN03283281) | human gut metagenome | biome: human-associated habitat; material: feces | host: Homo sapiens | place: Peru | collected 2012
CATCGTGATCATGAAGGACGGCCTGATCCAGCAGATCGGCACGCCGCAGGAGGTGTTCAACCACCCGGCGAACCTGTTCGTGGCCGGCTTCATCGGCTCGCCGCAGATGAACTTCTTCGACGCGCGTCTGGAAAAGGACGGCGACTGCTATTTCGCCGTGCTCGGCGACGCCCGCATCGAGCTGGACGACGAGCGCCAGAACGCGCTGCGCGCAAAGAACGCGGCGCCCCAGGACATTACGCTCGGCATCCGCCCCGAGCATATCATGCTCTGCGCGGACGACGCGCAGGGGCACATCAGCGCCGTCGTGGACGTGTCGGAGATGATGGGCTCGTCCATCCATCTTCACGTTTCCGCGCAGGGCCAGGACGTGGTGGTCATCCTCTCCACGATTGAGCTTGGCGGCCGCGTATTCTCCTTCGGCGACCGGGTCAACTTCACCTTCGGCGGCAACGTCGTCCACCTGTTCAGCAAGGAGACAAACTGCAATCTGATCTGACCCGTCCCCTTTCATACAGCCAAAGCCCCGGAGCCAAACGCTCCGGGGCTTTGTTTTCCGATCCGGGCACGCGGATCACCGATCCCAGCAGGTCTTCTTATCTTCCTCCGTGATGGCCCGAATGACCCGGCAGGGATTGCCGACCGCTACCGAGCCGTCCGGAATGTCCTTGACCACGACGCTTCCGCCTCCGATCACAACATTGCTTCCGATGGTCACGCCGGGCATGACCTGCACGCCCGCGCCGATCCACACATTGTCCCCCACGGTGATCGGATACGCATACTCCAGGCCCCGGTTCCGGCGCTCATGATCGATCGGATGCCCCGCTGTATGAAAGCCGCAGTCGGGGGCGACAAACACATTGTCGCCGAAGGTCACCTTCGCTCCGTCCAGAATGACGGTGTTATGGTTGGCAAAGAAATTCTCGCCGATCTCAATGTTGCAGCCGTAATCGCACCAGAACGGCGCGACGATGCAGAACGGGCCCTTCGTCCGGCCCAGCAGCTGCTTCATGAGCGCCCGCCTTCCCTCCTCGTCGGACGGAAGGAGCTGGTTGTACCGATGGCAAAGATCCTTCGCCCGGTTTCTTTCCCGCTGGAGCTCCTCGTCGTGATTCGCGTCGTACAGCCGCTGCGCCAGCATTTTCTCCTTTTCCGTCATTTCTCCGTCCTGTTCCGCCCGTCACAGACCGAGCATATCCCGCGCCGCCAGACGGCCGCCCGCCAGAGAGAAGCCGAACGCATGGCCGGACAGCATAACGCTGTAGTCGCCGGAATCAATGCCGCTGACGTCGATGCCCGCGCACCACAGGCCGCCGATGGGCTTCCACGCGCCGTCCAGCACGCGCATCCGGCTGTCCGTGCGCACGCCGCCGTGCACGGTTATCATATCCATCCCGGCCCGGGCCGCATAAAACGGCGCACGGTCCAGCGCCAGAAGGCAGCGCCGCGGCTTACCGAACACGGCGTCCTCCCCGGCGGCGCAGGCCGCGTTGTAGCCGCGCACGGTGTCCGCCAGCGTTCCGGCGTCCAGCCCCGCGGCCTCCGCCAGCGCCTCCGGGCTGTCGGCCCGGAACACGAGGCCGTCCTCCGCCGCCTTGTCCAGCGTGCGGCGCAGCATGGCATAGCCGTTGTCCTTCGCGTCCATGGGGGCCATGACCCCGGGCGCGCTGTCCATAAGGCGCTGCACGAGCGCATCGTCAAAGACCGCGAAGCAGCGCTTTTCCGGCTGCCGCGCCACGGCGTTCTGGCCGAAGATGAAGTCGGAAACAATGGATTCGTCGCAGAAGCGCTCGCCCAGAATATTGACCCAGACCGCCTCCTCCGAGCGCACGAGCGCGCCGACCGGCCCATGGCCGGAAAACACGGGGCCCGCGCCCTCGATGGCCAGATCGCTCACCGGCTCGGCTCCGGCCTGCTCCGCCAGCGTCACGCCGTCGCCGTCGTGGTAAATGCCGCGTCCATGCAGAAAGTGCTCCGGCTCAAACGCCGGCATGAGCCGCCGGATCAGCGCGGGATTGCCGGCCATGCCGCCGGTGGCAAGCAGAACGCCGTCGGCCGTGAAGCGCTCGCCCGCCTCCGTCTCCACGCCGCATACGCGGCCGTTTTCCATAAGGAGCCGCCGGGCGCGCGCGCCGGTCCTTATCTCCACGCCGAGCGCCGCAGCGCGGTCGAGAAGCGCCTGGACGACGTATTTGCCGCTCGGCGACCGGTCGGTCATGTGAAAGACCTCCGGCGACTGGTTGACCATGTGGTGTATCACGCGGCAAAACGGCACACCCAGCCCCATGAGCCAGTCCACCGTCCCGCCGGAGGCGTCGATGAGCGTGCGCACCAGCCGCGCGTCGGCGCGCCAGTGGGAATAATCCATCGCCTCGCGGAACAGCTTTTCCGGCTGCGCGTCGATATTCAGGCGCCGTTGCAGCGCGCTTCCCGCGGCGAACACGCCCTCCGCGAAGCGGCCGTTCCCGCCGGGCGACGCGCTCCGCTCGAGCACGGTTACCGACGCGCCGCCTTCCGCCGCCGTCACAGCCGCGGACAGCCCGGAGGCGCCCGCGCCGACGATCAGTATTTTCTTCATCGCTGTATCCCTTTCCGTTGTAAACTGCAAATTTTTATCGCCCGTAAAGCCGGCACATGCGCGCCATCCGCGCCGCCAGCGCCTCCGAAAGCGCGTTCTCCGGCGCCCGCCAGCACCAGTTTCCCCGGCCCAGCACGCCCGGCGTGTTGATGCGGCCGCCGCCGTCCAGCCAGTCCGAAAGCTGCGACACGAAAAGCTCCGCCGCCGTGCGCATCCCGCCGCGCAGCAGCGCCTGCCGCAGATCGCCCTGCGGCGAAAGACCGAAGTATTCGCGCACATAGTCCGCCTGCTCCGAAAGCAGTCCGGCCGCCCATTCGCCCAGCGGCGGGTTGTCGTGCGTGCCCGTGTAGCACACGCAGTCCGCGCCGACGTTGTGCGGCAGATAGCTGCTCGGCTCATGCGGATCGAAGGCAAATTCCAGCACCTTCATCCCCGGCCAGCCGCTCTCGCGCCGCAGCGTCTCCACCTCCGGCGTGAGAAAGCCGAGATCCTCGGCAATGACGGGCAGCGCCGGCAGCGCCGCGCGCACCGCGTCCGTAAAGCGCCGGCCCGGCCCCCGCCGCCACCGGCCGCCGCGCGCCGTCGGCTCTCCGCGGGGCACGGCCCAATAGCTTTCCAGCCCGCGGAAATGATCGATGCGCACCGCGTCGAACAGCCTCGCGCTCCAGCCGAGCCGCCGCAGCCACCAGGCAAAGCCGTCGCGCTCCATGCGCTCCCAGTCGTAAAGCGGATTGCCCCAGAGCTGGCCGTCGGCCGTGAAGTAATCCGGCGGCACACCGGCTACCTCCGTCGGCTCGCCGTCGGCCCCGAGACGGAACAGCTCCGGCCGGCTCCATACGTCCGCGCTGTCCAGCGGGACATAGATCGGCACGTCTCCGATCAGGCGCACGCCTTCGTCCCGCGCGTGGGCCCGCAGCGCGTCCCACTGGCGGAAAAACAGAAACTGCGTGTAGATATGATAGCGGATATCCTCCGCCAGAAGCGTCCGGTATTCCACCATGGCCCCGTCAAAGCCCGGCGCGGCATGGCTGCGCACGCGCGCGTCGTCCCATTCCGTCCGCGCCCGCATTCCGAAAAAGCCGCGCAGCGCCATGAATTCGGCGTAGGGCACGAGCCAGTCGCCCTGCTCGGCGGCAAAGCGCTCCACCGCCGCGCGATCGCGCTCCCAGCCGCGCCGGAACGCCAGCCGAAGCACCGCCCCGCGGTTTTCATACAGCTTCCCGTAATCGATCCGCGACGGGTCGCCGCCCCAGTCCGCGCCCTCGATCTCCGCGCGCACAAGCAGCCCCTCATCGGCCAGCGTGTCCAGATCGATCAGATACGGCGAGCCGGCGAAGGCCGAGGCCGTCTGGTAGGGCGAATCGCCGAAGCCCGTCGGCCCGATGGGCAGTATCTGCCAGTATTTTTGTCCGGCTCCGGCCAGAAAATCCACAAAGCGATGCGCCGGGCGTCCCAGCGTTCCGATGCCGTAAGGCCCCGGCAGCGAGGCCACGGGCAGCAGTATCCCGCTCGCCCTCATGCACGAGCCCCCTTTCCGATGAAAATGCGCCGTCCGGCGCCAATGTTTTCATTTTACCCCAGCGGCCGGCCCGGGCGCAACATTTTTGATAAAAAACCTTCCGCCGCCCGCCATACATATATAGATAATTTTCTCTTGCGGAAACCTCGCCGCAACAGTATAATTTCTCCTTGGGTGCAACAGAAAGAAAAAGGCGGACGACAGATATGAATGTGTTCAATATTCTCACGCTCCTCGGCGGTCTGGCCATGTTCCTGTACGGCATGCGGCTGATGGGCGACGGGCTGAAGGAAAGCTCCTCCGGCGCGCTCAAGCGTGCCATGGAGCATGTGACGAACAACCCCGTCAAGGCCTTTTTCCTTGGTCTTGCCGTCACCGCCGTCATCCAGTCCTCCACGGCCACGATCGTCATCACCTCCGGTCTGGTCGCCGCGGGCATTCTCTCCCTGCGGCAGTCGCTCGGCATCGTCGTCGGCGCGAACGTCGGCACCACCGTCACCGGCCAGATCATCCGCCTGCTCGATCTGGACGCCAGCTCGACCGCCTGGCTTCAGATATTCAAGCCCTCCACGCTGGCCCCCGTCGCCCTCATTCTCGGCATCGTTCTCATCTTGGGCTTTTCCTTCAAAAGCTCCCGGAGCATCGGAAGCATCGCCATCGGCTTCGGTATCTTATTCACGGGACTTCTGAACATGACCGGCTCGGTCGACGCGCTCAACGAAACGGGTATGTTCGAGTCGCTGTTCGCCGGTCTCGGCGAGCGGCCCTTCCTCGGCTATCTCACGGGCGCGGGCGTGGCCTTCGTGCTGCAAAGCTCCTCGGCCACCATCGGCATCCTGCAGGCGCTCTCCGCCTCCGGCCAGCTCACGTTCAGCGCCGTTTACGCCGTCATCGTCGGCATTTATCTCGGCGACTGCGTCACAACGGCCATCGTCTGCTCCATCGGGGCCAAGGCCGACGCACGGCGCGTCGGCATCGTGAACATCCTGTTCAATCTCAGCGAAACGGTGCTCGTGCTGGCCGGCGTAGCCCTCGTTCACCGGCTCGGCCTTCTCGACGCGCTCTGGACGCGCCCCGTCAGCTCCGGCAGCATCGCCAATACGAACACGATCTTCAATCTTGGCTGCGCGATTTTGCTCATGCCCTTTCTGCCGGTGTATGAACGCATCAGCCGCCGCCTTGTCCGCGACGAATCCGCCCCGGCGGATAAATACGCCGAAAAGCTCGCGGCGCTCAGCCCCGCGTTTTTCGACACGCCCGCGCTGGCGCTGCGCAGCTGCTATGATATCCTGCTGACCATCTTCCGCGCCGCGCGGAGCAACATCGACCTGTCCTTCTCCCTGCTCGACCATTACAGCGACGATCTCATGCGCACGCTCACCGAGGAGGAGGACAACATCGACCGCCTGACCGACCGGGTCAGCAACTATCTCATCGACCTGTCCACCCACATCACCGCCGCCGAGCACGCCGCCATTCTCGACCAGTATTACAAGCTCGTCTCCGAGTTTGAGCGTCTGGGCGATCATGCCGTGAACATCGGCGAGTTGGCCGGCGGGCTGGCCGAGGCCGGGGCCCGGTTTTCCGACGACGGCTACGAGGAGCTGACCGTGCTGGAGGATCTGATCGCCCGCATCCTCGATCTGGCCGACCGGGCCTTTGAAAAGCGCGACGTCGACGCGGCCAGCCGCATCGAGCCGCTGGAGGAGGTCGTGGACGACATGGTCAACGCGCTGCGCGACAACCATCTTGACCGCGTATGCAGCGGCCGGTGCAGCGTGGTCGCGGGGACGGGCTTCATGAACCTGCTGTCCGACATCGAGCGCATCTCCGACATCTGCTCCAACGTCGGCGTGGCGACCGTGGCGCGCGTGCACCCGGAGCTTGCCAACCGCGCGCACGAATACATCTCCCGCCTCCACTCCGGCGGCGACGAACGCTTCAACGCGGAATACAACCGCGCGCACGACGAATACTTCTCCCGCCTGCCGAAGCAGGCATGACGCAGGCGGCGCGTCCCCCGGGCCATCCGGCGGGCGCGCCGTTTCGATTCGGTTTAGATTCATTGATTAAGGTATGTTGTGTTTATAACGTCAGGCATACCGTGTAAGACAAGGAGGTCCGCTATGCTGGAGCTGAAAAACATCACGAAAATATATCCCGCCGGCGGGGACGACGTCCACGCTCTCAAGGGGATCGACCTGCAGTTCCGTCCGAGTGAATTCGTCGCCATCCTCGGCCCGTCGGGCTGCGGCAAAACGACGACGCTCAACATCATCGGCGGGCTCGACCAGTACACGAGCGGCGATCTGATCATCAACGGCCGCTCCACCCGCGATTTCCGGGACCGCGACTGGGACGCCTACCGCAACCACTCCATCGGCTTTGTCTTTCAAAGCTACAACCTCATTCCCCATCAGACCGTGCTGCGCAACGTGGAGCTGGCGCTGACGCTTTCGGGCGTGGGCAAAAAGGAGCGGCGCGCGCGCGCCGCCGCCGCGCTGGAGGCCGTGGGCCTCGGGTCGCAGATGAAAAAGCGCCCGGCCGAAATGTCCGGCGGCCAGATGCAGCGCGTGGCCATCGCCCGCGCCATCGTCAACGACCCGGACATCATCCTGGCCGACGAGCCGACAGGCGCGCTGGACTCGGAGACGAGCGTGCAGGTCATGGACATCCTCAAAAAAATATCGCAGGACCGGCTCGTCATCATGGTCACGCACAACCCGGAGCTGGCCGCGCGCTACGCCACGCGGACGGTGCGCATGCTGGACGGACGTATTCTGGCCGACTCCAACCCGCTGACCGACGAGGAGCTGACCGCCGCACGCCGGGCGGACGCCGCCGCGCAGACGGCGGGCCGGCGCGAAAAGCTTCCCTCCATGCGCTTTTCCACGTCCTTCGGCCTTTCGCTGAACAACCTGTTCACCAAAAAGGGCCGGACAATCCTCACGGCCTTTGCCGGCTCCATCGGCATCATCGGCATCGCTCTCATCTTCGCCGTTTCCCGCGGCACAACGAATTACATCGACGAGGTGCAGGAGCAGACGCTCTCCTCCTACCCGCTCACGCTTCAGCAGCAGAACATCGACATGAGCTCGCTGATGTCCACGTTCATGAACACGGCGAACACGCAGCCGGATCACGGCGACGACGCGCTGTATCAGAAGACCATGGTCTACGACATGGTCAACGCCATGAGCGAGCTGGACGCGGATGTGAACGACCTGGGAGCCTTCAAAAGCTATCTGGATGAGCGTCTGGCCGACGACAGCGATCCGCTCGGCGAGGCCGTCAGCGGCGTGCAGTACGGCTACGATCTGGATATGCTGTTTTACACGCAGGACGCCGACGGCAACATCCTCCGCTCCGACGCGATGAGCGTGATGACCGATCACTTCGGCGACATGTGGGGCATGAGCGCCGACACGGCCTCCAATCCCATGTCCTCGCTGATGCAGCAGAGCGAAAGCGGCTACGCCACCTGGCAGCAGATGCTCCCCGGCCGGGACGGCGAGCTGATCAGCCCCGTTATACAGAAACAGTACGATCTGGTATACGGCCGCTGGCCGTCCGCCTGGAACGAGGCCGTGCTGGTCATGGACGAGTCGAACGAGCTGTACGACATCTATCTTTACGCCCTCGGCCTGCTTCCCGCCAGCGAGCTCGACGAGATCGCGAAGGCCGCCATGAATCTGGAAAGCGTTGAAACGCAGACGGAGAGCTGGTCGTATGAGGACGTCTGCGCGGCGGAGTTCAAGCTCATTCTGCCCGCCGACTGCTACTCGCTCGACGAGCAGACGGGGCTTTATACCGATCTGCGCGAAACGGAGGCCGGCCTGCGCTATCTTTACACGAGCGCCGAAAACGTGCGCATCGTGGGCATCATCCGGCCGGACGCGAACGCCGTGGGCGGGATGCTCACGGGCGCCGTGGCCTACACCTCGGCGCTGACGGAGCATGTGATCGAAAGCGCGGCCGGCGCCGAGGCGCTCCAGGCGCAGGAGAACGCGCCCGACACCGATATATTCACCGGCCTTCCCTTCCCCGACGTGGACGGCGAGCAGAGCGATGCGGAAAAGGCCGAAGCCTTTGACCGCTACGCCGAAGGGCTGGACGAGGCCGGGCGGGCCGCGCTGTATGTGCAGATCCAGTCCACGCCCGACGAGGAGACCGTCGCCGCCTCCGCCGAGCCGGTGATGGAATCGCTCGACCGCGCCGGCATGGAGGATATGCTCGTCTCTGCGCTTGTGGAGCAGACCGGCATGGAGGAAGACCGCGCGCGCAGCTACATCGCGGACATGGACGACGAGGAGCTGTCCGATTACGTCCGGCAGGGCGTCGACGCGCAGATCCGGGCGCAGTACGCCGCCAGCGCCGAAATGCAGTTTGCCGACGCGGACGACGCCGCGCTGGCCGATGCGCTGGACGGGCTGCTGACGGAGTTGGACGAGGCGCGCCGCGCCGCGCTGTACGATTCCTGCGTAAGCTTCTCCGCATCCAGCTACGAGGAAAACCGCCGGATTCTCGGCGGCGTCGATCCGGATGTCCCCTATTCCATCAGCCTTTACGCCGCCTCCTTCGCCGACAAGGATGTGATCGAGGACGCCATCGCCGATTATAACGCCGGCGAGGATGAGCTGCACCAGATCCACTACACGGACTATGTGGGCCTTATCATGTCCTCCGTGACGACCATTATCAACGCCATCACCTATGTGCTCATCGCCTTTGTTGCCATCAGTCTGATCGTCTCGTCGATCATGATCGGCGTCATCACGCTCATCTCCGTGCAGGAGCGCACCAAGGAGATCGGCATTCTGCGCGCCATCGGCGCGTCCAAGCGGAACGTTTCGAGCATGTTCAACGCCGAAACGGTCATCATCGGTCTGGCCTCGGGCTTGCTGGGCGTGGGCGTGACCTGGCTTCTGTGCATCCCCATCAACCTTGTGCTGCATCATCTGACGGGCATCGGAAATCTCAGCGCGACGCTCCCGCCGGCCGTTGCAGCGGCTCTGGTGGCGATCAGCGTGCTGCTGACGCTCATCGCCGGCATCATTCCCTCCCGTTCGGCGGCCAAAAAGGACCCGGTCGAGGCGCTGCGCAGCGAATGACCCCGGCGGCGTCCGCAGACATAGAAAAGCGGCCGGCACTCTTGTGCCGGCCGCCTTTTCGTCTTTCTTACTCGTCCGATACGTCCTCGTATTCCACGTCGATCACATCGGGCTTCTGATGCGCCACGATCTTCACCGTGCAGATCGCCACGCACAGATTCAATATTCCGTCGAGAAACAGCGACAGTCCCAGCAGCATCGTCAGCGCCGCCGCCCCCGTGCCCGGCCGGAATACCAGGATCAGCCCGATCGCGCATGTCAGCACGGCCAGCAGCAAAACCAGCCACCAGCGGCCGATGCCGAAGCGCCTGGAATCGACGGATATCTGAATTTTGAACAGACCGTCGGCCAGGATCGTGATGCCGAGCAGGACGCACAGGAAGCCCATGGCCTCGTTCGGGCACGACAGCGCCACCACGCCCAGCGCGATCAGCAGAACGCCGAAAGCCAGATCGTACTGAAATGCCAGCCGGAACAGATCCCGGGAAAAATACCCGACCAGCTTAACGATCCCGAACACGATCATCCCCACGCCCAGCAGCCGTCCCAGCCACAGCACGGAGATCTCCGGCATGACGAACAGCACGCCGCCCAGAACGCACGACAGCGCCGACATGACGATGTAGCCTATTTTGGCCATTTTCATTGGAGCAATACAACGCATGATCTATCCTCCCCCGGCCGGCCGCTCTCCGGCAGCCCGGCCTGTACCATGTTTTATCCCTTTACAGCGTCAGTATACCCGCCGCAGGCAAAAGGATAAATAGGCAGATCGGGCCGTATGCGCAAAATACGCACACGGCGGCATTTTTATCCGGGCTGTTCGCCGCGGCTCCTGGCCAGAATGAGCTCGGGAATACCCCGGCACAGATCAATGACCCGCTGCAGATCGTCCATGGCGTCGTCCTTCATGCCGCTGCTGACCCAGTCGATGCACATGCCGAAAAGCTGGTCCTTGACAAAGCGGATAAGAACGCGGCGGTCTCGTTCATCCATGGTGCCGGGAAACGCCGTGTCGATATAGCTCGTCACAATGCCCTCGCACAGCTTCATGCTGTTCTGAAGGAAGATATCCCGGTTGACGGACTGATAAATGTGCATCACGGCGCGCCGGTTATCCTGCGCGAAGCGGAACGCCACATGGAAGCACTCGTCAAGCGAATGGATGGACGGGTAATCGTGAATGAGCTTTTCCGTCTGCTCCGTCACGATCTCCGCCAGCAGCGAGGGGATATCCTGAAAATGATAATAAAACGAATTGCGGTTGATGCCGCAGTCCTCCACGATGTCGCGCACGCTGATCTTGCTGAGCGGCTGTTCGTTGAGAAGCTTGATAAACGACGCCTTGATCGCCTGTTTTGTAAAATTCGCCAACGGTTTTCCTCCACCCCTCGGTTCTCCCGACGCCCGGGCTTCTGCGCCGGCCGGTTTGATTTTCCATGCTTTCGTATAACACGGTCCGTTATTTATCGGACGCGGTGTCATTATACTAAAATCCGAAAGTATGGTCAATACTTCACCATAAGCACAAAAGGAGGAATCGCTTATGGGTGCAGATTACATCATCACGGGCGCGCTGGGCCATCTGGCGCAGAATATTATCGCAAGGCTCCGGCCGCGCGGCTGCCGCATCGTCGGCATCGACCGGCCGGAGGCCGTGCAGGGAGCGGAAACGGACTTCAAGCTCTATGGCGCCGACGTGCGCGACAGCCAGGCCATCCGCGGCATATTCCGCGCCGAGGCGCGCGAATACACCGTCGTCATCCACACGGCCGCGCTCGTCCATATTTCCGACGAGGAAAGCGCGGACGTCTTTGCCGTCAACGTCGGCGGCACAAAAAACATCCTGGACGCCTGCGTTCAGGCGCGCGTGCGGCGTCTGGTATACGTCGGCAGCGTCCACGCGATCCCCGTCTCCCCCGGCGCGCGGCTCGTCCGCGAATGCGCCCGCTTCGACCCGGCCGCCGTCACGGGCGTCTACGCCAAAAGCAAGGCCGCGGCCTGCGCCGCGGTTCTCGAGGCCGAGGCCGGCGGACTGGACGCCGTCGTCGTTCTGCCCTCCGGCATCCTCGGCCCCGGCGACCGGAGCGGCGGCAATCATCTCAACCGGCTCATCCGCGATTATATACAGGGCCGCATTCCCGTCGGCGTGCAAGGCGGCTTTGACCTTGTGGACGTGCGCGACGCGGCACAGGGGATCGTTCTGGCCGCGGACAAGGGCATTTCCGGCCGCAGCTATATCCTGTCCGGCCGCTGGATGAGCATCCGGGAGCTGTTCGACTGCGTGCAGCTCGCGTGCGGCGGGCCGCGGCGGCCGTGCGTGCCCATCTGGGCGGCCAGACTGGCGCTGCCGTTTATCCGGCGTCATGCCGAGCGGCAGGATGCAATTCCCCTGTTCACGGCGTATTCGCTGGACGCGCTGCGGTCG
>OIZV01000914.1_pt1 | contig 11624 bp, 7 predicted proteins | sample 1588681 | NCBI WGS metagenome assembly OIZV01 (sample SAMN03283281) | human gut metagenome | biome: human-associated habitat; material: feces | host: Homo sapiens | place: Peru | collected 2012
CTGCCAGCAGGGGGATGACGTAGTACAGCACCGAGCGTTTGGTGCGCTTTGCCAGAGAGAAGGCCAGCGGGATGAGGATAATCAGACCGGCATCAAAGAACACCGGCATGGCTACGACCAGACCCGTGATGCCCAGTGCCCACGCGGCCTTTTCGTCACCGAACTTCCGCACCATGGTCACAGCCAGCGTCTGTGCGCCGCCGGATTCTTCCAGAATGGCACCGAACATGGAGCCAAGACCCACCAGAAGGGCGATGCCCTTTAAGGTATTGCCGATACCCTCGTTCACCGAGCCGATGATGTCGGACAGGGGCATACCGGCCATCAGGCCGATGCCCACCGCACCGATCAGAATGGAGATCATAGCGTGGACCTTGAACTTGATGATGAGAACGAGCAATAGGATCAGGCCTGCCACGGCAGCAAAAATCAGCCGTGCCGCATCGGGTGTTGCAACTGCTGTCATAGAAAATTCCTCCGTTTCATGATTTTTTGGTTGCACTTATCCAAGCCGTCCGGCAAAACCCGCCAGGCGGTTTACTGCTTGTTGTTTACGAGGGGCGTTTTACTCCATGTATGCGCCCTTCATGGGGCTGACGGCGTGCTGAGAGTAGAGCTTCAGCAGACCCTTGGTGTACTTGGGAGCCTTGGGCTTCCAGTTGGCGCGGCGCTCGGCAAGGATGGCGTCCATCTCTTCGGGGGTCTTGGGCTCGCCCTTCACGCCTACGATGGCCAGCTTGCGGTTGTGCACATCGATCTGGATCAGATCGTCCGGCTCCACCAGTGCGATGGGGCCGCCCACGGCAGCTTCCGGGCTGACATGGCCGATGACCGGGCCGCGGCTTGCACCGGAGAAGCGGCCGTCGGTGATCAGCGCTACGCTGGAAGCCAGCTTCGGGTCGGCGCAGATGGCTTCGCCGGTGTAGAACATCTCGGGCATACCGCTGCCGCGGGGGCCCTCGTAGCGGATGAAGATGGCGTCGCCGGGCTTCACCTCGCCGTGCAGCACAGCGGAGATGCACTCCTCCTCGCTGTCGTAGGGCTTGGCGCGCAGGGTGGCTTCAAACATATTCTTCGGGCAGGCGGTGTGCTTGATGACGCAGCCTTCCGGGGCAAGGTTGCCCTTCAGGATGGCGATGCTGCCGTCGGTGCCCTTGGCGTTATCAAAGCTATGGATGATGTCCTCGCGGCTGACCGGGCGGGCAAAACCGGCGGTCTTTTCTGCCAGAATGGCATCGCAGTGCTGGTAGAAGCCGTTCTTCTTCAGCTCTTCCAGATTCTCGCCCAGCGTCTTGCCGGTGACGGTCATCACGTCCAGATGCAGCATGGACTTGATCTCCTCCATCACCCGGGGCACGCCGCCTGCGTAGTAGAAGTACTGTGCGGGCCAGTCGCCGGAGGGACGGATGTTCAGCAGGTAGTGGGCTCCCCGGTGCATCCGGTCAAAGGTGTCGGCGTCGATCTCAATGCCGAACTCGTGGGCGATGGCGGGCAGGTGCATGGTGGCGTTGGTGGAGCCGGAAATGGCGGCGTGCACCATGATGGCGTTCTCAAAGCTCTTCTTGGTCACGATGTCCTTGGCGGTGATGCCCTTCTTGACCAGCTCCATCAGCTGCTTGCCGGCATCGTAGGCGGCCTGCTTCAGCTCCGGGGCGGTGGCGGGCATCAGGGCGGTGCCCGGCAGCATCAAGCCCAGTGCTTCTGCCATGATCTGCATGGTGGAGGCGGTGCCCATAAAGGAGCAGGCACCGCAGCTGGGGCAGGCGTTGTGCTTGTAGTAGTCCAGCTGGCTGTTGGGGATGACGCCGGTCTTTTCCCATGCGTCAAACTTGCCGATCTGCTCCAGCGTCAGCAGCTCGTTGATGGCGCAGGCGGGGTCGTTGACCACATACTCCTTGGGCAGGGTGTGGGCTTCCATCACGCCGCCCGTCACAACGATGGCGCTCATATCCTTCAGGCGGCCAATGCTCATCAGCATGGCAGGCACGGACTTGTCGCAGCTGGCGATGAACACGCCGCCGTCGTAGACGCTGGCGTTTGCCTGTGCTTCCACCAGATTCACGATGGCGTCACGATGGGGCAGAGAGTAGTTGATGCCGTCATGGCCCTGTGCGATGCCGTCGCACATATCAGTGGCAAAATAGCGGGCAGCCTTGCCGCCGTTGTCGTTGACCGCCTGCACGGCTTCCTTGACGAACTGATCCAGATGGGCGCTGCCGGGGTGGCTGTCGCCGAAGGTGCTTTCCACCATGATCTGGGGCTTGGAAAGATCCTCGACCTTCCAGCCCATACCCATCTTCAGCGGGTCATTTTCGGGTGCCAGTGTGCGGACTTCCTGCGAACGCAACTCCATATTCATTACCTCGTATAATAAAATAGTAGTATTTATAGACCGCTCTCCAGCGGAATGCTACAATAGTTTCAGGGTGCTGTGGATTGGTGAGGCGTTACTACCGCAAAGACGGTTTTTGGGAGGCTCCAACCACAGCTTCTTTGTTGAAATGTTAATCAGTTAGATACCGCCAGACGGTTTATTTAGAACGAGGTTACAAGAGCAAAGAAGTCTGTGGTCCTGAACAGCATCGAAATAAATACGCCGGAGGTATCAAAATGGTTTGTGTTGGAATTGACGTTGCCAAGGATAAGCACGACTGCTGTATTCTCGACTCGGACGGAACGATTCGTGCCGACTGCATTACCATCCCCAATAACATGGATGGCTTCAAGCAGCTGCTTCAGACGATTCGAGACTGTACCAAAAAGTCAGACAAAATAAAAGTAGGACTTGAGGCTACCGGACATTACAGCTACAACATTCTTGGATTTCTTCTTGACAATGACCTGGCCGTCTATGTCATGAATCCTTTGCACACCAACCTGTACCGAAAAAGTCTCAGCCTTCGCAAAACCAAAACCGATCGTGTGGATGCAAGAACGATTGCAACTATGCTATTGTCCGATGTAGACCTCAAGTCCTACACGGATACAGCATACCATAACGAAGAGTTAAAGTCACTAACAAGATACCGATTCGATAAGGTTCGTGAAAGAGCCAAGCTGAAGCAGTCAGTGTCCAGACTGGTCACGATTCTGTTTCCAGAACTGGAGAAGCTCGTTCCCTCTCTCCATATTGCTTCGGTTTATGCGCTCCTCAGTGAATATCCCGGTGCAAAACAGATTTCAGAAATTCATCTCACCAAGCTGACAAACCTTCTTGCGACAGCATCCAAGGGTCGTTATGGCAAAGATAAGGCTATCCAGATTCGAGATGCTGCCAGAACTTCCATTGGTTCCGTTATGCCTGCTAAATTTCTGGAACTGAAGCATACCATTAAACTCATTCGGGAACTCACCTCCGAGATTGATGAAATTGAAGTTTCTATTCAGAAAATCATGGATGAACTGAATCCACCGATTCTTTCTATTCCCGGTGTCGGTATCCAGTCAGCAGCCATGATTCTTGCTGAAATCGGTGATTTTTCCAGCTTTGAATCTCCTGACAAAATCCTTGCTTACGCTGGCTGCTCTCCATCTACATACCAGTCCGGAAAACTTACAAACTGTTACGCTCACATGGAGAAGCGTGGTTCTCGTTATTTGCGATATGCCCTCTACAACGCAACCAAGTACGTCTGCCACTGGAATCCCGTCTTTGCTGAATATCTTGCCAAGAAACGTGCTGAAGGAAAGCACTACAATGTTGCCTTATCCCATGCCACGAAGAAACTTGTGCGGCTAATCTATGCCTTGCAGAAATCTGGCAAAGCATATCTTGTAGCTGCCTGATTCTCTCCAGAGCCTGAGCCAAATCCAAGAACAACTTAGCTGGCGCAGCGAACCCTTGACAAACCGAAGCATTCAAATGCTATTCTGTTTCTGCGAGGGTTGGCCGGGCTTGCTTTGCTATTCTCTCCGTCGCCCTCGCTGCATTGATTATGGCATTTGAATGCTGTTTGTCAGGGGCAGCGGTCGGCAGACGGATTTTTTCATTTTGGGGCTTGACTTTTAATAGTTAGTCTCCAAATACTGCTTGCTTTCGTCCTTTTTTCTGTAGGACCTTTTGTGATTTTATTGTAAATCCGCAGACGTCTTTTTGCAAGTTGTCACGGGTATGTCCTACTATTTGTGCAAAAACTCTGGGATACATCATGCACTCTGCCCAAATCCGGGCGAATTTTGCCTAAAATCAGCCGTCAAAGCGGCTTTTGAGAAAAAAGGCAGAAAAAAGTCATCTGATGATTTTGGAGGGAACCCCCTCAGTCGCGCCTTGCGGCGCGCCAGCTCCCCCAAGGGGACGCCTTATGGCGATGCGGCAAAGTTTCTGGTTAGCACGAAAGCCGTCCCCTTGGGGAAGGTGGCTGCGAACGAAGTGAGCAGACGGAAGGGGTGAGTTACCGCCAGTGGCTCCCCAAAAGCATTCTTTCCTCTAATAATAACGCAAAAAAGCTCCCCCTTTCGGGGGAGCTGGCATCGCGCAGCGATGACGGAGAGGGTTTAATCCTCTTTCTTATCCATGATATACGCCGCCATGCCGATGGTGCCATCATCCGGGTCCTCGCCATCGTAGACCTTTTTGATGTAGCTGCGGTTGAAGTTCAGGTGCATCACCATGGCAGCTTTTGCGCCGAGGGGGTCGTGGTTGGCAATGGCTTCGGTGATCATGCGGTGGGTCATGATGGTCTCATCGATCAGCTTTTTGTGGGTGACATTCACGAACATCATCACCGCCGTGTCGATGACCGGGATCAGCTGCCCCACCACCAGATTCTTGCTGCTCTCGGCGATGCAGGTGTGAAAGGCGATGTCGTCCTCGATGTAGCGGTCGCCCTCGTGGATCTTGGCTTCTACCCGCTCACAGAGCCGCCGCAGCCGCTCGATGTCCTCCGGGGTGGCGTTCTGCGCCGCCATCTCCGCAATGCCCGGCTCCAGCAGCAGACGGACGTTCACCAGATCAAAGGCCAGTGCGTTTTTATCCTGCACGCTGCGCAGGTTCAGCGGGTCGGAAAGCCCCTTCACCGTGGTCACCACATAGGTGCCGGAGCCCTGCCGCACCTCCACGATGCCCTTGCTGGACAGCAGCTTCACCGCTTCGCGGATGGTGCTGCGTCCTACCCGGAACTTTTCGCCCAGCGCAAACTCGTTGGGCAGCTTTGCGCCCGGCTCCAGCGCCTCGTCCAGAATATAATGGTAGATCTGATCCTCCACCTGCTCGGCCAGCAGCTTGTTTTTCAGGTGTGAAAATTCGCTCATAGCAGTACCCCTTTGCGCCTGCGGCTTTTTTCTGAAGTATACGGTGCGGCGCGCGTTTTGTCAACAAACGGCGCACACACAAATCATGTCTGGTCTGGCTCGCCGTTTTCCAGCTTGCCCAGATACCGCCACAGGGTGGTGCGGCTGATGCCCAGCTGCCGGGCGGCGGCGGCGCGGTTGCCGCCGTGGGCGGCTACCGTCTGCTGCACCACCTCGCCGATGATGCTTTCCAGCGTGCGGGAGGTGTCGGTGCTGATCACCGCCGCCGGGTGCGCCGCCGGGGCGCTGCGCAGGCTGCGCTCCTTGGAGAGCAGGTCTGCCACGCTGCTGCTGCGGATGTAGGGGCCGTTCGTCAGGGTGGCAAGGGAGCGCAGCAGGTTTTTGAACTGGGTGTAGTTGTTCGGCCACGGGTACTGCCGCAGCATCTCGATGGCGCGGGGCTCAAAACCGGAGATCTGCTTGCCCAGCTCCAGATTCAGGCTGTTCAGGTACAAACTGGAAAGGGACGGGATCTCGTCCGACCGGCTGCGCAGCGGGGGCAGTTCCAGCGTCAGTGCGCCCAGCCGCTCGATGAACCGGCGGGTGACCGGCGAGACCGGCTCCTCCGGCCGCACCGAGCGGGAGAACAGCAGCCGCACCCGGCGGGCAAGGCCGGTCTCTTCGATAGCAGCCAGCAGCTCGGCGCTCCACTGCTCCGGGATGGCTTCAAAGTTCTGGAAGTAGACCGTGTTGCCGTTGGCGTTCAGGGGCGAGTTATAGTGGTTGAGCAGAAAATCCCATGATTTATCGTTCATCATGGCGCAGTTTGCCACCACGAGGGGACGGTTCACCAGTGCGCTGTGCAGGTAGAGGTAGCGGGCGATCTGCTCCTTGCCGGTGCCCGGCTCGCCGCAGATGAACAGGGGCTGACGCACGGCGGCAAGGGCGTTGATCTCGGCGTCCTGCGTGCCCATGGCACCGCTCAGGCTGTAAAAGCTGTTGGAGAAAAGATACTCGCACTCGCCTTGGTTCAGCGACCGCAGCCCCGGGCGGCTGGAATGCAGCGGGATGCGGGAGGGCACGCAGTAGAACAGGTACCGCTGCACGTTGTTCATCAGCAGCACCTGTGCTGTGATGCTGTACAGCTGGCTGCGCTCGGTGTAATAGAACTTTAAGCTGCCCGTGGCGGGGATCTCCCGCAGATGGGTCTGCAAACAGCGGTGCAGCTCCGGGGAGATGTCCTTCATATTATTATAGAACAGGCTGCCGTCCGGCTCCATCACCACGACCCTGCCGCCCTGCTCCTGCGTGATGCTGCGCAAAAACAGGTTCTCCTGCCGCAGCTGGCCGAACCATGTGCTGATGTTCACCGCCTGATCGATGGCGCTGTGCAGGCTTTCGATGCCGGAGGTGATCAGGAAGGCGTCAAAGCCCATCTCCCGGGCAATGGTGTGGGTGACCATATCACAGACCACCATCCGGTAGCCGCCCTGCTTGAGCCGCTCCAAGGTGTGGCGCACCTCCTCGGCGCTGCGGACGGTAAGAATGTCCAGATCAAAATTCAGCAGGCTGCAAAGGGTGTGGGCGGGCTCGGTGATGCTGGGAAAGCCCACGATGGCGTACAGGCTGGTGTAGTTCTCTGCCAGCTTCATGGTGCGCAGCACATCGTACACCGAAATATGGATATCCACCACCGGCAGGTCGGTCACCTGCCGGATCAGGGTGGCGGTGCCGCCGCGGGAGATAATGCAGTCGTAGCTGTTGGGCGTTATGCTCTGCACGATGGCCTGTCCCTCTTCCAGATCGCCGGTGTACACCTCCAGCTCAACGTTGGGGTAGGCCTGCGCCGCCTGCTCCATGGCGGTGCGCATTCCGTCGTAGGGGGCAATGCCCAGAATGCGGGTGTGAGTTTCGACCATAAAACGTCCCTCCATGTTTCTCTTTGAAACTATTATACTCGGTGTAGTTCAAAAAGAAAACAGAAAGTGGTTTCAAAATGGAACGTTTTTACACTTGAAACGGAAAGAAAATTGAAAACGTGCTAAAATGAAACGCTTTTGCCCCTTGCGCGGGGTGCAATCCCCTGCCGGATACGGCATAATGAAAGCACAAAAACAAGTGAGGGGGCACGAACGAATGCTTCGCCTGCTGATGATTGCAGATGATTTTACTGGTGCGCTGGATACCGGCGTACAGCTTGCGGCACACGGCATCCCCACGCAGGTCGTGGTGGGGCAGGCAGACCTTTCCGCGTGCAGCAGCACCGTGCTGGTGGTGGATACCGAAACGCGGCATCTGCCCGCCGCAAAGGCTGCCAAGGCTGTTGAAGAGCTGACCCGCAGCGCGGTGGAAAACGGCGTGGGCTGCATCTATAAAAAGACGGATTCTGCCCTGCGCGGCAACATCGGCGCAGAGCTTGCCGCCCTGCTCAAGGCAAGCGGCGCACGCAATTTACCCTTTCTGCCGGCCTTCCCGCAGATCGGACGCACCACCGAAAAGGGCGTCCATTACATCAAAGGCGTGCCGGTGAACGAAAGCCCCTTCGGCATCGACCCCTTCGAGCCGGTGCGCTGCGCCGAGGTGACAAAGCTGATCCATTTGCAGACCGATGTCCCCGCACAGAGCCTGCAGCCCGGCGAGACGGCAGCGGACAAGACCGGCATTCTGGTGTATGACGCCGCCACCGCCGCAGACCTTGAAGCCGCCGGACAGCAGCTGTTCCAGAATGGAACGCCCCCGGTGCTGGCAGGCTGCGCAGGCTTTGCCGCCTTTCTGCCGGAGCTGCTGGGGCTTTCGGACGGCAGCGTGGTCGAGACCCCGCAGCTGGATCCCCGGCTGCTGGTGCTCTGCGGCAGCGTGAACCCCATCACCCTGCGGCAGATGGACACCGCCGAAAAGGCAGGCTTTACCCGCCTGCGGCTGACCCCCCGGCAGAAGCTGGAGCCCGGCTACTGGGCAAGCGCCGACGGCAAGGCTGCGCTGGCAGAAATCGAACAGATGCTGGCAGCAAACCCCCACTGCATCATCGAGACCAACGACGCCGGGGGCAACCAGCTCACCGCCGACTACGCCGCCGCCCGCGGCATCGACTTGGACGGCCTGCGGGTGGGCATTTCCGGCAGCGTCGGGCAGATGTTCGGGGCGCTGTTCGGCAGCGAGCATCTGGGTACTTTGCTGCTCACCGGCGGCGACACCCTGCTGCAGTGCATGAACAGCGTGGGTGCACGGGAGCTGGAACCGGTATGCGAGCTGGAAAGCGGCATCGTGCTGGCGCGGTTCACCTATCAGGGGCGCACCCGCTACGTGATCACTAAGTCCGGCGGCTTTGGGCAGGAGGATCTGCTGGTGGAGCTGGCAGACCGCATTGCAAAGCATTGAGAATGGAAGCAGCAGCCCTTTGCGGCTGGAACGGAAGATAAATGTAACAGAAGGAGAACGACCATGACCTATGCAAAACTGCCCGGCCTGACTTGGGACGGCACTGTGTACGAGAACGAGGAGATGGGCACGCTGGAAGCCCTGCTGCCCACCGGCGGCTGGCCCACCGCCCACGCACCCGCTATGGTGGAGCTGCCCAATGGCGACCTGCTCTGCTGCTGGTTCGCCGGTACTTATGAGGGCAGCGCAGACGTGCACATCATCTGCTCGGTGCTGCCGCATGACGGCACCAAGTGGCTGGAGCCGGTGGATATCTCCGGCGACCCCACCCGCAGCGAGCAGAACCCCTCGCTGTTCTACGGCCCGGATAACGCCGTGTGGGCGATGTACACCGCCCAGCTGGACCGCGTAGAGGGCAAGGACAATATGCAGTTCACCGCCGTGGTGCGCTGCCAGAAGAGCACCGACGGCGGCAGAACATGGGGCGACTACACCACCGTGTTCCCGGAGGAGGGCACCTTCTGCCGCCAGCCCATTCAGGTGCTGTCCAACGGCCGCTGGATCTTTGCCAACTGGCTGTGCACCGACTCTGCCGAGGGTCTGTCCGGCGACCCCACCGCCTTCCGCATCTCGGACGACGAGGGTAAAACTTGGCGCATGGTCATGATGCCCGGCAGCAACGGCCACGTCCACGCCAATGTCATCGAGCTGGAGCCGGGGCATCTGGTGGCGTTTATGCGCAACCGCGAAGCCTACCGCATCCACCGCAGCGAGTCCTTTGACTGGGGCGAGACTTGGACGGTGCCCGCACCCACCCCGCTGCCCAATAACAACTCCAGCATCAGTGCGGTCAAGCTGCAGAGCGGCCGCATCGCCATTGCCTACAATCCCACCTGCACCCCCAACCCCGTGCCCGGCAAGGCTGCATGGCCCGGCCTGCGCTGCCCGGTGGCGGTGGCGCTCTCGGAGGACGGCGGCCTGACCTTCCCCATCATCCGCTGGATGGAGCGCGGCGAGGGCTACATGGGCGATGAGAACAAGACCAACAACAAGCAGTACGAGTACCCCTACCTGATGCAGGGACGGGACGGTATGCTGCATCTGGCCTACGCTGCCCGCACCCGGCAGGGCATCAAGTACGTCCGCTTCTCGGAGCAGGACGTGCTGGGCGCAAAGCGGGAAACCGTGGGTCTGTATAACCCCACCGCAGCCCAGAGCCGCTGAAAAAGCTTTTCGGAATTTTCATCCTTTATTTATAGAGCAAAGCATCATTCAGGAGGTTGATCAGTATGCTGACCCAGTACAATCTTAAAATGCCGCACGCAGTTTACGGCGGCGAGAACGCCATGGACAATATCACCGCCATCATCAAGGCGCGCGGCGCAAAAAAGGTAGCCATGTTCACCGATAAGGGCATTGAGGGCGCTGGCCTGTTTGCCCTGCCGGAAGAAGCTGTCAAAGCCTCCGGCGCAGAGTACTATGTGCTGGACGAGCTGCCCCCGGAGCCCAGCTACATGGCTGTGCAGAAGCTGGTGGACGAGTTCAAGGTCTCCGGTGCAGACCTGATCGTGGCCTGCGGCGGCGGCTCCGTGATGGACGCTGCCAAGCTGGCAAGCGTGCTGGTGACCGACGCCTACGGCGTGAAGGAGCTGCTGGACAACCCCGGCATGGCACAGAAGTGCGTGCCCATCGTGCTGATCCCCACCACCGCCGGTACCGGCGCCGAGGTCACCCCCAACGCCATCGTGGCTGTGCCTGAGAAGGAACTGAAGGTGGGCATCGTCAACGAGAACATGATCGCGGACTACGTCATTCTGGACGCCCGCATGATCAAGAACCTGCCCCGCAAGATCGCAGCCGCTACCGGCGTGGATGCGCTGGCACACTGCATCGAGTGCTTTACCAGCAACAAGGCCAACCCCTTCAGCGATATGTTCGCCCTTCAGGCCTTCGACCTGATTATGAACAACATCGAAACCGCCTGCGACGACAAGGAAGCCATGGATGCCAAGAACAATATGCAGATCGCGGCCTTCTATGCCGGCGTTGCCATCGCCTGCTCCGGTACCACCGCCGTCCATGCCCTGAGCTATCCTCTGGGCGGCAAGTACCACATCGCCCACGGCGTGTCCAACGCCATGCTGCTGGTTCCCGTCATGGAGTTCAATGAGCCTGTGATTCGGGAAAAGCTGGCGGCGGCCTATGACCGTGCCGTCCACGGCGAGAAGACCTGCGCCACCACGGAAGAGAAGAGCGCCTGGGTGGTAAAGCGCATGGGCGAAATCGTCCGTCATCTGGACATCCCCACCAGCCTGACCGAGTTCAACGTGCCGGTGGAAGACCTGGACGGCCTGGTAGAGGCCGGTATGCAGGTGACCCGTCTGCTGAACAACAATATGCGCGTGGTGACTGCCGAGGATGCCCGGGCCATTTATTCACAGATTCTTCATTAAAACAGACTATATTCACTGAATAGAATTATAGTCGCTGAAATTTCGTATAGGCAATCAGACTGTAAAAAGGTAGGTAGTTCAAATGGAGCAAAAACCGATTCTGGGCATTACCATGGGTGATCCCTTCGGCAACGGCCCGGAGATCACCGTCAAGGCTCTGGCGGACAAAACGGTCTATGACCGGTGCCGTCCTCTGGTCATCGGCGACGTCAGCTGCATGGAGTATGCGGTGAAGGCTGCCAAGGCTGTTTCCGGCATTGACATGAAGGTGCGTCCCATCCACGCGGTGAAGGATGCAAACTTCGAGTACGGCGTCATTGATGTGTACGATATGGGCATTGTAAAGCCCGAGGAGATTCCGGGGGATCCGGAACATCCCAAGCCCTTCAAGCTGGGTGCCACCGCCCTGGGCGGCGAGGCTGCCTTCCGGTATGTGGTGAAGGTCATTGACCTGGCCATGAAGGGAGAGGTGGATGCCACCATCACCAACGCCCTGAGCAAGGAAGCCATCAACATGGCGGGGCATCATTTCTCCGGCCACACCGAAATATACGCGCACTACAC
>OIZV01000918.1_pt1 | contig 11569 bp, 8 predicted proteins | sample 1588681 | NCBI WGS metagenome assembly OIZV01 (sample SAMN03283281) | human gut metagenome | biome: human-associated habitat; material: feces | host: Homo sapiens | place: Peru | collected 2012
GAGACGCTGCTGCACCCGTTCGTCGACTCCAAGGGCAACTTCGGCAAGGTCTATTCGCGCGATATGGCCTACGCCGCCTCGCGTTACACCGAAGCGAAGCTCGAGCCGATCTGCGCCGAGCTGTTCCGCGATATCGACGCCGATACCGTCGATTTTGTCGACAATTACGACGGCTCCATGCAGGAGCCTGTGCTGCTGCCGACGACGTTCCCGAACGTGCTGGTCTCGGCCAACATGGGCATCGCCGTCGGCATGGCGTCGAATATCTGCTCGTTCAATCTGGCCGAGGTCTGCCGCACGGCGATCGCGCTCATCAAAAACCCGGACGCGGATCTGCTGGACACGCTTCCGGCCCCGGATTTCCCGACGGGCGGCGAAATTCTCTACGATCCTGCCCAGATGCAGCAGATCTACGAGACGGGCCGCGGCTCGTTCCGCCTGCGGGCAAAATGGCGCTATGTCAAAGAGGGGAACATGATCGAGATCTACGAGATCCCCTACACAACGGCCACGGAGATCATTCTGGACAAAGTCGCCGAGCTGATCAAGGCAAATAAGATCCGCGAGATCAGCGATATGCGCGACGAAACCGACCTGAACGGTCTGAAGCTCACCATCGACTTGAAGCGCGGCGCAGACCCGGACAAGCTCATGCAGAAGCTGTTCAAGACGACGACGCTGCAGGATGCGTTCGGCTGCAACTTCAACATTCTCATTGCCGGTATGCCGCGCGTGATGGGCGTGCGCGAAATTTTCTCCGAGTGGACGGCGTGGCGCACCGAATGCGTCCGGCGCAGACTCTATTTCCAGATGAACAAAAAGAAGGACAAGCTGCACCTCCTGAAGGGCCTCGGCAAAATTCTTCTCGATATCGACAAGGCCATCCGCATCATCCGCGAGACGGAGCTGGATGCGGAGGTCGTCCCGAACCTCATGATCGGCTTCGGCATCGATCAGGTACAGGCGGAATACGTCGCGGAGATCAAGCTGCGCAACATCAACAAGGAATTCATTCTGAACCGGTTGAAGGAGACGGAGTCTCTTGAAAAGGAGATCGCCGACCTCGAAGCGACGCTCGGCTCTGAGAAAAAGGTGCAGGCGCTCATCTGCAAGGAGCTGGAGCAGGTCGCGCAGAAATACGGTAAGGAGCGCAGGACGACCCTTGTGTATGACCACGAGCTTCCGCAGGAGCCGGACGACGAGCCGGAAAACGACTATCCCGTCACGGTCTTCCTCTCCCGCGAGGGCTATTTCAAGAAGATCACAGCGCAGTCGCTGCGGATGTCCGGCGAACAGAAATTCAAGGAGGGCGACAGCCTGCTTCTGACCCGCCCGGCGCAGAACAGTGAGGAGATGCTGGTCTTTACCGACAAATATCAGGTCTACAAGACGAAAATTTCCGATTTTGCCGACGGAAAAGCCTCCACGCTCGGCGATTTCCTGCCCGGTAAGCTCGGCTTCGATGAGGGCGAGAGCTTCCTGACGGTCATTTTCCCCGGAAAATACGAGGGCAATCTGCTCTTCGTCTTTGAAAACGGCAAGGCGGCGAAGGTCGCTGCGAGCTGCTATGACACCAAATCCAACCGCAAGCGGCTGACGGGCGCATACTCCGACAAGAGCCCGCTCCGGGCCGTGATCGATCTGCCGGAGGAAAAGCAGATCGTCATCCGCGCAACGGACGGGCGCGTGCTCGTGTTCTCCACGGCGCAGCTTTCCGCCAAGACCACGCGCGCGACGCAGGGCGTCGCTGTGATGAGCCTGAAGCGAAAGGCCGCCATCGAATCGGCCGCGGAGCTGGAAAAAACACCGCTCAGCAACGTAGGCCGCTATTCGGCCCGGACGCTGCCCGCCGCAGGCGCGCTCCTGCGCGGAGAGGACGTCGGCGAAACACAGATGAAGCTGGATATCTGATAAAAAAGAAGTACGGGAGGACGACGGTTTGAAACGTGAAACGCTCAAGACCATCTGGCAGATGGGATGGAAGATCACCCTTGGCAGCGCCATTTTCGCACTCGGCTTCGATCTGTTTCTGGAGCCGAACAATCTGAACGTCGGCGGCATGAGCGGTCTGGCGATGATCCTGCGCGAGCTTCTGGGCTTCGGCCAGATCGGCGTGATCACCATGCTTTTGAACGTACCGCTGTTTGTCCTCGGCGCAAAGAAGCTTGGCAGAAAATTTCTGTTCGGTTCGCTGTCCGGGATGCTGCTGAGCTCCGTATTCATCGATCTGTTCGCCTTTATCCCCGCGCCGAAAACGGAAATTCTGCTCGACAGCCTCTATGGCGGCATTCTCGTCGGGCTTGGCATCGGCCTTGTGTTCCTGTCCGGGGGCACGACGGGCGGCTCCGATATCGCAGCCAGACTGCTTCGCCGCCGCTTCCGCTCGGCCAGTCTCGGCAAGGTCATGCTGGCGATCGACCTGTTCATCATCACGCTGACCGGCATCGTGTTCCACGATCTGTCCAAGACGCTCTACAGTGCGCTTCCGCTGGCGGCATCGTCGTTCGTGATGGATCAGCTGCTCTACGGGCTGGATCATTCGACCGTCGCACTGATCATCTCCGAGCACTACCAGACCGTCTCCGAGCAGATCGGAACCCGGCTCGACCGCGGCGCGACCGTACTGGAGGGCAGCGGCAGCTATACCGGCAGTCCCCGGCCCGTGCTGATGTCCGCCGTGCGGCAGAAGGAGCTGCCGGAGCTGAAATCCATCGTGCGTGAGATCGATCCGGACGCGTTTGTGATCCTGCTTCCCGCGCACCAGGTCCTGGGCGAGGGCTTCCGCGTCTCGGGTGAGGAATTATAACGGCAAGGAGGGGCTGCTTTGAAACGCTGGATGATGACGGCTGCGCTTGCTCTGCTGCTGGCAGCCCTGTGCGGGTGCAGCAGGCTGGTTCCGTCCTCCTATACACTTGTGACCCCGCATGACGCGGGTGCAAAGTCCGAGCCGCAGAGCGATGTGCTGACAGTACGCGACTATAAAACGCTCAAAAACGCGCTGCGGACGCTTGTGCAGAACGGCGTGGAGCATGGCGTGATCCATACGAGCCAATATTCCGGCGACGTCGAGGAGGATCTTCCCGCCGCCGTGTACGAGTTTTCGCGCGAGGATCCGATCGGCGCGTACGCCATCGACTATATCACGCACGACTGTACGCTGATCGTCGCCTATTACGAGATCAGGATCGATATCACGTTCCGCGATGTGCGCACGCCGCTGGACGAGATCGAATATGTCGGCAGCGAGTCGGAGGCAAAGCGTCTGCTGTGTCAGGCGCTGGAGAATTACGACGACCATCTGACGCTCTACGCGACCTATCCGGGCCAGCCCGACTATGCGGCGCTTGTGCAGGATTACTGCGGCGCGCATCTGAAGGAGCAGTCCGCGCAGCCGGAGCTGACCGTCACGTCCTATCCGGCTGACGCCCGCAACCGCATTGTGGAGCTGGTATTCGACTATCCGGCCTCCCGGCTGGAGCTGCGGAGTATGCAGCAGGACGTATCCGAGAGTCTGCGCGCGGCGGAAATTTATGTCCGCTACTGCACGAGCGAGACGGAAAAGGCTGCGTTGCTGTTCACCTATTTGGCCGAACGATTCCCCTATCAGGAGGGGAGCAGCCGCACACCGGTCTATTCTGCACTCTGTCAGGGCATTGCTGACAGCAAGAGTATGGCGCAAAGCTGGCAGCTGCTGTGCGACGAGGCGGGACTTACCTGCCAGACCGTCAGCGGTATGCGCGGCAGCGAAAGCTATTACTGGAACATCATGCAGCTTGACGGCGGCTACTGCCACGTCGATATCCTGCGCGACCTGCTTGGCGGCGGAACGCTCCGGCTGCGCTATGACGAGGATATGACGGGCGAATATTACTGGGATCAGCCCCAGACGCCCGCCTGCCCGGCACCCGTTCCGGAGGAGCCGCCCGTCGAGGACCCGGAAGAGTCTGCGCCTCCCGCTGAGGAAGACCCCGGCACAGCCGTTCCCCCTGACGAGGAGCCTGCACCGCCGGAGGAGCCGCAGCCTCCCATTTCTGACGAGCAGACCTGACAAAATGCCCGGACGCGCTGCCGTCCGGGCATTTTCGTGCCATGCTCCGCAGGATAAGGGAAGCCTTGCGCGGCTGCGCGGGATGTGGTAAGATAAGAAAAAACAAAGGAAGCGCATTGCATGGAAACACAGAGGCTGCCGGAGGGCGTGGAGCTTTCCTATACGGACCGCGCCGTGCATCTGACGACGAACGGCGCGCTTATGACCTATCTGCGGCAGCGGGGCAACGGCTCGCTGCCGCTCAGCCGCATGATTCTGGACGGCTACGCGGCGGAGCACGGCGCGCAGCTGCACATTACGGAGCGCTCCATGGCCACGGAGCTGCTGATCCACGCGTATCTGGACGGCATTTTTGACCGCTGGATGCGCGCCGGAGAGGCGCACGGCCATCAGGACGGAAGGCTTTACAAAACGGCGAAGCGGCTGAAAAAAGCGACCGCCGTGATCGATATGGGCGAGCGCAGCGTCGACGCGAACCGGTGGGTCTTCGACCTGCTTGCCCACGGCTACGGGATCCTCTGCTTCCTGCTGGGAAGCCGGGCGTGAGGAGTCTTTATGAACGCATTGACGGAAAAACGATATCTGACGCTGCCGGAGCCGTCCGCCGGAGATACGCTTGCCGCGCGGGAACGGCTGCTGGCCGCGCTGCCGGAGGGCTGCCGTCTGACGCTCGGGTGTATGCAGCAGCTGTATCTGGTGCTGCACGAGGCGGGCTATCGCGTTACGGTGACGCTCTGCCCGGGTGCGGGCGGGACGGATGTCGTGCGCGTCGAGCCGGGGGACACGACAGACCGGAATTATGGTCTTTGCCTCGATATCGGCAGCACGACGATGCAGATGGAGCTTGTCGACCTGCTCTCCGGGAAGACGCTTGCGGAGGCAGCCTGTACCAACAGCCAGACGCAGTTCGGCGCGAACATCCTCGACCGCATTCTGGCCGTGAAGGAGAACCCTGACAATCTGCACACGCTTCAGGCGCTGACGCTTGACGACGTGCGGCAGATGATCGAGCGCTGCTGCGCGCAGGCTGGTGTTCCGCCGGAGGCTGTCTCGGCCATGACGGTCGGCGGCAACACGACGATGCTGCACTTTTTCCTCGGCTGCGACCCGTGGCAGGTGTTCCAGAGTCCCTATACGCCGGTATTTTTTGACCCCGGCGTGCTGCGCGCATCGGAGCTTGGTCTTCCCATCGCGGGGAATATTTTCTGTATGCCCGCGATCGCAAATTATCTGGGCGGCGATATCACGAGCGGTCTTCTGATGACGGATCTCGACACGCGGGAGGATCTGGCGCTGTTTCTCGATATCGGCACAAACGGCGAGCTGGTGCTCGGCTGCCGGGAATTTCTGCTCATGGGAGCAGGAGCCGCCGGGCCTGCGCTTGAGGGCGCGGTCAGCAGATCCGGTATGCGCGCCGAGCCGGGCGCGATCTGCCGCATCAAGATCGGCCCCGACAACCGTCTTCGGTATGAGACAGTCGGCGGCCTTCCGCCGAAGGGCATCTGCGGCTCCGGCATTCTCGATCTGATCGCGGAGGGGTTTCTGTCCGGCTGGATCGATTCGGCGGGAAATCTGCAGAAAAGCGCCTCGCCGTGCATCCGCGACGTGTGGGACGATACCAGACAGCGCAACGTCCCGGCCATCATCTACGCCTACGACGGCAATGTGCCGCTCTATTTTACACAGGACGACATCGGGGAATTTCTGACCTGCAAGGCCGCCGCGCATACGATGGTCGCGACGCTTCTGGAAAGCGTGAACGTCAGTCCGTCGGAGATCGGCGCGTTCTATCTCGCGGGCGGCTTCGGGACGCATTATGATCTGGAATCCGCGATTACGGTCGGTCTGTACCCCGATCTGCCGCGCGAAAAATTCAAAATTCTCGGCAACTCCTCCCTCGCAGGCGCAAAACGCCTGCTGCTGGATACGGGCTGCCAAGCGCGGCTGGATCAGATCCGCGCGCTTGCGACGTATGTGCAGTTCGGGGAGATGGAAAAATTCGTAGAGAATATGCAGGCAGCCAGATTCCTGCCGCATACGGACGCGTCGCGCTACCCGAGCGTGATGCGGAGGCTGCGGGAACGCGGCAAGACTTTCCCTCCGGGGAAGCTGGCTGCGGAGCGAAGCGGAGCAGACTGATGCGGTTAAGGCAGTTGTATTTTGCTTGAGATTTCCAAAAATTGAAACTGTTTCCCGGCCCTCATCCGGCCCTTTGGGCCACCTTCCCCAGTGGGGAAGGCTTTAGGTGCGAGACCGCAGCTTTCTGTTGTTTTTTGTGGATACCTGTGATAAAATAAAAAAATAAATCAGAAACGGAAGGATTTCCGCATGATTCAAATCGAAACAACATCGCATGACCCGTATTTTAATCAGGCGTTTGAGGACTATGTGTTCCGCACCTACCGTGAGGGCGATGTGCTGCTGCTGTGGCGCAACCGGCCTGCTGTCGTCGTCGGGTGCTATCAGAATATCTGCCGGGAGGTGCATATGCGTGCGCTTCTGGACAGGGGTATTCCCGTCGTGCGCCGGATGTCGGGCGGCGGGACGGTCTATCATGACCTTGGGAACCTCAACTATACGCTCATATCCGACCAGACGGGGCCGCTCGACTACGACCGCTGTCTGGAGCCGGTCATCCGGGCGCTGAACGCGCTCGGCGTTCCGGCGCAGAAAAACCGCACCTGCGATATCGCCGTGGACGGCAAAAAAATCTCCGGCAGTGCGCAGAAGATCGCGGGCGGGCGCGTCCTGCACCATGGGACGCTGCTGTTTGATTCCGACCTGTCGCTGCTAGATGAGATCACGACCGGCAGGAAAAACGACGCGTTCTGCTCCAAGGGAACGGAATCGGCCATCTGTACGGTCACGAATTTGCGCCCTTATCTCAAGGACGACTGCGAGATCGTCACGTTCGCAAAGCGGCTGGCGGAGCAGTTGCTGCCGCCCGGCTCGGAGCAGATCCGGCTGACAGAGCCGCAGCTGGCCGAGGTACGGAGGCTTGCGGATGAGACTTATCATGCGTGGGACTGGACGTGGGGCAAGACCCCGGCCTTTACGTATGAAAAGAGCGCCGAATTTACCGGGAAACCGATTTTTGTGCGGTATGAGGCCAGGCGCGGCCTGCTCCGCAATGCCGAGGTGCGCTCTGACGCGCTTGACGCGCAGGCGCTGTGCGCCATGCTGAACGGCGTCCGGCTCGATCCGGCGCTGTTTCTGGAGCTTTGCCTGACGCTTGCGGGCGAACGGGCGGAAGAATTACTGGATTGTCTGATGTAATGAAAAGGAGCATTTGATTATGGAAAAGCAGCTTGTTATGCCGAAATTGCAGCCCGAAATGAAGAGCGGCGTTCTGTGCGCCTGGCTCAAGGACGAGGGCGACGAGATCCACAAGGGCGACGCCCTGTACGAGATCGAGACGGACAAGGTCGTCAACCAGATCGAGGCCACGGAGGACGGCATTCTGCGCCGTCAGCTGTGCGAGGAGGGCGACACCATCGACGCGCTGGCCCCGGTCGCGATCGTCGAAACGAAGTAAAGGCGGGAGACGGAATGGAACGGAAACCTGAATGGCTGCGTGTCCGCTATAACCAGCAGGCCGTGAGCGAGGTTGCGGAGCTGATGCGCGATCTGAAGCTCAACACGGTCTGCAAGGCGGCAAACTGTCCGAATCTCGGCGAGTGCTATCAGAAGCACACCGCCACGTTTATGATCCTAGGCGATGTCTGCACCCGCAACTGCCGGTTCTGCAACGTCACGTGCGGCAAGCCCCTGCCCCCCGACCCGGACGAGCCGGAAAACGTCGCGCAGGCGGCAAAAAAGCTGGGGCTGCGCCACGTCGTTCTGACCTGCTCGACGCGCGACGATCTGCCGGACGGCGGCGCGGAGCATTTTGCGAAGACCGTCCGCGCCATCCGCGCGCTGTGCCCCGGCACGACGGTCGAGACGCTGACGAGCGACATGAAGGGCAGCCATGAGGCCGCCGACATTGTCATCGCCGCGCATCCGGATGTGTTCAATCTGAATATTGAGACGGTCAAAGAGCTTCAGAAGACCGTCCGCCCGCAGGCGGGCTATGAGCGGACGCTGGGCGTTCTGCGCTATGTAAAAGAAAAGGATCCGACGATCCTGACCAAGACCGGATTCATGGTCGGCCTCGGAGAGACGGACGAGCAGATCTCGGTCCTCATGGATGATATTCTGGCCACCGGCTGCGACATTCTGACGATCGGACAGTATCTCCAGCCGTCGGAAAAGCACTGGAAGCTCGACCGGTACGCAACGCCGGAGGATTTTGCGCGCTATAAGCAGCTGGCGCTAAGTAAGGGCTTCCGCCATGTGGCCTCCGCGCCGCTGGCCCGCAGCTCCTACCGCGCGTGGGAGGCGCTGGAGGACGTGCATGATCTATATTGAGACGGGTTCGACAGACGTTTACTATAATTTTGGCCTTGAGAACTATTTTGCCACGGAAAAGCGCCTGCCCGATACGGTTTTCCTCTTCTGGCGCACAACGCCGACGCTGATGGTCGGCAAGTACCAGAATATTCTCGAGGAGATCAACAAGCCGTATGCCGACGCGCACGGGATCCATCTCGTGCGCCGTATGTCCGGCGGCGGGACGATCTACACCGATCTCGGCGGCTGGCAGTTCACGTTCATTGAGCACTCGCCGGAGCAGCAGATTGAATTCGCGCAGTATATCGGTCCCGTCGTGGACGCCGTGCGCGAGCTGGGCGCGGATGCCAGCTTCAATGGCCGCAACGATCTGCTGATCGACGGCAGGAAGTTTTCCGGCAACGCGCAGTACCGTCTGGGCGACTGTATTGTGCACCATGGCTCTTTGCTCTATGACACGAACATCGAGCAGATGGTCGCGTCCACCACGGTCGACCCCTATAAAATTCTCTCCAAGAGCATCAAATCCGTGCGCGACCGCGTGACGAATATCTCCGAGCATCTGCCGCGCAGGCTTTCTGTGGAGGAGTTCAAATCCTGCATGGTGCGCCATCTGATGCGCGGCAGTACAGATACCTATACCGTCACTCCGGAGGACGACGCGCGCATCAACCAGCTGGCGCAGGAGAAATTCGCCGCATGGGACGCGATCTACGGCAAGAATCCGCGCTTCAATCTTGAGCGCACAGGCCGCTTTCCCGGCGGGAAGCTCACGTTCCGGCTGGACGTGCAGCGCGGCGTGATCCGCAGCGCGTCCGTCTGGGGCGATTTCTTCTCCACGCTCTCCGCCGAGGCGATCACAGGCGCGCTCACCGGCTGCCGGTATGACCGGGCCGCCGTTCTGGACGCGCTGCAGAAAAACGGGATCGACGGTGCGGTCTATCAGATCAGCGCCGCGGACATGGCCGCGCTGATCGCGGACTGACTGACCAGAACGCAGCCCTTTCGAGGGCTGCGTTTTTCGCACAATTCATAGTTTTTTTACGGATATGGGCTTGCATTTTCAGGGAATGTGTGGTATTATCTCGCTGAAAATTAAATGTGTCTAATTTTTGTTAGCCGTATCTAACATTGAGTGCGGCAGCAATCCAGAACAGGAGGTACATTTTATGAAACATCTTGGTTTGTTCGCGGCAGGCGTTCTGTTTGGCACCGCCGGTCTGAAGATCCTCAGCAGCAAGGAAGCAAAAAGCGTTTATGCGCACACCACCGCAGCCGTTCTGCGCGCCAAGGACTGCGTCATGCAGGCCGTGACGACCGTGCGTGAGGGTGCGGACGATGTCTACGCAGACGCCAAGGCCATCAACGACCGCCGCGCTGCCGAGGCTGCACCTGAGGTGATCGAGGATACCGCTTCGGACGCGGAATAAGCCCGTTAGGTTTGCAAAGGAAGAGCCGTTTTTGCGGCTCTTCTGTTTTTCGGAGGTACAAATCAGCATATGAAGTGTAACATTCTGCATGAGACGCCCGGGCGTATGCGCGTGCATCTCGCGCTTCGCCGGATGTCGCTGCGCGAAGCGGATCTGTTGGAATATGATCTGAAGGGCGTTGCCGGTGTCGTGTCCGTCAAGGTCTTCGACCGGACGCAGGACGCCGTCATCACCTATACCTGCCCGCGTGCGGATATCGTGCGGGCGCTCTCGTCCTTCTCGTTCACGTCAGAGCGGGCGCTTGCCCGCCTGCCGGAGCATACGTCCCGTGCGCTCAACCGCGAGTATGAGGACAAGCTCGTCTTTACCGTCTGCCGCCGCGCGTTCTCGCGGCTGTTCCTGCCGGTTCCGGTGCAGACGGCCATCGCGCTGTTCCGCTCGGTCAAATACATCCGCGCAGGACTCAGTGCCCTGCTGCACGGCAAACTCTCTGTCGCCGTGCTCGACGCGACGGCTGTGACCGTCTCGATGGTGCGCGGCGACTTCGACACCGCAGGCTCCGTCATGTTCATGCTGCGGCTGGGTGAAATTCTGGAGGAGTGGACGCACAAGAAGTCTGTCGCCGATCTGGCCGGTGCGATGGCGCTGAACGTCGACAAGGTATGGCTGCAGTCCGGCGAAACCGAGCTGCTCGTGCCCATCGGCGATGTGAAGCCCGGCGACCGGATGATCGTGCGCACCGGCAATCTCATTCCGCTCGACGGCAAGGTCGTCTCTGGCGAGGCGACGGTCAATCAGGCGTCCATCACCGGTGAGTCCATGCCCGCGCCGAAGCGCGAGGGCAGCTATGTCTATGCCGGGACGGTCGTGGAAGAGGGCGAGTGCATTGTAAACGTGGAAAAGGCGCTCGGCGGAGGCCGGTACGACCGCATCGTGCACATGATCGAGGAATCAGAAAAACTCAAATCCACCGCTGAAGACAAGGCCTCGCGCCTTGCCGACCGGCTGGTCCCGTATACGCTGGGCGGCACGGCGCTGACGTATCTCGTCACGCGCAACGTAACGAAGATGCTGGCTGTTCTGATGGTCGACTTCTCGTGCGCGCTGAAGCTGGCCATGCCCATCGCGGTGCTCTCGGCCATGCGCGAGAGCAGCAGCTATCATATTTCTGTCAAAGGCGGACGTTTCCTGGAGGCCGTGGCAAGGGCCGATACAGTGGTGTTCGACAAGACCGGCACGCTGACCTACGCCGAGCCGAAGGTCGCGCAGATCGTGCCCTTCGGCGGACATGAGGAGACGGAAATGCTGCGTCTGGCCGCCTGCCTTGAGGAGCATTACCCGCATTCGATGGCCAACGCCGTTGTGGAGGAGGCCAAGAAGCAGGGGCTCAAGCACGAGGAATACCATTCGCAGGTGCAGTATGTCGTCGCGCACGGCATTTCCAGCATGGTCGAGGGCAAAAAGGTGCTCATCGGCAGTGCGCACTTCGTCTTTGAAGACGAGGGCTGCACCATCCCGGAGGACGAACGGGAAAAATTTGATTCCCTGCCCGCGCAGTATTCACATCTGTATCTGTGCATCGCGGGCGAGCTTGCCGCCGTCATCTGCATCTTCGACCCGCTGCGCGCCGAGGCAAAGGACGCTATCTGCGCGCTGCACGCCTGCGGCATCAGCAAGGTCGTCATGATGACCGGCGATA
>OIZV01000922.1_pt1 | contig 11554 bp, 5 predicted proteins | sample 1588681 | NCBI WGS metagenome assembly OIZV01 (sample SAMN03283281) | human gut metagenome | biome: human-associated habitat; material: feces | host: Homo sapiens | place: Peru | collected 2012
TCCCCGACAGCTGCGTCTCATTATGCTGCCTTTTGGGTATCCATTAATGTTTTATAACCGTTCTCATAATCTTTCAGGTTCTCAAAGTTCTTCCATCCCGCCAAATGTCTCTGGAGAATCATCAGGTCGGCGCCATCAACCTTTCCGTCATTGTTGATGTCCGCAGCATACCAGTTGCCGTTTTTTAGATAATCTGTCCAGTCTGCTATGTACCTTTGTAAGAAAATCGCATCGGAACTGTCAACTATGCAATTGTCATCCAAGTCGCCAAGGTCATAAACAAGTAACCTGTTTTCATCTGCTTTTTCTAATGTAGTTGCCTCTTCTCCTACGGAAACATAACTAATCGAGCATCCACCATATTCCGATAAATACACTGCCATTTTGTATTGATTCTCCGGTAAATAGGCAGAAAAACATTTTGCGAAAGTGCCGACATAATCTTCTTTTTCATAATCATTGCAGTCTTGCCATTCCGTGTCGCAGAATTCTGCCTTCCCATCGCACAAATTATCTCTGCCTTCCTGCGCGACTCCCTCTTGGTCCGGTAATTCGAGTTTTATGCTGTTTTCTATCTCCTCATCGTCTGTGTCGTATGGATAAAAACGTATTGTTATACCCTCCAAGTCCTTCTTGCCTTGTTCAAAAAGACCATAAATGTCCTTATATTCACGTATTGTAAACAGATACTCTTCTCCTTCATAACTATATCCATAGCTATATCCTGACTTGTCATATCCTAATAATTCAGCTGTCTTCTTTGCCGAACTACTCCAAAACCAATCCTTCAGCTGTTTCTCTGCCGAAGAGTCGCCCAACGCATAGATTCTAGCATAAGGTCTTGTTTTTCGTAATTGCTCTGCTAATTTCGCAATAAAATCGTCCTCATTAAAACTTGAATCCATTGTAACTAAACATCTATCGTTTTGCTTATAATACCAATACTCTGTTGAATCGCAAGTAAAGGTAACGTAATTAGGATATCTTGGATCGTCCATCTTATGGTCCTTCTTCATTTGTTCTGTTGTAATATTGAAGTAAGCATAGGAAATATCCATCGGTGTATCACCATCATCATCCCAAGTAACATCCACCTGATACCATTGTCCATCATCAAGCTTAACTACATTCCAAGTATGTCCCTCTCCTTTGCTGGTGCCTGATACCGTATAATTCTCAATGCCTTTTTTATTTAAGAGGGCCTGCATAGCACGAGTGTAACTTTCGCAGACTGCGGTTCCCGTCATAATCGCGCCAAAAGCGTCATGATTATGAACAGATTCGTCCTTATCATCATAGGAAGTGTTCAGCGCAATCCAATCATGGAAAAACAATTCACTTTCATATTTGCTCATTCCTGCGGTTTGCTCTGCGATTTCGTCTACCTTCGCGTCAAACTCTGCCTTCGCAGCTACTATTTCATCACGAGTATCAAAAGTATACACATTCGCTATTATCGGGTTTCCCTCCGAATCCTCTGCCTCGCCGACAAAAACAATTTCCGTAATCTCATCACTTCCCTCATACACATAATTTATGTATGTGCCGTTTCCCCACCAAAAGAACTCCGGATAGTCTTCTTTAACTAAATAGTAAACCATGTCTGCCTCTTCATCTGTAATGCCACTGTTTTCATCCCATGTAAACTCCACAGATGATGCATGATGATCGATGGCACTCGCAATTTCTTCATAAACATAGCTGAGATTATTGGCATTCTCTAATCCGTTCAAATAGTTTTTTCCGATTTTATCTTTGCCATATTCCTCAATGCCGGAAATGGATTCTTGTGTTTCCTGCCCTGAAGCAATGCGTCGAACAGCTTTTCTCGCAGCTTGGTTCTGTGCGGAATCCGGCAGCGGCAAACATACGCCTTTCGGTCTTTCATACCCACAGTCATGTCCTTCGCTCGGGGATGCAGGCTGCGATTCGGGCGCAGCTGATGCGACATTTTCGGTCGCCGCTCCTGCAGTGTTTTCCGTCTCCGCCGCAAATACCGTACCTGCTGCCTGCGGCATGCAAGTGAATATCAAGCATAGGGACGCCGCAATAACTAAAATTCGTTTCTTCATACGCACCTCCTGTTTCATCATACAGTCAGCTTTTTCTTAACTGACCAGTTCGTGTAGTATGTCTTGCCTGCAATCTTGCGAAATCCGCGCACCTTGTAGTAGCGCACCGTGCCTTTCTTGCCCGGCTTTTTGTCCGTCCAGGTCAGCTTCTTGGTAGTGCCCACCTTCTTGAACTTACCGAACTTCTTCGTCGACTTGTAAATCTGGTATCCGTCAAGCTTATACTTTTTATTGGTTTTCTTGTATTTCAGAGTATAAGCTTTCTTCGTTCTGTTGTACTTTGCCATGGTAAATTTTATCTTCGTCTCCTTTACCCCGGCGATTGTTTTTTTCTGTGCCGCAGTTAAAGCTTTCTCCCCGGCTAACGCATCATCGCTGTTTGCAGGATTGGAAGGTGTAATGCTTCCATCTGTCTTCCCCGGATTTTCGGGTTTGCTCGGCGGCGCCGGCTGGTTTGGAGTTACAGGAGTGGCCGGCGCCGTGCCTCCGCCTCCGCCTGACGGTGTACCCGGAGTCGCCGGTTCTTTTCCGTTTTTAATCTCTATATATCCGTTTTCCGGCGTAAAGCTAACCGCCTTAATGTCGGCGTCATATCCCGTTACGCTGTTCTGCGTAAAAGAAATTGGCTGTTTTCCGTTGATTGCTCCGTCTTTAACTTTAAAGGTCAGGGTTATCAAAACGCCATCATCTTTGCAGTTTTCTTTTTGCAGAGAGTTTATCCAGCCGCAATAATACGGAACCTTGTCCAGGGTCTGGCTGTTCATCGTTCCGGCAAGGAGTTTGCCGTTCGTCTTCGCTGTCAGCTCAAACTGCTTCGCATCGTACTGCACAGAAAAATCAATGGACGTAATGCCGGGATTTCCTGTAAGTGAAACCGTTAAATCAATACTGTCTCCGGGCTGTGCTTCCGCCGACGAAATTCCGACAGTCGGCGACGCCGCAAAGGCAGCTGTCGCGTAAAACGGCAGAGATGTTATCAATACCGCTATGCTTAAAATCAGCGCAAAAATCTTCCTTTTCAATCTGCTTCCCTCCTTGCGTGTATTCACAAATTCTTCACATTTCATTTTAGCGTAAAATCCGCTAAAAAGCAACGCAAATTACCTATATTTTCAAAAAATGGAGAATTTCTTTATTCGAAAAAATTATCCGTATATGGAAGCATTTCGTAATCCTTCCATCCCGCGATATGTCTTTCTAAAATCATAAGGTTTGCCGGGCTCGCTTCATCCATCCATGAAACATTTGTCTTCTGCGGAAGTTCTCTATAATCTTCCCAGTCCGCTAAATGCCTCTTCAAATAAAGCGCGTCTGCCGCATCAACTTTTTTGTTTCCATCCGCATCTCCGAAGTAATAGCTTGAATCATAAATATTGATGTTTCTCTGCCAATATTCTGAGCCTTCAGTTTCTCCGCAGCGCAGACCGAGCCATATCTCACCGTCATAAACGAAGCTGTCTTGAACAGCCACTCTGCAGGAAAAATATTTTTTGCCATTGCACTGTACTTCTTTCGCGTCTGCAATTGACAGTCCTGTCATTTCGCCTTCCTGATACTCATGCACATTGTTTTCCACGCCTATTAAAATCTTTATATCGGAAGCGGTATAGTCTTTTGCCGGAGAAAGCAGGTAAAAATACTTTTCCGTTCCGTCTTCACTGCTCTCTTTCGCGAAGTTATACGAAAATGCCGCGCCTAAATAGCTGTCTTGGCTGATTTCCTCCGATGAGAAAAGTCCGTATTCCGGCACACTTACCTTCAATTTCATTTTATATGTGCTGCCTTCGTAATCTGCTGTAACGGTGTGCTCTCCGAATCGATTCCACTCAATCAGACACCGCAGTCCGCTTTCTTCCTGTATTTTCAAGCCCTTCGTTCCGCTAATCTGCGTAATCGGAACCGCCTTATATTGGTTATTTCCCTGAAGCACTCCGAAGTATCCGCTCATCGCCCCGGACTTGCTGTCACCTTCTATGCCGGTTTTGATTTTGTCCTTTAAGCTGTCATCCCTGTCTATAATATATCCATTGCTGTCAACATAGACGGAGTCCCCTTCTATCCAGCTATCCAGCAAAATTTCGGCAAGTACTGTATTTTATTTTCGATTTTAACGAATGTCGCACCGATTCCATCTGGATCTGTTCCAATATAAAATTCGCTGCTCTCGAACCGCATTCTGTCAATGACCGCTTTCCAGATGCAATGTTCGCTGTCAACAGCGCCGTAATACTCAAAGTGAAGTCCTTTTATATTAATGCTTTCCCGGTTATTATTAAAAGTTCTCGGCTCTCCACCTGTCATGCTGTATACATAAAAATACGCCTCGCTGCCTGTTTCATTTGTGTTTAATTCTTCGCAGTTAATGTTTCTAAGCAAGTAATCAGAAAGCTCGCTTAACCTGTCCGGATTTTTGAAACATCCGTTTATCGGCATCGGGATATACATGTCTATCATATATTCTTTGCCTTCGAATTCTCCGATAATCCTGTGCATTCCGGTTTTCCTCAAAGAGTAAGTATACAGGTACTTTCCGTTACGGTCTCCGGAAGTCGTTCCCCCCTTCGTTAGGCAAAGGCCGCCGCCTGCTTCTGCAGTCAAATCCCGAACATTTTCCAATGCATAATATTTGCCGTTTTTTTCCACCGCAAAATATCCGTGAATCTCATGATCCATCCAATTCTCCTGCGCTACACACTGCTGCGTGCATGATTTCACACCGTCCGGCGAAGGACCGGTATACTGAATGATCCCGTCTTCATCCGCATAGATATAATCTCCTCCCGTCACCCAGCAAAGCTGCTTTTCCGGAATGATCTTTTCCGCGTCGTAGATGGTCAGTCTAAAATCATCCCCTATGGTTTCGTAGGGCTCACTTCCGTCGTGCGGCTGATAATAATAGGTGAATGCCACAGAATGCTCACTCCGCTGCATCATTGCCTTATAGCTTCTGTCTACAGTTACCGGACAGATCCAATAGTCGCTTTTCTCTGTATGCTTGCGCACATCGCCGAACGAAATGCCTTTTACATTCTTTCTTTTCCAGATTCGACCGACTGTTTCTTCCCAAGCGTCCTTGCCAATCGACACCTCAGGGTTTAAAAGTTCCCCATCCGGCATTTGCCCCACGATATAGAAAGTCACCCGGCCGCTGTCTGTATCCTCATTCAAATCACCGAAATACACAGTCTCTCCGAGGAAGGAACTATCAGTCATTGCTTCCTCACGAAAAGCCGCAATCTTCGGTGCTATAACCCGAATTTGAAGTTCGCAGGTTATCCCGTTGTAGGTTCCCGTTATTTTATGCGTGCCGACACGATTCGGATAAAACTCGCGGAAATATTTCACCCCAGTTTCTCGCAGACACGGAGACGATCCGCTTTCTCCGCTGCAGCTTACATTGTCAAGTGCGTAGTAATCGCCTGTTGTCGTCTTAATCGCAAAGCACATCGTTCTTCCGATCTCCGGCTCATAATCAAATGCCTGGTATTCAAATGTGGTTGCAATGGCATCCAAACTTCCGGAATATTGTTTGGGGTTAGGGGCCAATTTCCCATCCTCGCTAACAGTCAGCATTACCGGGATCTGAAAAGCATATAACTGTCCTTTTGTCTCCGCATAGCCTGCCGTTGGCAATCCAATAAAACTGCATACCATCGTCATGCACATCAGTAAGCAAAAAATCTTTCTTCTCATCTCATTTTCTCCTCTCTCATACTGCGGTTTCTTACGATGAGTTTAGCGTATTTTACGCTAAAAAGCAATGCACTATCCACGCATAATCGAAGAAAATTTCCACTTTTCGTCAGCTCTGATTTTGAGGGATGTTTTGATATCCCGTCCACCCTGCGATATGGCGTTCGAGGATAATCAAATCAGCCGTCGTGATTGCATTATTACTATCAATATCTGCTGTTTTGAGACTAATATCTTGATATCTTGACCAGTTTGCGAGATAGCGTTTAAAGTAGAGTGCATCGGCAAAATCAACCTTTCTGTTTTCGTCTACATCTCCGCAAATCGTGCTGCGATAAGCATTTAATCGCCCATCTGACATTTTCAACGCGATTCTTTTTTGTTTTTTGTTCATTACTCCATTAGGATAGTAGCTGACAGACAAATCAGTTATGTCTTCCTCCATGTTCTTCCGTTTGAATTTTATTTTTGCTAGCACGCCGCTCTTTGTGATGTCTGTATCACTTGAAAAGATCAGTTTAATCTTTCCATTCTCTGCATCAACGCTTCCCATAACGGACTCAAACAGGGCTCCATTGTTGATTTCCAGCGGTTCCATCTTTTCCTTATCATAAGATACTGAAAAGTTGATAAAGCTGATGCCCGGATTATGCTCAATCATTACCGGAACATTGATGATCTCGCTTTTCGCGTCGAAGATTTCCGGTATATAGATTCTCGACAGATTTGTGCTTGCGACACCGGTTACTGTCACTTCACAAGCTGCAATCACACCGTTTCCGCTTGTCGCTGTGATGACCGCCTTACCGGCACCGACCGCACTTACTGTTCCCACCTCGCTGACAGATGCGACAGAGCTGTCCGTTGTAGCCCAGGTGATGCTCTTATCTGTTGCGTTTGACGGCACCACGGTCGCATTCAGCTTAAAGACTTCTCCTGTTTTCATATCGTATTTCGTTTGATCTAAGGTAACACCTGTTACGATAGTCGGGTAGTCGATGACCTTCACAGTACAGGTTGCCGTTACGCCGCTGCTTGCTGTAGCAGTTATTGTTGTGTTTCCAATCTCCATCGCAGTAACTTTTCCAGCATTGTTTACAGTCGCCGCATCGCTATACGTATATGCGGTGTATGTCACCTTATCTGTGGTATCCATAGGTAATACTGTAAGATTCAGCTGCTCGCTTTCCCCGACATATAATTCCACCACCTTTTTTTCAAAACTCAATGATGTTGCCGGTGTTACTACTGCAATAGTGCAAGCTGCGCTTAATCCGTTATCTGTTTTGGCAGTAATCATTACACTGCCATGTTCCTTAGCGGTCACTAAACCTGTGCTATCCACAGATGCAACTGTCTCATTGGATGATTCCCAGATTATTTTACTGGATGTAGGGTCAGGAAATATCTTTGCATTTAACTGATACTGTTCTCCACGTGTTATGTTCTTTGGAACATACATGTTCTTTCGAGGAACATTACTGATATAGATTTCTGTTGCATAGTTCGTGATTGTTATTGGGAATGTTTTTACTAATCCACTTGCCAGTTCTACCTTAATGTTCGCTGTCCCCATCTTCATTGTATAGAAAGTATCTCTTGTTCTAGGTTGCAAGATGCTCTCATCATCACTTGTTATCTTCGTAATGTAATCAGTGTGATCTAGCCCTATAAATTCTAACGATTGATAATCATAATAGCCATATTTATAAGTATAATTATAGTTATAGACATCTTTTTTCAGGGTTAAGTCTTCACACCCTTTTATCACATAGATATTGCAGTTCGCCTTATTACCCTCTTCATCTATGGCTGTTATCGTTGCCAATCCCAAGCTTCCTGCAGCTATCAGTCCTTTGCTTGAAACAGACACATTCCCGTCTGATACAATCCACTTTACATTGTCAATCTTTTGATTATTTTTATATGCAATCAGCTGCAAAGTCTCACCTTCGCACATAATTTTGTTGGAATAATTAAGCTGCAGTGGATTTGCATCGCATACCAATGTTGGATAGCCACTATTTCTCTGCTCGTTCATCCTCCACGTTGTATCAAACTCCCACCCTACGAAAGTCTCTTGGTTTCGCAATTCGCTCTCCGTTTTTACTGAATCATAACTTTCTCCCGAATAAAAAAATTTAGGTTGAGAAAGAATATAAGCATTCTCTCCTTTTATGTAAGAACTGCTCCCCGTTCTAATACCTGATTCATAACAATTTACTATAGTCCCATGCGCTAAAGCCTCATCTACTGCATAATGTAGATTCCCATTATTATACGAATTTTCTATTTTTGCATTATCTGCATAACGAATAAGTCCGTTTGTCCTTGGTTCTGCATGATAAGTGGGATCATAGCTAGTAAGCATAGTAATTGCTGCCGAATTGTAGCATTCATTTAACTCCGCTTCTTTTGTACTTGCTATAATTCCAGCACCGTCTCTTACTCCGGTAATTTTTCCTGCATTATAGCTCTTTTCAATATTGGATTTGGTACTATACCCAAGAAGTCCTCCTGTACCACCATAGGTGACTCGCTCAAAGGTTGCGGCATTATTCCCCCCTCCATGATCTTCAAATCCGTTTAGTAAGAAATTACTGATATTTCCTACATTCTGCCCACCTGTGATGACTACATTTGTTCCATATCCAATGAGCCCTCCGGCGTAGTCGCCTGTAATATCTCCATAATTTCTCACGTTTGAGAGTTCTATATCTGCTGTACTCTTTCCAACAATACCTCCGGCAATGCTGGAGATTTCTTCTGATTTTACACTCGCTCTATTTTCAAAAACACCTTCCAGCTTTCCGCTGTTCAAGCCACAGATTCCGCCAATATTAAGAGGATTCAGCCCATCCACGCCCTGCACCTTACCGCTTAACACTTTGCAGTCTGCAATGATTCCTGCTTCTGCATTTTCTGCAACGACACCAGCTGCGTAACGAGTTCCGCTTACATCTATGTTTTTTAATACGATGTTCTTGACAGTACCTTCGTTGCAGCCGAAGAGTGCCGCGTATTTCCCACTGCTCACTTTAAGGTTACTAATGGTGTATCCGTTTCCATCGAAAGTGCCTGCGAAGGCACCTGCCTCTGCATTGCCGACTGGTGTGAATTCCTGCTTTTCCAAGTCGATATCGCCCATCAATTTGTAGTTTGCATTGACATCGTTATTCACACAGAACATATCTGCTCTTGTATATAGCAGGTATGGATTCTCTTCTGTTCCCTCCCCTTGCAAGCCTGTGTCAGCGTAGGCAAAGCTGCAAAAGGCATTCATACTTACAGTCAGTGTAAGTATGAGTAATGTTGTTAAGATTTTTTTCATCTCTTCTCCTCCTAGCTTAATGCCGAAATTTGCTCCGAACCGCTTATCTTACCTTCATTGCTTCTTTTTTCACCTTGAAACTGAAGTTTTGTCTGTAAGGTGATTCCCGATTTCGAAGTATTCTCTAAAGTTAAGTTTGCTGCGCGAATATTTGCTCCACTTATACTTTGCGGAACCTTGCCTGCAATTTTAAGATTCGGAAAGTTCCAAGTACAATTCGTATTGTGTAAGTCTCCGTAAATAATCAGCAGTCCCTTGCCTTCTATGGTAACACCGGAAAGCTTGGCATCACTGCCGAGATTCAAAACTGCACCCTCTTCCAGTATAATACTTCCGCCTGTCCATTCTGTGTACTCTTTCACATTTAAGACAGCACCTTGTTTTACGATGATGTCCGCACTATTACTGTTTATATTTTCATGGATGTTCAGTGTTGCGCCTTCTTGCAAGGTAACTAAGGCACCTTTGTTAAGATGCAATGTTCCCGGAATGGTATAGGTTTTCCCAACGCTGATATTCCAACTTCCCGTTACCGTCATATCGCCTTTTGCCAATTCTTCCATTTCTAAGTCGCTTAAGGCACCGACCTGTATATTCTTACCTTTTATCAATTTTTTGCAGTTATTTTTAAACTGATCTGTTACATTGATAGTGCTGTTAATTGTCACACCGCCTTTTGCATTATTGTCAATAAGCAAAGATTTTGCGATTGTTGCAGTAGTGTTGTTGAATGTCTGCGGTGTTTTTCCGTTCAAGATCAATTGATTTACATTGATGAGCGCTCCTGCTGAAACATCACCCTTGACTTCCAATCTTCCGCCTGAAAAGCTTCCGTCTATAGCAGCATCATTCGCTGCTATGATTTGTGCCCCTTCCGCAAGTTCTAAGCTTCCGCCTTTCTGCACAAAATCGTTTGTATGTAGGCTTCCGCTTTCTTCCATTTGGTTGGTGCCGTTTACAAAGATAGTCCCGGAAACGTTGACCGGATTACTGCAAGTCCAGTTTTCCGCTGATATCGAGCCTTGTATCACATCTCCCTCTGCTCTTGCCTTCGCAGTCAGTGTCATGCTTTTCCCTTGCCTATATCGAGCACCGCTTTCCGTATAAATCAAATCCGATATGCTGATTGGAGAATTTATAAGCAATCCCTTCTTCGAAGTATTGCAGTTTCTTAATTCCTCCAGCTGCAATGTTTTTGTGCTTTGAATCGTTTGCGGTGTGCTTCCTTCCAAACAAAGATATTTTAAGCTCGGTGTCTGTGTTGTTATATTTACATCTCCGCAAAGATGCAGAAAACGCTCCCCTTCAATCGTTCCGCCCGCATACAGCATATCTCCTGCGACCCTCGTAAAGTCACTGAGGTTCAGCAAATTACAGTCAGTGGTTACATGCAAACCATCAAGGAAAATCGTAGTCCCTCCGAATGCAACATCTCCGTAGAGGTGCCCTGTTCCCTCCAAAACAATCGTTTGCGATGCCGCATAATCACGGAAACTTAAATCCGAATAGCAATAGTCCCCATCTATCGCACAATTTCCCGTTACAGTCAGGCGCTTTGCATTGTGAATTGTTGTGCTCGGGTTTGAAAAAACGTCTGTGATGGTCTGCTCTCCGGTCACATCTACGCCCAATTCCGCTGTACTGTCAATATATAAATCTGAAAAAATTCCTTTTCCGCTGATTATCTGCTTTGGTGCAAAGGTAAAATAAGTGTCTGCATATGCCCTCTGTCCATCTCCGCACAGCCGCACTCTCCCTCGTATCGCGCCGTCATTGTTGATGTCACCTTTTATCTGTATGCCTGCATTTGATGCCATCACTGTTCCTTGATTTTCAAAATCATAGCAAAGGATCCCATCCGTGCGCTCATTAGAGGAAAGAATCTCTAAATCTGACTTGTTTGTCAGCTTGTTGGATACAAAGAAACTTGCATCCTCCGTTCCGATGTTGAAAGATAATTTTCCATTGTTTGTGACTTCGCCAAAGTTCGCCGCCCCGCCGTAAACATTAATTTGGGAAGTCCCGTTTGCGGTTATGAATGGGATATATAGATTGTCAAAGATTTCCTTCGCCTCATGTGCAGTAGCTGTTCGACTAAACGTAATTTTTGCATCATTGAGGCAGACTCCTCCCATCAGCCGCGTATCAATTTCTGCAATTCTGTAATTTTTATTTGTCCCTGTAACTTCTCCATAAATGAGCGGTTTATCACCAATCGTTTGTGATTGTATCGTCAAAGTATCCCCATCTGTCAATGTCAGCGGCTTTCCCCCTATCGAAGAAGTGCTGCAGCCCATAAGAATATCTATTCCGCTTTGATAATATTGTTTCCACCGTTCATAAAGGCTACCATCACTTACCAGCGTTCCAATCCAAGATTCCAACTGATATTTTACAGAATCATATGCATTCTCCTCTCCATATAAGCGTATTTTTTTTAATAATTCTAATTCGTTAA
>OIZV01000925.1_pt1 | contig 11542 bp, 6 predicted proteins | sample 1588681 | NCBI WGS metagenome assembly OIZV01 (sample SAMN03283281) | human gut metagenome | biome: human-associated habitat; material: feces | host: Homo sapiens | place: Peru | collected 2012
CGCCCTGGCGGATCTTCTCAAAACTCTGTATTCCAATCGGGTAAAGCATACGGCCTGTCCTTTTTGTTCATTACTTGCAAAGATAGAAAACTTTTTCAGACTACGCAGCATCGGGTTGAGGGCAAACACGTCAAAGGCGATCGTCTTGACTTCGTGGGGCAGAAGACCGCGACAGATGTGGTGGAGGTCAGGCGCGGAGACCGCCTTGGGTCAGAAGCGATAGCCAAACGTCACGCAAAGGCTGTTGCCGAGGATATCACTGGCGGTTAGATAAGCCACATCCAGACTGACACCCATGAATCTGGCACCAAGTCCCAGTGACGCATACGTCGGAACCGCTTTCTTCTTGTCGCCATAGTGGAAGCCACCGCGTGCGAACAACAGACTCTTGTAGGAATATTCAACACCCACTCCGGCCATGAAGCCGCCTTTGAACAGAACGTCCGCCTCCACGGAAGGGGTGACGGCCGAAGCCTCAGGATCCCCAATCCGGTAAGCTGCTCCAATGCGGGCAATCATCGGCTGGTCGTAGTCATCCCCGCCATAGTTGACCTTTCCGCCAAGATTGTTGACTGAAAGTCCGGCGCTCAAAGCGTTTTTTCTGAAGAACAATGCAGCATCAGCTCCGAACACACTGGCACTGGCATCCTCCCCAAGGGTGGATTTGACCATCCTCCCTGTCACGCCGACAGAAAGGAAATCCGTGATCGAATATGCCGCACCCAAGGCGATGCCAGTCTCCCCCGGAGTGAACGAATCCTTGACAGACCCGCTTTCCGACACGATGTCGTAAGACGGTTGCCGGAGAGTCTTGAACTGAAGACCGAGGGCGAATCTGTCCCCAAGGCGATAGGATGCCCCTGCTCCGATGATCTTGTCCTCAGCGTAGCCTGGCTGCCAAAGTCCGAACGAAGCCCCGGCGGAAAGCCTGTCCTCGTTCAATGACATGGATGCCACATTACCTTCCAATGAATATGCCCCCGAAACCTTACCAACGGATGTTGACGCCGTTCCGAGAGCCGATGCGTCCGAACTGATCAGAAGCGACGGCAAAGTCTGGGCGGAAACCGATCCGGCGAAAAGCACCATTGCAAGCAGCGATGTATAAATCTTTTTCATACCTTTCATCTCTTTCAATTAAAGTTTCACAATTCTGGATTTATACTCCTTTCCGTCCAGAGTGACAACCACGGTATACTGTCCGGCGACAGCATCAGACATGTTCACTGTAAGCGGAGTGAACGGAGAACCCGCTCCGAGAGACCCGTCTAAATAAGTCGAGCCGACTGCGGAGACAATCTTCACTTTCACTTCGTCCGCTCTCAGGCCGAGCTGGATGTTCAACTTGTCCTTGACAGGATTAGGGTATAGGGAGACCTCCTTTGAGCCATCCATGACCATCACAAGGAAGGTCTGTGAGACAGACTCATTCCTGACATCAGTACCGGTGATGGTGATTTCGGAACTTCCATAGTTCATCGGTGTCAGCAGGAACTTTCCTTTTGAATATGTCATGTTGGCCACCGCCGGATTACTGAAGGAGAACGTGTATGTCAAGTCTTCCCCGTCCTCATCATTGAAATATTCCGAGACAGGATATTCCTGTGTCACAGCAGCTTTTGAGGTGAACAGCATGTTCTCGAACGCTTTCACCACGACAGGGGCATGGTTTTCCTGAATCGTGTAGTCAACCTTGGCGACAGTTGCCATGCCGTAGATGTCCGTCACTGTAAGCTTAGCCGAGTATGTGCCGGCAGGGGCATTGACTCCCGTGATCCTGATCTTCGGCTCCGGACGTGTCAATGTGTCCAGCACAGCGGCGTCCGAACCAGATTCAAGCTCGAGGCTGTAGAAATGTCCATCAGGTTCTGTGATGGCGAATTCCGCGACGGCGCTCTCGTGCGCCTTTATCGAGAACGACACCGGTGTCTTCGCCGTGATGACCGGCGCGCTGTTGCCTCCCGTGGTCACACGCACTCTCTTTGTCAGTCCGGAACGGTTCCCCGCAAGATCGCAGGCGGCGGCCGCGACATAATATTCAGTGTTGAACTCCAGACCTGTGACAGTTCCTGAGAGGATGTCGCCAACCCCAAGGTCTTCGGTGTAGAACATTCCGTACATTGCCTTGTCCACCGATGTGAAGTCGGTTGTGGAATAGTAGATGTATATGGAATTCGGTTTTCCGTCATCAGGATCAGACGGAACGGCGACGTTGAACCGGACATTGTTCGACTGCGTCTCCACGCTTAGGTTCACAGGAGTGTCCGGAGCCTTTCCACCGCTTCCCGCGATGGCCTTGTAGGCGTTCACCAGTCCTTTTCCGAGATAGTAGTTCGCATTCTGTGCCGAGATGTCAGAGGTGTTGTCCTCAAGACGTTTCCTCAAGGCAGTCGGCGTGTAGCCTTCGCCTCCGTACCTCGCGAGTACCAAAGCCGCGACACCAGACACATGAGGACAAGCCATCGAGGTTCCCTGCATCTTGCCATACTTGTTTCCCGGCAAGGTACTCAGAACCATATTCCCTTTCTTGGCATCCCCCCCAGGAGCGGCGATGTCGCACCACGAGCCATAGTTCGTGTAGTACGCGCGCTTGTAGTCGGCACCGACAGAGGACACATTCACGACAGCCTCGTAATCAGTGCTGGAGACATTCTTGTTGTCATTGCCGGCCGCGAAGATGACAATACCTCCCTTCATCGGACCCGTCTGGTTGCCGTTCTTGTCCACGCCTGCATATTTGATGAAATAATCCACCGCAGATTTCAAGGATGCCGGAGTTGTGGTCAGACCGTCATAACCCCAGCTGTTCTGCGAGATGACAGCCCCATGGTCGGCACTCCACTTGATCGCCTCCGAACCCGAACCCTGCTTGTCTCCGTCGAAGATCTGGCAGGACATCAGCTTCGCTCCCTTTATCTGGCGCTTTGAGTCTCCTCCTGCGACTCCACACACTCCGATGCCGTTGTTGTTCACAGCGGCGATCGTGCCGGCCACATGAGTGCCGTGGTCCTCGGAATGAATGTTGAATGTGCTTTCAGCAAAGTTGTAGCCATAGACATTGTCTCCGGATTTCTCCGGATTATGCCACATGTTGTCTTTCAGATCCTCATGATTGTAGTCGATTCCTCCATCGACCACTCCGACAACGATGTCTCTTTTATATTTTGCATAAGTGGAATAATTCTTCCAGACAGGAAGGACATTGATGTCACATCCACTGACCGAGGAAGACGCCGAACCGTTGTTGTAGTAGTGCCACTGCTGTCTCAGCATAGGGTCGTCAAACGTTCCTGATGATGCCGCCCTGACGCTTGCCTCATGAGAAACGACCTCAGGCTCACCCACTATCGAGATTTTCGGACAGTATTCGACCACATCCACCCCCGGGAGTGCCAACTCGGCAGAGGCCCTGGTCATCGCCTTCGACTCATCATAGCTCAACACGTACCAAAGGTGGAGTCCTTCGGCCCTGGTCCTGGCCTCGAACTCTCCGGCATCAGGGAACAGGCGTCGCATCCGGATGATTCCAAGATTGTTCATGGATCTCACTTCCGGCAGTTTCACGAATCCGTTTTTGTCTGTAGCCTTCTCCAGCGTCTCCGCCAGTCCTTCGTCCACCTTGATGTTCATTTTCTTGAGCAGGCTCTCTTCCGGAAGGTTCTCTCCGAAAACCTCCTTGACCTGAGAAGAATCCGTAACTTCCTCATCCAAGGCAGTCTCCCCGACATCGCAGGAAATCACAGAGATCAAAATGCCCCAAACGAGCGCGGCATGTGGCAATACTTTCATAGTGGAATAAGATTAATAATTGTTCAGGAAGTCAACGACCGTGAGCAGACTCTGTGGGTCACTCCACTTGACCTTGTGAGACTTGAGAAACGATTTGTAATCAGTAGCGGCATAGGCAGGCAAGGAAGTGTCCACGTCTTTCTTGTTTGCCTTGACCTTGAACTTCGGTGTGATGAGATAATACGTTGTCCGCACCCTCAATTCCATTCCCTGCTCCTTCTCATTGAATATGTTCATGTAGTTCTGATTCACCTGTGCGTCTGTCTGAAGCGAGGTAAGCTTCATGGTCGAGGACGAGGTAGAAGATGTGCCATAGGCACCTTTGGCCTCGCGCGCCGCCTCGAAATCCCCAAGGATCTCGGCCGCCACGCAACCGTTGTCGTTCTTGGCGATGACTTTCATCATGCGTCCGAATACGGGGATAAATATGTCGTTCCCGATCTCCACCGCTTTCACATCGTTAAGGAACGCCTCCTTGATGATGTCATTGTCAATGTAGTGAAGTTTATCCGCGCGGAGATGGATATTCAATTTCTTTTCATCCATGTTCCCCGTCTCCATCACAACCCTACCGTCAGTGAACTGAGGGTATAGGTAAGGATAGGTGGTCGTCGGTTTCTGCGCGCTGGCCATCATGAATGGACCAATCGCCAGAACAGCTGTCAAAATAAGTTTTCTCATGTCAAAAATCAATTATTATGGCTGAATATCATTTAAGGCGAAAAGGGGGCCGCGCCAGCGGCTCCCTTTCACCTATCTCAAATGCAGGTGGAGACTACTCGGTGCGTGTTCCGCTTACCGTTTTGAACAGATTCCCCCATCCACTCTTTTTACTATCCGCCAAATCCTTCAGATAGTAACCAAACCAAAGGTCATTCCCGGAGAAAGAGCCAGGAGCAAGGACTTTCATGTTGACGGCAGCATTGTCATCATTGGTGTTGCACGCTAAATAAACATCTTTAGCAGCATTGCCTTCTTCATCCTTGATCGTGTAGAACTTCTGGAAATCAGGAATCGTGAAGATGCCGGCATCCTTGTCGAAATAGGCATAGATAGGCGAGTCGCACTTCACTCCCCAATAGGTGGTTATCATCACGTTACCTTTTTTAGCATCATTGCTTTTCTCAATGATCCAAGCCTTGGTTTCATCTTTACCTTCCCAATAGCTGACACCATTGACAGTGTATTCACCAATAATGTCCTCAAGGCTGTAGCCGTAAGAGCAATAGTAGTTGCCCTCTGAAGTGAACTCATTGTTCGCGTTGCCGAAAAGATCAACGAAGGACCCCTCCGCGATTGTGAAGGACAATGATGTACCGTAACCAGGATCCTCATTCAGCATGAAGCCCACAGCCTCTGGTGTGAGTTTGTCAAACTTGGCCGCATCGTAAGTTACAGTCCTTCCGTTGCCGTCAACAACCTTAACCTTGAAGTTGGCGTCTTTTGTCGCTCCGGCAATCGCGTAGTCACTCTTGCTGTAAGCCACCGGCATAAGTTTGGTCCAGTCGCTGAAGTAAACAACCGTGTCAGCAGGCCAGGTCTCGTCAAGGGTAAAATCGAAACTTACATTATCGTAAGCTCCACCAATGCCTATGGTCACCTTTCCGTTTCCGTCAACAACGCTGTTGTTGTAGGCCGCACATGGCGTGCCGACTCCGTTGACCACAACGCCGGCGGTATAGGTAAGCGTGACGATGGCACCAGGGATGGCCTCCTCCCTTGGAAGGCTGACGATAAGATTCTTGCCATTCGTTGCCAGACACGTTGCAGGCACCTTGTAGTTCCTGTACTCAACGAGAACCTTGTTCACCTTGTCGTACTCACCATTGACTGCATAGACATGGGCTGTAACCTCTCCGTTTCCCAAAGAGACAGGGTCGTTGTATGAGATTGTGTACACCAATGTCGTGTCAGTAGAGCTGACCGAGAGGTTCGAGAGTCCAGGTGCAGTGCTGTCGGTAGTAGTTGCGGATGCCGTCTTGACCTCAGTAACGACACCCATAGTGCTGGCGGCGACAGCATATACTGTGTAGGTAGCGTTTGGAGTAAGCTCACCTACACCAAACTCGACAGAAGACTCTTTTGAAAAGTCTATAACTCCGGATTCAAGAGCTGTATAGGATTTTTTAAGAAGTTTCTCCGCATCCAATGTCTGCTCAGCTCCGGCCAACACGGCATAGGAATAGAACCCTGTACCAGCCTTTCCGGTGATGGTCACGTGGATGGAGTCATCGGCAACCACCTGCACCGTGACATCCGGTGCAGAGGTTGAATCGTAATCAATCTGGCCATCCTCTTCAAATTTCACGCAGCTGGCGAGAGCCGCCGTGGCCGCAAGAAGTATGACAAATATCTTTTTCATATACTATTCTGTTTCTAGTTTTTAACCGCCTTGATACCTGGCTTGATGATGTTGAGGTTTCCTGCGCCCTCAATCCTTACCCAAACACCCCATTCTGTTCCGAAATCAAGGGTGACTTTACCGCCTTCATTGATAATCTTGACATCAACAGAACCACTGTCATAACCTCTGGTGCCATCGAAGCCCAACAAGGTCACAGGGTTGCCGTTGGAATACTTGTACACAGTTTCCTGTCCGAACGGAATGTTAAGGATAGTGTGATCATTGTTGATTGTACCATAATAACGAGTCTTCTCGTTAGCCCATCCGTCAACCTGGAACAGGTTGTCAATCCAAACCATATGGTCATCATCTGGATCTTTGTAGAACGTCATTGTCCATGTGACAGGTCCATCCCAGAAGTTGTCACCGGTGGCGGTGTAACTGCCAAGCATGAAGCTGAGCGGGTGGTCAATGTCATTGATGGTCACAGTACATGCTCCTTCAGAACCAGCAGGAACGGCATCCGTTCCGACAAGGTTGATGGTGAACTTAAGATCACCGGTGTAAACACCATCATAGATTGTCTTCACCTCGATGTACTGGGTACGGTTCTCGGCATTGAATGAAAGGACTCCGGAAGATGTCAGCACCTCGAAGTTCACGCCTTCCTTCGCGCCTTTGCTCTCAGGGGAGACAACCTCGAACTTGATGGTCTCCTCCAAACCTTTGACTGACGCAAGGGTTACAGGGATCTTATAGACGGCCCCGGCAGAGGAAAAATCCTCAGACAAGGAAACCGATGTTTTGTCGAACGCCACAAACGCATCCTTGTCATCAAACTTTGAAGGGTCGTTGCTGTCGCACGAGATCAGGGCCGTAGCCGCGACCAGTGCCAATCCAATATATTTTAAAGTATTTCTCATAATACAAAGCATTATTTAGAAGTTGAATATCCAGGATTCGGAACGAGATTCTCATTGATGTCAAGTTCTCTCTTCGGAATAGGAAGAGCCCACTGGTAACCAGGGAACGCGACATTGAGATTCATTGTGCACAGTGTGTACTCAGACTCGGTACGGGTAACAGACTTACCCCAGCGGGCAAGGTCATAGATGTAGTGACCTTCCCATGCAAGTTCCTTACGGCGCTCGGTCTCGATGTCGTTCTGACCCGCGGAAGTGTAGGCTGACGCACCACGAATGCCAGCGATCTCATTAAGATCCTTCACGGCTGTGACACCTGGAATAGAGGCACCGTTCTTCAGAGCCTCGGCCCTGTTGAGGTACATCTCGGACAGACGAAGAACCACCACATTGTTGCAGTCAGGGGATGCGTTGTCGCCCTTGCCTGCGTATTTGCTTGTCCACCAGCAACCGGACTCTTTTTTCTCATCGGTTCTGTAAGTCTTGAGGCGCACATCACCGTCCTCGTACATAGCCAAAAGTGAAGGTGCGACCTGAGGATCCCCGTAACCGACAGGGCTTGTCATCCAGGAAATGTCTTCCCATGATCCGTAGGCACTGTTCGAACGCTTGCCGTAAACCTCAAGGATGACCTCTCCGGTTCCGGCGTCGGCTGTCCAGACGGTAGGATATTCATCCGCCGTCCACAACTTGTACTTGCCGCTGTTGATGACCAACGTGGCGTAGTCGGCCGCTTTCTGCCATTCGCCCATGTAGAGGTAAACCCTCGAGAGCAAGGCGCGGATTGTGTTGATGTTGACCGTAGCCGCAGGATCGGCAGTACCTTCATGAACGTATGCCGGGTCGATGATGCTCTCGGCCTCAAGAAGATCCTTAACAACATTCTCGTAGTTAGAGATGACAGTCTCTCTAGCAGGTTTTCCGGCAGGATCGGTGTGGTAAACATAAGGAACACCGAGACTCTCCTTGTCGTTCTTTACGACATAGGTGTAAGGCTGTCCGAAAGTGAGGACGTTCTCAAAATGGCTGAAAGCCCTGAGGAACAGACACTCGGCCTTGAGGTTGTTCAGATCCTGAGTCGTGACCTCAGCTGTCTCCTTTCCTTCAAGATTGTCAATCACATTGTTGGCCATCGCTACTGTGTAGTAGCAGTAAGCCCACATGGCTGAAGAGTTGTCCTCCGTATAGTTCCAGGTGTAGGACTGGGTGCAGCGACCGGAGTTCTTGTAAGAGGACTTCTTGCCGTTGCCCGAACGCATCTCGGCATCGAGAATCCAATCAGCTCCGTACCAACCGGTGGAAGCCAAATAGTAGTAGGCACCGAAAGTAGCGTTCTTCAATCCATCGTAGGTAGCCAATGTCAACTCGGTACTCTGGCTGAGTTTTGGCTCTCTGGTGAGGAAATCCTTATCGCATCCTGTCACACTGAGAAGGGCGGCGGCACCGATAACATATATAAGTGTTCTTTTCATAATTCACGTTTTTTAGAATGATAATTCAACTCCACCGACAAATGTCTTAACCATAGAGTGGGCGGCGCCGAGGCTATAGCCCATAGGACCGACCTCCGGGTCCATTGCCATAAGATTATGGAAGGTGTAAGGGTTGAGCGCGCTCACGTAAACTCTAACGCCTTTCATTCCGATAGTCTTCAAAGCGACCTCAGGGAGACTGTATGACAAAGTCACATCCTTTATACGGAGGTAGCTGCCATCTTGCATGAATCTGGTTGAGTAACCAACGAAATAACGACCCGGCTGTCCTGCGACAGGTTTAGGCGTCACGCCTGTGTCGCCCGGCTTCTTCCAATAGTTGAGAGCCGCTGTGGATGTGTTGTTGGTCATGTCATAACCGTCATCGATATAGTTGTTGGAGACAACAACCTTGTTGCCTGCGACAAACTCAAAGAAAGCGGAGAGGTTGAAACCCTTCCAAGAGAGGCTGGTGTTGAAACCACCTGTGGCCTTTGGCTCCGGAGATCCTTTGTAAACGTAGCGAGCCTTGTTTACATCAGAGGTCAGCTTACCATCCTTATCGTACCAGAGACCGGCTCCGGTTGAAGGGTTGACACCATACCAGTCACGAAGATAGAAAGTGTAGAGACTCTTGTCCTTCACGATTCTTGCAGGAGTTCCACTATTTGAACCGCTGGCACGGCTGTCGGAAACCGTAAGGAATTCGGAGTCACCTATGTCAAGAACCTTGGATCTGTTGAACGCGATGTTGAACCCGGCGGTCCAAAGCCAGTCGCTGTTGCGGAAGAGGACACCCTCAAGCTGGAACTCTACTCCACGGTTTCGGATGGAACCGATGTTCATGAAGTTGGATGCGAAACCGGTCGTATAAGGGACCTGCTTCGAAAGAAGCATGTCGTCTGTCTTTCTCTGGTAAACATCCACGCTACCGGTAAGTCTGTCATCAAAGAATCCAAAGTCAAGACCTAAGTTCCAAGTCTTGTTCTTTTCCCATGAAAGATCAGGGTTCGCAGGTCTTGAAGGAACCATTCCGACGAGGTTCGCATAAGTTGCTGTGGTATAGATCCCATAAGCCCTGTAGGCGGCGATATTGTTGTTACCGTTCACACCATAAGAAGCACGGAGTTTCAGGCTGCTGAGCCAGTGGTTGGAGTTCCTCATGAAGTTCTCCTTGGAGATGTTCCATGAGCCTCCGACGGACCAGAACACGCCCCATCTGTTGTCAGATCCGAAAAGGGAGCTACCGTCAGCACGGAGAGAAGCCTGAAGATAGTACTTGTTGAGATAGTTGTAATCCGCCACACCGAAGAAAGATAGCATTGACTCTTCGGAGAAGTTGTAGAGGACACCGTCCTGGGCATCAGTTGATGTTGTAGGGTAAGGGATCAGAGGGTCAACGTTAGGAGATTTGCCACCAAGATAGTTGTAGGTGTCGGTCATGGCCTCCTGACCAACAAGCAGACGGATGGAATGATCACCGAACTTGTCGTCATAAGTGATGGTGTTGGAAGTCGTGTAACGGACATCCTTTGTTCCAATCATAAAAAGGGTTGTGGATCCCTCGTTGGTTTCCGGGGCCCAGTACTGCTTTGAATCCTCATAGAGGAACTCTATTCCGTTGGTGGTCTTGAATGACAGTTGAGGGATCGGCTTCCACTCAAGGTAGAGGGAACCCTGAAGACGGTAGTCCTTGTCGTTGTAGATGTCGTACTCGGCATTGGCACGAGGATTGGTGTTCGAGTTCTCAGGAATCTTCACGTTGTATGAGCCGTCCTCATTCTTGAACGGAGTCCAAGGAAGGATGCCCCACATTGCGTACTGAGGGTTTGAATAGTAGAGGTTACCCATCTGTCCTGAGTTGGAGTCAGAAAGACTGGCGTTGATTCTGGCGCCGGTCGAGAGCTTGGACGTAAGTTTCACGTCAGCATTAACACGGGCGGTGAAACGCTCATAGTCAACTCCGTAGAAAACTCCCTTATTCTTGTGGTAGGCAAGGGAAGAGTAGTAGGAAGCCTTGTCGGTACCACCTGTTGCGTTGACTTCATACTCCTGCATGCTGCCCATTCTGGTAAGCTCCTTGTACCAGTTTGTGGTTCCGTCCTTGAGCAAGGTGTATGGGAAGTAGTACGGGGATGTAGGATCGTCAGGGTTGTAGCCGGCGTTAACGGCGCAGACTCTTCTATAGTCAAGAAGTTCCTCGCCTGTGAGAGGACGGAGGTTGTTGTCGTTGATCAGCTGCTGAGCTCCGAATTTCGCCCTTGCGGTGAATCTTGCCTTTCCGCTCTTTCCACTCTTTGTGGTCACGAGGATGACACCGTTGGCGGCGCGGGAGCCGTAAACAGAAGCGGCGGCCGCATCCTTGAGAACGGTGATCGACTCGATGTCGTTAGGGTTGAGGAAAGTAGAGGATGAACCACCGCCGACACCGACAGACGAAAGCTGACGGAAGTCGCTGGACATCACAGGAATACCATCGACAACCCAAAGAGGCTCGTTACCTGCGTTGATTGAGGACGTACCACGCACACGGATTGTGGAAGTTGATCCCGGCTGCCCTGAACCGGAAGTGATGGACACTCCGGCCATCTTACCGGAAAGCATCTTGTCAACGGATGTCGCAGGTGCCTGGGCGAGCTGCTCGTTCTTCACGGAAGCAACCGAACCGGTGTTCGCTTCCCTGCGCACTGTTCCGTAAGCCACCACGATGACATCGTCAAGAGTCTGTGTGTCAGGCTTCAGCGTAATGTTCAAAAGGGTTCTGCCACTGACCGGCATCTCCACAGGAAGAAAACCAAGACAGCTTACTGACAGAGTTCCGTTGGAAGGAACAGAAAGCTGGTAATTTCCAAGATCGTCTGTCAAGGCGTAAGTGCTGGAGCTCCCTTTGAGCTGCACAGCCGCGCCCACAACGGGTTCACCGTTGGCCACGTCCGTGACCGTACCGGACACCTTGATTGTCTGGGCCCATGCTGCACCTATGCTGATGAACAGGCACAGCGCGATTGTAAATA
>OIZV01000926.1_pt1 | contig 11539 bp, 12 predicted proteins | sample 1588681 | NCBI WGS metagenome assembly OIZV01 (sample SAMN03283281) | human gut metagenome | biome: human-associated habitat; material: feces | host: Homo sapiens | place: Peru | collected 2012
TACTTGTAAAAACTGTGGTTATCAGTCCAATGATGACCGTATCGGAGCTATGAATCTGTATCGTATGGGAATAAACTATCTTTCTGATAGCCAAGTACCTGATACAGTTGCAACAGAGTAAACTTTGTTGCAAAGGGTGCTGTCAACCACCCTGCGATGTAACGCCACTTTAGATAGCGATATCTATTGGGGTTAAAGGTCGGAGGCGTAAGCTGTTAGTACGACTGGGCAGTTACAAGCCCATGATCTTTAGGTCGTGGGTAGTTGACGGCATATCTTAAATATGCAGGAGACAGATCAAAGGAACCTCTGATAAGGGAACTCGTCAGAAAGGGCGATGAGGCGATAGTTATGAGTGACAGGGTATTCAGAGAACTTGCCAAAGATGATCCGGAATTTCAGTGGCAGTGGAGCAGGGATACATATGAGCATGATATGGCGACGCTGAGGAAACAGGCGGAGGCCGGCGACGAAGATGCGCTTTTGGAGGTGTACAAATCCGAAATCAGAGAAGAACTCAGAGAAAACCGTATCAGGAGCCGCAATGAAGGACTCGCAGAAGGTCGTGAGGAAGGACTCGCAGAAGGTCGTGAGGAAGGCCGGACAGAAGAAAAGGCAGCCATGGCGCGTGCCATGAGAGAAAAGGGTATTGATACTGCAGTCATAGCTGAGATTTCAGGACTGACAGAGGAGCAGATTCAGAATCTGTAGGGATATATTATCCGCCCATCATATATTAAATCATATATAATTATGAAAACGATCAAAAGCAGGAGTTGTTCTGCTTTTTTTAATGCTGAAATTTCAGGTTTCTTCAAAAACAGATCTTTTGATTCATGTATTGATTTTTTTTCTACGTATAATTATAGACAGTGGAATATTTTATTGTGCAGACGGGAGAAGGGAGGCGTAATAAATTGAAAAAAATCGCAATCAGTATGAGAAACCGGGTATTTATGGAGAGTATTTCTCTTGTACTGAAACAGACAGACGAATTCAGACCGGTATGTATTCCTTCCTCGGAGCCTGATGTTATTACAGAAACGTGTCTGTCGGAACTGCCCGAGATAATCTTTATGGATGTAGTGCCGGCTCTGCCCGAAACAGGAATAGAAGCAAGACTTGGAGTCATACGCAGACTGCGTGAAAAAATACCGGGCTGCAAAAGCGTTCTTTTGTGTGACGAAACAGCATACCCGGAGCTTGCAGGCGAGGTTATGCGCGCCAGACAGAGCCGCAGGATAGATGCGTTTTTCTATGCGTCCGTCACGACAGAATACATGAAAGCATCACTTAATTCACTGTGATTGTCCGATAAAGACAATACATATTTTCAGGAGGTACCGAAATGTCCTATGATCCTTCCAAGAGCATAGAACTCTATCTGCTTCGCGCAGAGAATTTTGACGAGAATATTGCTCCAAATCAGAAGCAGTATTATCTTGACGCTGCAAAATGGCTTCGCGAAAACAGCTTCGATTCTCTGGAGGAAGCAACAGAGGCAATGAAACAGACGCCTTTTTACGAAGGCGCAGGCATTGCCAAAATAATGGACGATATACAGCTTCGCATCAGAGCCATGCAGCAGGCCGGTTATGATGATGTGGCAAAAGTCCATGAGCTCAGACAGGAAAAATTCAAAAAAAGAGGCAATGAATATGCGTTTTCACAAGAATGGATAGAAGACTACAACGAAGCGGCGGAGAAATCCAACGCATATGCCGAAAAAAAAGAAATTTTCGGCAGACTTTTCAGCGGATATTTTGAAGCAGAGTGCAACCCGCAGAGCGATCATCGCAAAGAAGCAGTCAAATCCATAGGCAAGGCACTTGAAGACCTTGACAGACTGGGAGTTACCTTTGATGAGCTGGCCGGCGACAAGGTCTACCGAAATCTCACAATGGCAACCGAAACAGGCATGAAAAACTTCATAGCATACATACATAAATTTATGAACGGCAAGACAGGCGATGCCGGGGATATGAGCAGGCTTGCAGATGAACAGAACAGAGTTTCCGACTGGGTTAAAAAACACAAGGCCGAGCTTGCAGCCGCAGGCAGTTCCGAAAAATGGCACTGCGCCTGCTGCGTGGCAGTACCGTCGGAGGATCCTATGGGATATGACTATATTGCGGTTAAGGAGGTGCAGAGCTGATGAATACAAACCAGAAATATATGCTGGAGGCATATATGAAGCCTCTGTATGACGGCAGTCCCGAAGGGCCTCTGCTCGAAAGCGTCAGAAGCCTTGAACAAAAGCTTACAGAATATGCGGACGAAAACCCTTCGTCAATGGATATGGTAGGCGACAGTGGCCTCAGAGATGAATACAATCAGATCTATATGGCTGTAATCAACAGAAACAACGACTACAGCACAGCAGGCGGAGATGACAGCCCTAAGGCGTTCGATTACTCAAAGGAGCAGAGGCTGCCTACAGTACACGAATATCTTGACAATTACAGGCTTGTCTACGAAACCTCGATTAAACCCAACAAAAGAGAGCTTACAGACAAGGCATATCAGGAGCTTTTCAATGTTGAAAACCGTACGGACGATCTGATGGAGGCTCAGATAATAATTGAAAAAGAGCACCTCATAGTAAACACCGTTACGGCAGAATACAAATATATGGCGGAGGATTTCCTTGAAGCCGCAGATCCCAATTATGAAGTAACCTCGGCAGGAGTCAAAAACTCAATAGGCGTATATGCCGGAGCAAAAAGTCTTGATGAGGTTACATATATGGGAGAACTGGCGAAGGCAGTGTGTGATGACATTGCTGTACAGACAAAACTCAAGCTTGAAATGATGGTGAACTTCACAGCCCTTGTATACGGCTGGGAGCACTCAAAGAGAAAAATAAGAGAGGGCGACAGCCTTATCGGAGATTATGCCAAAGCCATGGTGGTAAACCGTGAACAGATGAGGAAATACTACAGATTTCTTTCGGAAGACATGGGGATTACCTTTGATATAATGAAAAAAACCCCGTTTTACAGAATAATGATGCTCAATCCACAGGGGCTTGACGAGCTGTGGCGAATCAAAAAAGTCATGCATTATGATAATATCAGAGCTATCGAATATGTACTGTTTGAGGAGATGCTTTCAGACAAAAGCATAGAGGAGATACTTATGACTCCTCAGCCTTATCCGTATTACGAGATGATCGATTCAAACAGATACCCTGAGATAGATGACGAATACGCACAGCTTGCAGAAGAACTGAACAAAGACCTGAAATTCTTCCAGAGAAACAGAACTCCCGACGGCAAAACTAAAAAACACACAGCTTCGCAGGAGGAACTTATAGATAATACCAAAGCCATGACTATGAATATGGCGGCATCATCAGAAACGGGAGCTTCCGGTAATACAGGAGCAGGCAAAGCATCAGGCCTGTTCAGGAATCTGTCGTCAGCCAAAACCGGTGTGGCCGGAATGTCGTCCGACACGAAGAAAAGTCTTGCAAAGGGCGCTGCGGCAGGAGCTGCAAAGGATATAGGCAAGGGTATTCTCAGAGGACTTTTCAGAAGATAAAAGAACATACACAAATAACCATAGAAAATCATAACAAAAATTATTGCATACCGGATTTACCGGACAGAAAGGAGAAAAATTATGGGACTGATTAAAGCAGCAGCAGGAGCTATCGGCGGTACAATGGCGGATCAATGGCTGGACTATTTTTACTGTGAGGCCTTAGACAAGGACGTACTTATGGCAAAGGGCCAGAAGAGAGCGTCTGACAGATCCTCAAACAAAAAAGGAGAGGACAATGTCATTTCCGACGGATCAGCTATAGCAGTAGCTGACGGCCAGTGCATGATGATAGTGGAGCAGGGCAAAGTTATTGAGCTTTGCGCAGAGCCGGGAGTATTTACATACAAGTCGGATCTGACACCTTCGGTTTTTGCCGGAGACCTGATGACAGGAATTAAAGGCGCAGCCAAGGATGCATTCGAAAGATTCAAATTCGGCGGCGGCGTAGGCAGAGATCAGAGAGTCTACTACTTCAACAAAAAAGAAATACTGGGCAACAAATACGGAACTATGAATCCGGTACCGTACAAAGTTGTAATAGACGAGGATCTGGGCAAGACCTATCCTATAGATGTACGCTGCAACGGCGAATATTCATACAGGATAGTAAACCCTATGCTGTTTTATGTCAACGTATGCGCCAATGTCACAAACGAATACAGGCGTGAGGAAATAGACAGCCAGCTTAAATCAGAGCTGCTTTCGGCGCTGCAGCCCGCACTTGCCAAAGTATCGGCAATGCGTGTTGACTACAGTGAAATTCCGGCGCATATCAATGATGTAAAAGAAGCGCTGGTAGAGGTTCTTTCACCTCAGTGGAGCGAGCTGAGAGGCGTCGAGCTTGTTTCTTTCGGAGTTAATTCAATTTCGGTTTCAGAAGAAGACAAAAAGAAAATACAGGATATGAAGGCTGCAGTACTGATGTCAGATCCAAGACTTGCAGCAGGCAATATTGCGCAGGCTCAGGCGGATGCCATGAGAGCGGCGGCCTCCAATGAAGGAAGCGGTCCTATGGGCGCATTTATGGGTATGGGATTTGCAACCGGAGCAGGCGGCATGACAAGCGGCAATCTGTTTGCGCAGGCCGAACGTGAAGAACAGATAAAGAGAGAAGCGCAGGCTCAGGCTCAGGCACAAGCGCAGGCTCAGGCTCAGGCACAGCCGGCGGCAGCGCCTGCAGGCTCATGGACATGCAGCTGCGGAGCTGTAAACAGCGGCAGATTCTGTATGGAATGCGGCAAACCTAAACCTGAAGACGGATGGAGCTGCAGCTGCGGAGCTGTAAACAAGGGTAAGTTCTGCTCAGAATGCGGCAAACCTAAACCTGCGGGAGCGCCTCTGTACAGATGCGACAAATGCGGCTGGGAGCCTGACGATCCGACAAATCCGCCAAAATTCTGTCCGGAATGCGGAGATATATTTGATGAAAACGATATTAAATAAGGAGGTTTGAAATGGGTTTATTTGATAAGAAATTCTGCGACATATGCGGAGAAAAAATAGGACTTCTGGGAAACCGTAAACTTGAAGACGGCAATATGTGCAAAAACTGCGCAAAAAAACTTTCCCCATGGTTTGATGAGAGAAGACACAGCACCATAGAAGAAATCAAAAAACAGCTTGAATATCGTGAAAAAAACAAAGACGAGGTCAGAGCCTTCAATGTTACAAGGGAATGCGGCAATGATTATTACAAGGTATATTTTGACGATACACAGCAGAAATTCATTATTTCTTCAAGCAGGGACTTCCGCGCAGGAAACCCTGATGTAATCAGCTATTCACAGATATTAAACTGTTATGTGGAAGAACAAGAAACACGCGAGGAAGAATACAGAGAAACTGCAGACGGAGAGCATGTAAGCTACAACCCTCCGAGATACGAATACAAATACAGCTTCGTAGTGCATCTTTATGTGAACAGCCCGTATTTTGATGAAATTGATTTCGCAGTACACAGCGGTTATGTTGAAAGACATGGCATGATGAACAGATATGCAGAATATCAGTCTACGGCGAATATGATAGTAAACAACCTGCTTAATGCGCAGATGATGGCAAGAGGAGGTCAGATGGGTGGCGCTGCAGCAGGAATGGGCGGCCAGATGGGCGGTCAGTTTGCAGGAAACACAGGAATGACCGGCAATGCAGGAATGGGCAGCCAGTTTGCGGGAGCGGCAGGTATGGCAGCAGGCGCAGCAGGAATAGCGGCAGGAGCGGCAGGTATGGCAGCAGGCGCAGCAGGCATGGCTGCAGGTCAGCAGCAGACGCAGGCGCCGGCAGGAGAAAACTGGTTCTGCGGCAGCTGCGGTACAGCAAATCAGGGCAGTTTCTGTTCAGGATGCGGAGCGCCTAAACCGGCGGCGCGCAGCTTCAGATGCGACAAGTGCGGCTGGGAGCCTGACGATCCGGCAAACCCTCCGAAATTCTGTCCTGCCTGCGGAGATCCGTTTGACAGCAATGATATTAAATAACAGTAACAGCTATAAACAAGGGAGGTGGATTTATGTCAGATCTACAGGAATATAAATGCCCGGCATGCGGCGGCTCTCTGGAATTTAATGCAGACAGCCAGCGTATGAAATGCCCGTTCTGCGATTCCGAATTTGATATGGAAGCTCTTAAATCAAAAGACGAAGCTCTTGACAAGGCTTCCGAGACATCGCTTGAATGGGGACAGTCGGCAGGACAGCAGTGGGATGATGGTGAAATCGAAGGTCTGAAGGTTTACTCATGCAAATCCTGCGGGGGTGAAATAGTAGGCGAGGATAATATAGGAGCGACCAGCTGCCCGTACTGCGGCAGTCAGGTGGTAATGACAGGTCAGTTCTCGGGAGATCTCAAGCCTGACTATGTGATTCCTTTCAAGGTAAACAAACAGGCCGCAAAGGACAAAGTCAGGGAATATGCTTCAGGCAGGAAATATGTGCCTAAGATGTTCAGAGATGAAAACCATATTGACGAGATAAAAGGAATATACGTTCCGGTATGGCTTTTTGATGCGAATGTAAATGCAGACATCAATTATGTCGGCAAAAACATGAGACACTGGAGTGACAGCGATTACAATTATACAGAAACCGAAACATTTAATATTATGCGTTCGGGAAGCATATCTTTCGAAAAAATTCCGGTGGACGGCTCCGAAAAAATGGAGGACGATCTTATGGAATCCATTGATTTTGACGGCGCAGTGGACTTCCAGACGGCATATCTTGCAGGCTATCTTGCCGAAAGATACGATGTAAACGAGGAGCAGAGCATAAGCCGCGCCAATGAAAGAATAGAGCAGAGTACCATAGATGCCTTCAGAAAAACAGTTCAGGGCTACAATGTGGTTGAAAAAACCTCTGCAAATCTGAATATGAACAGCGGCAAAGCAAGCTATGCGCTCTATCCTGTATGGATTTTAAATACTACATACAGAGGAGAACACTTTAAATTTGCAGTAAACGGACAGACCGGAAAAACAGCAGGCGACATGCCTGTTGACGAGGGCGCTTTATGGAGATACTTCGGCATCTGCACCGCTGTATGCAGCGCAGTTCTTTATGGTCTTTTATGGATATTTGTGTGATGGCGGAGGTGGCATATATGAAGAGAACAATATTAACACTGATTGTTTCCCTGTTTCTGTGTATGTCGGCGGTACTTCCGGCAGCGGCAACAGGAAATTCAGATTACAGCAGACTTGTAGATGATGCGGCTCTGCTTGAAGACTATCAGGCAGAAACAGTATCCTCAATGCTTGACGAAACAAGCGAAAACAGAAACTGTGATGTGATTATTGTAACAGTAGACTCTCTCGGAGATAAAACCGCGCAGGAGTTTGCAGATGATTACTATGACAGCGGCGGATACGGCATGGGAGATGACAAAAGCGGCATAATGCTTCTTTTGGCTATGGAAGACAGAGACTGGGCGATTTCCACAACCGGTTACGGTATAACTGCATTTACGGATGCAGGGCAGGGATACCTGATGGATAAAGTAATGCCTTCACTTGGTGACGGAGATTACTATACTGCCTTTTACGACTTTGCATATTACTGCGAAGAACTTCTGCAGATGGCCGAAAACGGCACTCCTTATGATGTTGAAGACAGCGAGGGCAAGAGTGCAAATCCGATTGTACTGATACCGGTGGCAGTCGTACCGGGAGCGCTGATTTCTCTGTTTCTCAAAAAGAAAAAGAAAAAAAGCCTCAAAAATGTCAAATTCAAAAAAGATGCGACAGATTATACTGCTCCGGGAAGCCTTGATATAAGCTACAGGGCTGACAATTTCCTTTCAAGAACTGTTGACAGGCAGGCAAAACCTAAGGACAGCGACGATTCGGGCGGAAGCAGTACTCATGTAAGCTCATCGGGAACAACACATGGCGGCTCGTCCGGTAAATTCTGATAATATCGGAATCAAAACCAAAAGGCTATCTGATTTAACAAAAGATAGCCTTTTTTAAAAAAACGGGAGGAATTTATATGAACTGGAGCAATTCGCTTACAGGCGCAGTGATCATGGCAGCAATCGTATTATGCGTGCTTGTATATATGTTTTACGGCAATAGTTTTTCTGTGAAAAAGATAAAGCCGATAAGACTTCTGCGCCTCAAAAAAAACTGGAAAAAATCTTTCCCTGCGGATATAGAGGTTTCCAATGAACTGAAGGAAGCTGTCGGCAGCATGCTTGCGGTGTGGGAATCGCCGGCTGACGCAAAGCTGCCCGAGCGAATGGATAAGACCTTCAGAAAACAGTCCGAAAAAGCTCAGAAGCTTATGGCCGGAAACGGCATATGCCGAAAAATGAACCTTATTGACATTGAACTGAATCCGGGAGAAACCGGAAGAAAAAAAGAATTCATAAGGAGAAATGACGGAGGACGTGAGTGGCGTGAGACAACAATAAAAGCCGGAGTGCTTGAAAAATACGAAGATTCGGCTTCGGGCAGGACCATCAGAAAAACATACTATCCGGATGGTATTCTGATATTGCGTCAGAGCAGACATATCGGAGCCGGAGTCAAAGGCGAAAAAGAATACCACAAGGAAACAAAAACAATCTGTCCTTCCTGCGGCGCCGAAATCAGCCTCGATTCCCAGTATACGACATGTCCGTACTGCGGAGGGCATATGGTTTCACGATTCTTCGACTGGCAGACCGAAAGATTTGACTTTAAAGGTAATCAGAGGGACACTAAACCGGAGTATATTGCGGTTGCCACAGCGGCGGTATTTGTGATAGCTCTGCTGCTTTTCAGGATAATGAACGGATGGGTAGGACCGTCCATACTCAGCCTTCTGGGAGCATTCTTTGTACTTACGGCATTCTTTCTTTTCTTTAGAACGCTGCCGATATACAGAGAGGAGGACTGCCTTAAGGAGATAGTAAGATATTCCGAGAGCTACCTCATAAGCTGTATCAACGAATATTTCTGGCAAAACGAAGACAGCAGTGACGTCGTTGACTTTGTTATAGGCGACATAACCATGAAAAACGTCGAAAACACAGATGACACGACAGAAATAGAAATCATATTTCCTGCCGTAAAAAAACTTCTTCAGGGCGGCCGTATCAATACGGATAAACACAAATACACAATGAAGCTCAAGAGAGCCAGATACCCTGAACGCATGAAATCAAAAGGAAAAGCGACATATGAGAAGGAATGTCCTTCCTGCGGTGCGAACTTCACGCCTGACGAAAACGGCTGCTGCTCATACTGCGGATACGGACTCAGAACAGAGAACTACAAATGGAAAGTCACATATGTAAATAAAAAATAGGAGGTTGTTACAGATGAGCAAAAAAGCAGAAAAAAAACTAAAAGAAGCAGAAGAAAAAAAGAAAGAGAAAAAATTCTTTGTCAGGTCAAGTATCATTTTCTATCTGATTGCCGTAGTGCTTGTTACATCCGGCATAATCGGTCTCAATATTAACAGTTCCATAGACGATGAATACAAGAATTCCGAAGATATACGTGATGTGGAGGCTACGGCTACATATGTCGAAATTAGAAGTGAAGATGATCCTAATGACCATTATAGCGATCCGCCAAAAAAGAGAAATTACTGGGTTGCAAAGCTTACCTATAACGTTGACGGCAAAGAATACAAAACCAAAAAGAGATTTGACAAAGAAATTAAAGCGGGAGATACTGCCACTATAGAAGTATACAAAAAAGCTGACGGCAGCTACAGAATGTCAAGGGGAGTTGTTGACAGCGAGCTTAATCAGATAATACTGTATGCGCTTATAGCGGCAGGCGGTGTGGCTTTTGTTTTCGGATCTGCAGGCGTATTCCTTATAGTAACCAAAAGAGTCTGATTTAACACAATGTGTAAGGCAGACGGCGGGACTGCACGATTAACAGGAGGAAATTATGGCCAAAGAAAAACAGACGTGTCCTGTATGTGGGCATATAATGACATGGAGTGAAATATTTTTTGAGCTGAAGGATGCGCAGATATGCAGCAAATGCGCAGAAACCGTAAGAGTAATGTATCCTTTACGCCATGAATTCGGGAGAGTAAAAAGAAACATATTCGGGCAGGTTGTTGCAGAGGATCCGGACAGCAGCAAAAAAGGCCTGTTTTATGATTCATATGAAAACAAAGGAATTATTGATATAGATCCTGTTCATGAGCTGACTCTGGAGGAATTTGAAAAAAGCATGGATGAGGTGGATTCCTACAGAGAAAATCTGAGGAGAGAGCTGGGAGGACATGAATCGATTATGACAGTGGATTATGTCAGACCGCTGAGACCTCCGAAAGTTCTGCAGGTGGGAATAGTGAAAGCCAGAAAATTCAAGGATTCGGTATGCGTCTGCGGATATGTCAAAGTAGGAGAATTTAAAAAAGGCGATACTGTGTGTCTGGAGCATAACGGACAAACTGCCGAAGCGGAGGTGCTGTATATATATATCCGCCGAGAGCATATCCGGGTGAGCCGGATCCTGCCTGTTTTGCAGAGGATGCAATGGCGGAAATGCTGTACGGAGATCCTGTATCAGAGGGCCTGCAGGTATGTCTTGTGCTGGACAAAAACGCAGCAGACGCTGCGGCCGGCGACAAAGTATATATAGATTAGAACAGGAGACTTAATGGGAGGTGTGTTTATATGAGCGATCCTTTGCAGATAATATGCAAAAACTGCGGAGCTGCTGCAGAATACAAAATAGAGCAGCAAAGCTATGTGTGCACCTATTGCGGAGAAGTTTCCGGAATAAAAGAAGCCTGTGACAGTGTAGCCGAATGGAGAGAGCTTCAAAAGGACAGCATAGAGGCAGCCAGAAGCAGTATGGAGGTGCTTAGCTGCAGCTCCTGCGGCGCGGCAGTTGTATTTGAGGAGGGCGAAGCAAGTGAAAAATGCGACTTCTGCGGAGGCGCGCTGGTACGCGGCGGGTTTGAAGACTCAGACAGCTTCCCTGAAATGATAATCCCTTTCGCAATTACCGAAAAAGAAGCAAAAAAACACCTGCTGGAGTGGGCAGACAGCAGCAGAAACTCAAAAACAGCAGAGCTTGTACGCAAAAAAACCGGCAGCCTGAAAGCCTACTATATGCCTTATCAGATTGTAAAAGGTCCCGTATTCGGTAAGGTTTCAAGAGATACTTCGGAGCGCAGATATAATTGCGGAGGTTTCCTTGAGGAAACTGCGGTAAGCACCTCAAGACAGATGGACAATCAGGTGCTTAATGCAGCGGAGCCGTTTGATTTCACAAAGATGGTACCGTTTGAGTATGGTTACATAGCGGGACACAAGGTAAGACTCAGTGATATTCAAAATGGCAGTAACTGTTTTCCTGCCTGTAATTCCCGCGCTGGCGGTTACGGGAGTGCGTTCTGTCATGCAGGGACATATTGCTGCCGGGAGTTTTCATCCCGAATACGGCTGGCTGTGGTACATATTTGCTTTCGTACTGTGTCTTGTATTCTGGGCAAACGGAGCCAGAAGAAGCGTATATGACCACCCGTTTATATACGAAAAGCTT
>OIZV01000927.1_pt1 | contig 11535 bp, 9 predicted proteins | sample 1588681 | NCBI WGS metagenome assembly OIZV01 (sample SAMN03283281) | human gut metagenome | biome: human-associated habitat; material: feces | host: Homo sapiens | place: Peru | collected 2012
TATCAGCGAACCAGTTAATAAACTCACCGGAAGGTTTCTTCGAGCGGTTATAGGCAATCTCCAAATCCTTTTTCATATCATCACGCACCCCATAGACCTTGTCTACCTCTGCATAAACAATGCCATAAAATCTCTCGAAGCTAAAATATATCTCATACATCCCATCCGGAGACGAAAAGATACTTACCTCCACTTCCTCATTATATACCTCATCCTGCTCCAAATATTTACCATTGTAGTGCCGTTCTTCTTCCGTAAAGTAATCTGTTACGTCTCTCCATTCCATCATATTACAACCATCCTTTCGTCATTTCTTCCCCTAATTCCGCGAGCACTTCTCCGCATCAATGGCCAGCACCACCATCAGCGCCATCAGCGCATCCTCCGGCCGCGCCACATCAATGACATATGTATCCGTCATATGGAACAATTCCTTGCTGACCGTCGCCGCCACAGCCCCCGTCCTGTCCGTGATCTGGTAATCCCACTCCATGAACTGTCCCTGCACCTGCCAGCCGTTGCAGTCAATATGAAACCTCGGCTTAAAAAAGGTGAACTCCTTGGAAATACAGCCCATATATTCATTCTGGAAGTAGATCTCAAACTTCGGCAGGAAGGTCAGCACAACCTCCTTCACCGTACCGATATGTTGCCCCGATGCATCTAAAATATGCAGGCAATGCCCCCAGGACAGCTTCCCTTCCACTGTAAAAACGGTGTTGCCGGCCTCATCATAAATATCATAACTGTCCAGCCATGAAAAAAATCTCTGCTTAAATAACAGTCTCATTTTGTTTCTCCTCCGTCTTCATCTTCTTCTGTCTCTGCTCCAGCACAGCGTAGATCACCGAGATGGCAATGGCGATCATCCCAACCACCAGCAGCAGGATACTCTTCGGCAACAGATCCAGATCCCAATAATCATAGACGATCACCTTGGCACAGACAAACAATGCCAGGCATAGTCCGAAGATCCGAAGCCCCATCTCCCTACGGATGAAACCGACGACAATAGAGACAGCCGCCACTCCCATCAGAAGAAGGCTCACCATCACCGGCAATGTGATCTGATAAATAAAAACCATATACGTCAATACCAGCACCAGCATCAGACCACGCACCCGTCCAGGCAGGCAGCAACGCTCACGCCACAGCAGAAGGACCGCAGCCACCGCAAGCACCAGCACAACGGTATTAGAGATATAATTTGCCTGTCCACGCTGCCCCAGGAGCCACAAAAGCGACAGTCCCATGAGGCTGACATTGGTATACACAAACGCCGCGCTCTTGCTGCTGCGCAGCTTTGATACATATGTACACAATACGGTAATGACAAGCAAGAATGCCAGTTGCGCCGGAATCCCCCATGGCGGGTCAAGCTGCGCCCCGATATACAGATAAAAATAGATACTCAACACAAGCTCATGAAACAGCCGCTTCTCCCGAATCATCAGAAGTCCCGTTCCAAACAGTACGATACCGGCGATAAGTCCCAGCCACACCGGTTCTTCCACGGCCACCAGGAACACCAACAGCACTGCCTGATAATACAGCCCCTGCCAATGCCATTGGAATCTCTTGAAGAACAACAGCACCAGATTCACTGCAGCCAGTATCAGAAGCAGATAATATTCCGAGCCCCCGCCGCCAATCTCTCTTCCCACAAGGCAGACCATCAGCAATGCGATCTGAAAGATCCCGCCGCACAGCCAAATGCAGAAGATCTCAGCGCTCCTGTTCCTGCAGTAGAAGAAATTCAAAATCCCAGCCATAAGGATCAGATAAGCGAACACCGCAGTCCATCCTCCGGCCGGTCTGGAAATCCAAAATATAATCCCATAGATCAGTGAATATACCATAAAGAAGCTCGCATGGATAAGCCGGATCAGCTCCCGCTGCTCCCCGACAGCTCCCAAATGCCACAAGAGATTCATCGCGGCGATCACTGCCATCATCACGATGCATTCCGGCACCGTCCCGCCCCAGGGCAGAAACAGCGAGAAGAACAGATAACCACCAAAGCTCATGACGGAAAGTAACACGGATCGACCAAGAGCTGCATCCATCCAGGAAATGAGCCCCACCAGAACCATGAGTCCCAGTGCCAGATGTAACGGCAATGTCTTAAGGACATGATAATTGACGATCACCGACAGATACAATCCCAGGACACTGGCCGCAGCCAGCCCCTTTGAAAGCTTCTCGGAAAATCGTGCCACTGCCAGCCGTGCAGCCAGCCAGACCACTGCAAAGAAGCTGAACATCAGCATTCCCTGCACAACAGGGGGCATATAATTCTTCACCAGGATTACAAAGCCGATCAATACAAATAAGATGCCGATCCCGCTTAAGACTCCTGCTCCCACCTTGAATTCCGCAGAGGTTTTATCCCTCTTCCTCACATTTTCCCGGTAGCGCTGCATGTTCCTCTCTACTGCTTCCCGTATCTCATGAAGCCGTTCCGGCTCCCTCTCCAGAATCTGCTTCATCTGCTCCAGATAGCGGTCAAAATTATCATCCAAAGATTCTTCAATATAGCGATCGATCTGCGCAAGCAGCTTCTGTACTTCCTGTTCCATTGTCCATTCCCCCTTCTGCGTCATTTATCAGAATACCACACTCACAGTATACTATTTTCCTTCGGTGATGACAAGAAAAATAGGATTCTGCAGAGCGCTTTTTATGTTTCTGATTACGGATTGCTTTACAACGAAAAAAAGAAACGCCCAAACAGCGTTTCTCATCTCTGCTTATATGAAATGGATGGAGAAGGATTCGAACCTTCGAAGGCGGTGCCAACAGATTTACAGTCTGCCCCCTTTGGCCACTCGGGAATCCATCCATAGAGCCGATGATCGGACTCGAACCGATAACCTGCTGATTACAAATCAGCTGCTCTGCCAATTGAGCCACATCGGCGAAATATCATTCTAAACCAAATATACAAAAATTTAATGGGGCCTATAGGGCTCGAACCTATGACCCTCTGCTTGTAAGGCAGATGCTCTCCCAGCTGAGCTAAGATCCCATTGTGTCGTTCGTTTACCGCAACCGACTTGATAAGTATACTACCTGGGAAAATAAATGTCAACACTTTTTTTCATATTTTTTTATTTTTCTTTTTCTTCCGCCAAAAGACGCTCGACTAACTTCACACATTCCGCCGCATCCTTGGAATATCCGTCTGCTCCGATCTCGTCTGAAAAGCTCTCGGTGATCGCTGCTCCGCCGATGACGATCTTGCAGGTACAGCCTTTTTCTTTGGCAAGTTCCACCACGTCTTTCATCCGCATCATGGTCGTTGTCATAAGGGCAGACAGACCGATGACCTTCGCGCCCTCTTTCATGGCTGTCTCCACGATCACGGAAGCCGGCACATCCTTGCCCAGGTCGATGACATGGTAACCGTAATTTTTTAACATCAGCACTACCAGATTTTTTCCGATGTCATGGATATCTCCCTCCACGGTCGCCACAACGATTGTTGCCATCTCTTCTCCGCCCGTGCGCTCTAACATCGGCTCGAGATATTCGATCGCGATCTTCATCGTATTTGCCGAGGAGATCAGCTGCGGCAGGAAATATTTTTTCTTGTCAAACAGCACGCCAACCTCATTGATCGCCGGGATCAGATGTCCGTTGATAATATCATCCGGCTTTGCGCCCTGCTCTAGCATCTGTTTTACTTCTTCCAGGATATGTTCTTTGTTTCCTTTTAAAACGGCGGTAAAGACTCCGCTTCTGCTCTCTTTGGATGCCGTATCGGTACTTCCGCTTCCGGAAGCTGCCCCGGCTTTCCCGGAAGGTACCATTACGCGCTCCATCCCCGCATATTTTTCGGAGAGAAAATTCATGCGCTCAATATAGCGGATATCGCTCTCCTCTTTATTAAGCAGCATATCCGAAGCAAAGGCTGCATTCATCAGAAGCTCCTGGGATGGATTTGCGATCGCCATTGTCAGTCCGTTTGCGATCGCCATCGTTAAAAATGCCGTATTGACATAGGTACGTTCCGGCAATCCAAACGAAATATTGGAAAGTCCACATGCAGTAGGAAGCTCCAGCTCATCTTTACAGTAGAAAAATGTTTCATAACATTCCAGTGCTGCCTTTGGATTGGCTCCGATCGTCGCAACAAGCCCATCAACAATGATATCCTCTTTTGCCATGCCGATCCGCAATGCCTCTTTTAAGATCACACGGATGATCTCATGTTTTTCGTCGGAATCTTTGGGCAGTCCCTCATCCGATAACGGAAGCAGGATAAACATTGCTCCATATTTTTTTGCGATTGGCAGTAAATGTTCAAATTTCTCTTTTTCAAGCGAAATGGAGTTGATCAGGGCACGTCCCGGATAGATCCGCAGTGCCGCCTCTATGATATCCACATGGCTGGAATCAATACAAAGCGGACAGTCCACCGTGGAGGTCACTTCATATACGGTGCGGAGCATCATTTCTTTTTCATCAATACCGTTCATACCCATATTGATATCCAAGATCTGTGCTCCATTTTCTTCCTGTTCAAGTGCCATCGTGCGCACCAGATTAAGGGAACCCTCTTTTAACTCTGCCTGTAATTTTTTCTTTCCGGTCGGATTGATCCGCTCCCCGATGACCATAAAATTACCATCCAGTTTGATTTCTACGGATTTTCGCTCTGAGGTAAGGATTCTTCTGTGCTGTGTGAGCGGTTTTTTCGGCTGTAATCCGCTTACCGCCTCTTTCAATGCCCGGATATGTTCCGGTGTCGTACCACAGCAGCCACCTAAGATGCCGGCACCCTCTTCTGCCAGCTTTTTGCCTGCAAGTGCAAACTCCTCCGGACCTACATTAAATACCGTTCTTCCATCCACAAGCTCCGGCATTCCGGCATTTGGTTTTGCTACGATCGGAATGGTCGCATACTCTGCCATCTGCTGTACCGGCTCCACCATCGCCTCCGGTCCTGTCGAGCAGTTCATTCCCACGGCATCCGCGCCTAAACTCTGCAATACCACAACGGCGGTTGCCGGGTCTGTTCCATATAAGGTACGTCCGTCTTCATTATAAGTAAGCAGTACCATGACCGGCAGATCACACAGCTCACGGATGGCGATCACAGCCGCCCTGCACTCCTGTAAACTCATCATGGTCTCTACGACAAACAGATCTACACCAGCATCCAGGATCACCTGTACCTGCTCTTTGTATACCTCGACCAGTTCTTCAAACTGCAGCTCGCCCAATGGGTAAAGCTGTTCGCCTGTCATCGTCAGATCACCTGCGATCAGGGTATGCTCCGAGGCCGCCCTTTTGGAAAGTGCCACGAGTTCGCGGTTCATTTCCACAAGACGATCCTGTAGTCCATATTCTGCCAGCTTGATCCGGTTTGCTGTAAATGTCGGTGCAAACAGGATATCCGTTCCAGCCGCCACGTAGGCTTTTTGCAATTCTACCAGTACTTCCGGATTTTCTAATATCCACTGTTCCGGGCATACGCCAACCGGCATTCCTGCCTTTTGCAGATTTGTTCCTGTTGCCCCGTCCAATAATACAATTCGTTCCGCTGTAAGTGCCCGAAATTCCTCTCTTGTCATATCGCTTTTTGCTCCATTCTGCTAAAAAGATGCCTTATCCCAAATATTTGTCAGCGGATAATGCTTCCTCCACCCGCTACATAATCTCCATCATAAAGTACAACTGCCTGTCCCGGTGTCACGGCACGTACCGGTTCTAAAAAGTCGCACCGGATCTCGTCCTCGCCCGTTCTGGTCACCTTACACATGCTTCCCTCATGGGAATACCGGATCTTTGCCTTAAATACCATACCGTCTTTAAAATCCGGCACTGCCATAAAGTTCAGATGGTTGGCATAAAGTTCCTTTGTAAAAACCTCTTCATTGCTGCCAAGTACAACTTCGTTGGTGTCTTTGCGGATCTCGGTGACGAACACCTGACGTCCTAACGCAATCCCGAGTCCTTTTCTCTGTCCGATCGTATAGTGGGTAATTCCCTTATGTCTGCCGAGGACTTCTCCTGTCGTTGACACAAAATTGCCCGGCGGCGGTACCTGCATGCCACACTCTCGGTCGATAAATCCGGCATAATCATTGTCCGGGATGAAACAGATCTCCTGACTGTCTTTTTTATGTGCCACAAGCAGTCCGATTTCTTCCGCGATCTTACGGATCTCATCCTTGGAATAATCGCCGACCGGCATCAATGTATGGGAAAGCTGTTTCTGGGTCAGATTATATAAGGCGTATGTCTGATCTTTTGCCGCAGTCACAGAATTTTTGATCGCATACCGTCCATTTTCAAGCTGTTCGATCCTCGCGTAATGTCCGGTGGCGATATAGTCTGCACCGATCTCCAAGCTGCGATTTAACAGTGCCTCCCATTTTACATAGCGGTTGCACGCGATACAGGGATTTGGAGTTCTTCCCTGCAGATATTCTGCCACAAAATAATCCATGACATTGCACTTAAATTCCTGTTTAAAATTCATTACATAATAAGGGATCCCTAGACGGTCTGCCACTCTTCTGGCATCATCTACCGCACTTAATCCACAGCAGCCACCATTCTGCTCCTGTGTAAATTCGTCCTCATCCTGCCAGATCTGCATGGTAACGCCGACTACATCATATCCCTGTTCTTTTAATAAATAAGCTGCTACCGAGGAATCCACGCCCCCGGACATGCCTACTACAACCTTTTTTGCTGCCATTTTTCCTCTCACTCTATTGCTTTGCTGATTTTTCTCAAATAACAAAAACAGGGTGTCTCGCAAAAACTTGGGAGACACCCTCATCATTACATGCTTTATCATCGCATGTTTTATTCATTTTGACAAGTCCGTTTCTTAAATGTAGGAATTGTACCAGTCGCCGGAAGTATAGTTATTGCTGTAAGAGCCTGTGTCGCTGTAAGTATTTGCCTTTGCCGCTTCTTTCTCTGCATAGGTATCGATCTTTGTGATCTGTGTCTTCGTCTTGTCACCGAAGCTGTTCACTCCCTGGAACAGATCTTTTACCTTTGCCATGTCCGCATTCTTAAACTTCTCTTCGTCGATGGAAAGATTGTTGTCCGAATCGATCGTGATACCAACGGCTGCCAGTGCTGTCTTGTTTGCCTTGGTCTGATTTATCATGGTCTTTCTCGCCTGAAGGATACTTCTGGTATCGGAATCTTCCGTCTCATCCACAAGCTTGTTGTAATCTTTTACAAAACTCTTGACTGATTTGTAGATCGCATCCTTATCGTAATCGGTCACTTTCTGACCATTTTCGTTGGTCTTTGTCACTTTCTCAAATACAGAACTGCTTCCGGTCTTTAAGAGTTTCTCCAATGATTTGGATGCCTCGTCTGCTGCTTCCTGGATACTTCCAAGTGTCTTAGACGTATCTTTGGAGGTAGAAGTTGAAGTAATGCCTGCCTTATAGCTGGTTGCCTTATCGGTACTTCCTGCTTTTTTTGCCTCCGTTGCCGCATAACTCTTTAAGCTGGTTGCCTTTGCGCTGATCTGATATGCGTAACCGCCGGATGACTGGAATAAAGACTGCACTCGTGCTTTGCTCGCACTCTTGAATTTATCCTCATCAATGGAAAGTTTATTGTCAGAACCAACTGTGATGCCAACCTCAGACAATGCTCTTTCATTGGCAGAAGTAAATGAAACCATATTTTTTGCGGTACGCAGGATACTCATCGTATCGGATTCTGTTGCTGCATCTACTGTCTCGTTGTAATTGTCAACAAAACTCTTGACTGCCTTGTATACTGCATCGGTATCATAGTCTGTGTAGCTGTTGCCTTTTTCATCTGTCTTGGTCATAAACAGTGATTTGCTTCCCTTATCCAGTAACGTCTGGGCAGATGTTTTTAAATTATCCGCTGCCTTCTGGATGGAGGTCAGGGTCTGCTCACTGTCTTTTGATGTAGAAGATGATGAAACACCTGACTCTGCCAGTTCTTTCTGATAATAAGAAGAAACCAGCTTACGATAGCTTCCGTTCTTGATACTTGCATAATCGGTATAGCTGATACCAAGAAAATCCGCCGAACCGGATGAACTGTTGTTAGCTGTAGTCATACTTGAAAATAATGAATTGATCGTTGCCATAAAAAATCACTCCCTTGCTTCTATGCGACTTCCATGTCTTGTTCCTTCTACTCTATATATCGTCATTTTAACCCGAACATTTAGCTTTTGCAAGCTTTTCCTTTTCTGTTACTTTTTTACAAAAAACGGTTTGCATTTCTTTTCCATGCAGTAATTATATACAAAAAATATGTAATTGTTTACCACTTGTTCATAGTTTATTCACATATAGCTGTTATAGTATATTTATCAAATAAATTAACAGATCATTTGTTATCATATATTTGATAGATTTTTTCATAATAGCCCGGATCATCCGAAAGGATGTCCGGGCACTCCTCATTTATAGGGATTTTTTAGATATCTTCTATCTGCCAGTCAATCGGCTCTATCCCATGACTTTTTAAAAATTCATTTGCCTGACTGAAATGCTTGCAACCGAAAAATCCTCGATACGCAGACAACGGACTTGGATGTGGTGCAGTCAGGATCAGATGTTTTGGATTCGTCAGCATCGGGATCTTGCTCTGTGCCGGTCTCCCCCACAACATATACACGATCGGACGATCCTGTGCATTGACTGCCTGAATGATCGCATCCGTAAACTGTTCCCAGCCTCTTCCCTGATGGGAATTCGCCTGATGTGCACGGACAGTGAGCACTGTATTTAACAGCAGCACGCCCTGATCTGCCCATTTTTTAAGGTAACCGTTGTTTGGGATCTTACACCCTAAGTCATCCTGCAACTCTTTGTAGATATTCTGCAGGGATGGCGGTATCTCTTTTTGCGATGGCAAAACGGAAAAGCTGAGTCCATGTGCCTGATTTACATTATGGTACGGATCCTGTCCCAAGATCAGCACCTTTACCTCGCTGAGCGGTGTAAAGTGCATCGCATTAAAAATATCATCTGCCGGCGGATATACAACCGCCCTGCTATATTCTTCTTTTACAAATTCAAATAATTGTCTGTAATACGGCTTTTTAAATTCACCCTGTATGGCTGGTAACCAGTCATTTGTAATCATTGCCATGTTCTTACCTTCTGACGGAAACACCCCGTCCTGCCAAATAATCTTTTACTTCTTTGATCTCCAGTTCTTTATAGTGGAACAGTGATGCTGCCAGTGCCGCATCTGCCATGCCCTCGGTCAGAGCCTCATAAAAATGCTCCTTTGTTCCGGCTCCACCGGATGCGATCACCGGGATAGATACATTCTGTGCGATCTGGCGTGTCAGCTCAATATCGTAGCCTGCCTTGGTGCCATCACAGTCCATGCTGGTCAAAAGAATCTCTCCTGCGCCAAGCTCGTCTGCTTTTTTTGCCCATTCAACAGCATCGATCCCAACGTCGATCCTGCCGCCATTTTTGTAAACATTCCATCCGGAGCCATCTTCCCGTTTTCTGGCATCAATCGCAACCACTACGCACTGGCTGCCGAATTTATCTGCCGCCTCCGAAATCAGTTCCGGTCGGTTGATCGCCGAAGAATTGATCGAGATCTTATCTGCACCTTCCCGCAGCAATACCTTAAAATCTTCTACCGTACGGATCCCACCTCCGACTGTAAATGGGATAAACACTTTTTCTGCCACTCTGCGGACCATATCTACCACGGTATTTCGTCCATCTGAAGTTGCAGTGATATCCAGAAAAACCAGTTCATCTGCACCTGCTTTGTCATACGCCGCTGCGATCTCAACCGGATCTCCTGCATCCCGCAGGTTGACAAAATTTACTCCTTTTACGACACGTCCGTTGTTTACATCCAGACAGGGAATGATTCTTTTGGTAAACATCCCGCTTCCTCCTTATATTTCAGCAAAATTCTTCAGGATCTGTAATCCTACACTTCCACTCTTTTCCGGATGGAACTGACATGCAAAGATATTTCCCTGCTCTACTGAAGCATGAATACGCACACTGTAATCCGTTGTTGCCTTTACAATGCTCTCCTCTGCCGCTTTCAGATAATAAGAATGGACAAAATACACATACGGATGTTCCTCTAATCCTGCAAACAGTCTTCCATTTCCCTGCAGGTCGAGAGAGTTCCATCCGATATGTGGGATCTTCAATCCCTCTTTATCCGGGATGCGTAAGATCTCTCCCTTTAGTATGCCAAGACCTTCCACACCCTCGCTCTCTTCGCTTCGCTCGAACAAAAGCTGTAAGCCAAGACAAATCCCAAGGAATGGTTTTCCACTGTCCGGGATCTCTTTTAAGACCTTGTCCAGTTCGAATTTTTTTAGCTGCTCCATTGCCTGTCCAAAGGAACCGACACCCGGCAGAATCACTTTATCCGCCTGTTCGATCTCTTTGAAATCTCTCGTGACAACACATTCCTGTCCAAGAGAAAGCAATGCTTTTTCCACACTTTTCAGATTTCCTGCATCATAGTCTATAATTGCAATCATTCTTCTGTCACCTTTTCCAATCCTGCAGCCGTTAATACATTGTAGATTCCTTTGGAATATTCCTTACGATCTTCGATACCGTATAAGTTCATGGCATCCTCTTCGCTGATCCCAAAGATTGCAAGTGCTTCCACCGCCTGTGCTTTTACCTTTTCCACTTCTCCGGCACAGCCGTATGTAGCAGCATCCTGCTCGTATTTATCACATCTTCCGATTGCACGGATCAGTGAATCCAATGCCATGTCATAGACCTCTCCCTGCATGAGGCTCTCATATGCTTTATATTCAGAATCGATGGTTGCAACGATCTTGTATTTCTCATATTCTCCAGAATCGGCTTCTTTTACATTTACGCCTGCTACCTGCTGATATGCCTCCTCATAATTTCCTTTGCTGTAGGCATCCGCAGCCTCTGTAAAGCTGTTAGAATATCCAAGCAGATTGGTAGCGATCATAACCAGTGCAAAGAACGATGCTGCCATGATAAAGATCAGGATAACCGGAACCTTTGGAAGCGGCGGTGTCAGATCCGGTTCTTTTGGCAGTTTTTCTTTTTTCGGACGTTCCTTTTTCGGTTTCTTCGCCTTCTGTTCTTTCTTCTCTTTTTTCTTTTTCTCTTTTTCTTCTTTCTTTTTCTTCTTCTCTTCTTTTTTCTTTGCCTTGATTTCTTCCGGAGTCGGCTCTTTTTCCTGTGGTTCCTCTGCAGCCTCAGGAGTACCCTCTAAGGACTGTAAGATTTGAAGGTTCTCGTCAGTAAGATCCTCGATGTCCGGCATTGCTGTTCTCTCTAAGGAAACTTTCTCTTCCGTTTTTTCTTCTTCGTCCTCATCCTCACCAAACAGAATTTTGCCTAATTTTGCAAAAAATCCCTCTTTTTTCGGTTTTTCTGCCGCAGTTTCCGCTTCTGTTTCTTCTGGCTTTTCATCATCTTCTGATACCTCTGAGATATCATCAAATCCACTCAGTCCATCATCTTCTATGCTTTCGCCTGCTTCATCTGCATTTAACATATCTCCGATATCTGAAAGTCC
>OIZV01000929.1_pt1 | contig 11521 bp, 8 predicted proteins | sample 1588681 | NCBI WGS metagenome assembly OIZV01 (sample SAMN03283281) | human gut metagenome | biome: human-associated habitat; material: feces | host: Homo sapiens | place: Peru | collected 2012
AGTGTCTGTGTCGGCAAACGGGCGAATCAGTATGGCAATTACTGAGGATGACAATCAGGAAGACAGTTATTTGTATGTGAAGGGAAGTCTGAACGGACAGGAGCTATCCAATGTCTATTCCTCGAAGATGTGGACGAACTGTCGCTTTGAAAGCGATTATGATTATTCTGTCTGCGAGGAGTCCGGGGGATTGATCGTAACCGTCAGAGCGCACAGGTTTGCCAAGGGCGTTACACTGCTGCTGCCGGAAAATGAGAAATTTGTTTATTCTGACAATTATTTTGACCTGGAAGCAGGGGATGAGAAAACGGTATACATCTCGGGAGCGGCATCAAAGGGTGAGCTGCGGGTGACGGATTTTGCGCATAGTGGAGTTTCTTATGTAATGGCCTAGACGATTGGGACGAAGTGTGTTTAAATGTGTTACGGATGATGTAATGCGGATATGAGAGGATAACGGTTATGATAGTATGAAATACACAGAACGGCTGTTCATTGATTCCATGCAGCAACGCACGGCAGGGCGGCTGCGGGAGGATGAGGCGAAGGCATGGCTTCCGGAGAATATGGAGAAGATGTATGCCGACCATGTTCGCGCGCTTATTGCGTAGGTGAATCCTGACATGATCTTCATTACCGGGGACATGGTCTACAGTTCCTTTGTTATGTCATAGGTGTGGATGTAACGGCGGAGCATGGAGATTTCGGATGTAAGCAGGAACGCGTTTTGCCGCTTCACGCAGCGCAGACGCCTTATGATTTTCTTGCGGCGGCAAAGGAAGCGGACGTGCAGGTGGTACGTTATATAGCCTGGAGAATGGCAGAAGTGCGATCACGCATCTGCCAGCGTTGGTGAAGTACGGCGCCTACCCGGGGCGGGCGCCGATGTTTCAGAATTTTTTTATTTCGTGAAAGGAGGAAATCGGAATGTACAGGGTAGTATTATTAGGTGATTCCATACGCCAGCTCGGGTATGGAAAGAAAGTAGAAGAGATGCTGAAACCGGATTGTGAGGTGTGGCAGACGGAGGACAACTGTCGCTTCGCCAAGTATACGCTGCGCATGCTTTTTGATTATCAGGAGCAGATCAAGGGCGCGGATGTGATACACTGGAACAACGGATTGTGGGATGTGTGTGACATCTTTGGTGATGGCCCGTTTTCTTCGCTGGAGGAGTATATGGCAAATATGCTGCGCATCGCAGATATTCTGCAAACGTGGGGAAAAACAGTGATCTTCGCAACCACAACGCCCACGCACCCGGATTACATGTATGCGGCTTATGAACGCACAAAGCTGTACAATGAGAAGCTGACTGCGGAATTAGAAAAGCGCGGTGTGAGGATCAATGATCTGTTCTCTGTTATGGACGGACATCGGCTTGATGGCATCTGTGAAGACCAGATACACTTAAATGAAATGGGAATCGAACTCTGCGCACAGCAGGTGGTAAGAGAGATTCGCTCTGCTCTTGCGGGGCAATAAGGGGAGTATAGTTACAATATTTAACAGCTGGAATAGAGGAGAGCATTCTCCTCTATTTCGTTTTCATTGACACTATCTTCTGGGATTTTGTGTTTGCGGATTATGTGAGACTGTGATACAATGTGCATATGCAATGAGCAGTACCAGATGAAAGGTTTGCTGGGCGTGCACAACGGCAACTCTTGACGCCTATACATAGAGGAGAAAGCACGAAAATGAAGATCCGGTTTTTAGGAACGGGAGCAGCGGATTGGAATGCCGCTGTTGATGGAAATAACAAAGAATACCGCAGAAATGCCTCTGCACTGGTTGACGGGTGGCTGTTGATCGACCCCGGTCCCTGTGTCCCGGAGGCACTTCAAACATTCGGAATCGATCCGGTCGGGATTAAGCGGGTGATCAATACACACCGTCATTCCGATCATTATTGCCAGAAAACAATGGATTTCCTGCAGAATACAGGTGCGCGCTTCGTCTCGTTTGCGGCGGGGGAGCGAAAGAAGATCCGTGGCTATACCGTGTCGGCATATGCCGCGAATCACGGTACATGTACCGGAGCGGTGCACTTTATGATCGATGACGGCACAAGCCGTCTGTTTTACGGACTGGATGGAGCATGGCTTCTTTATAATGAGATTCAGGAAATCCGCAGGAAGCACGTTGATCTTGCCGTGCTAGATGCAACGGTCGGTGAAGTTTCCGGGGATTACCGGATCTTTGAGCACAATGATCTTAAAATGGTTCGGGAAATGAAGAGTTCGCTTGAGCCATATGTGGATCGCTTTGTTATCAGTCATATGGCGAAAACGTTACATACCGGGCATGAGAAGTTATCGACCAGAATGGAGAAGGATGGAATCGTGACGGCATATGACGGGCTGGAGATTTGTTTCTGAGAATCCAGTATAATATTACCAGTTTCGAGTAAAAAATAACAAGAATTTTCATAAAAGAATAAAATATAATGATTCTACATACAAAGAATTCAGGATCAGTAATAAAAGAAAGAGCATAATAGTGACAGAAAACTTCTGATCGTGAGAGCCGCAGTTGGCGGAACCGGATTTGTAAAGGGCATGTGGGGCTTAAAGGATCAGCTCTATTTAAAAATGTTGGAGATGACAGATTATGCACTTTCCTTGAATCAGGCAAACCGCGTGGTTGGATTTCTCTGGCATCAGGGGGAATGTGATGCATTTGAAAAAAATGAACCTGATGTGTTCAAACAGCAATTGGCATCCATGATTCGGGATGTGCGTGTACGATACGGTACAGAATTGCCATTTATTGCGGGTGATTTGCTGTCCAATAATCAAAAGACCGGGAATGGCGACGATATTCACTTTTGTAGAGAAGCATTATATGTTTTAGGGCGGCGGTATTTTAGCGCATATAAAGATGTTTGTAAAAAATAGAGGCATAGCAAGAATGAAAACACGCACAATATGGATTGATAACGATCGGCCGGACGTCTATGCGGAATTTATCAGTAGCTTTTCTGTGGAGAAGATACGGGATATAAGCTTGCAGATCGGGTTTGACAGTCATGCCGCAGTTTATATCAATGAGAAGCTGGCTTTCTTTGGCACGGCCGCCGATTATCCGTGGTATCGGCTCTGTGACAAAGTGGATATTACAGAATATTGCAGGCAACAGAACGATATTCGAATCGCGGTATGGCATCATGGTGTTGACAGCCAGACCTATATCAAGGGCAAGGCGGGTCAGGCTTTCTCTGTGGAGCAAGCCGGAAAGATTCTCTTAAAGAGTGGTTCGCACATTTTGGCAAGGCAGAACGTCTGCTATCGAAATGGATATTGTAAGAAAATCACGACACAGTTGGGACTCAGCTTCTGTTATGACAATACGGTAAGAAATGAGCTGCCCTTTCTGCCATGTGTGGAAAGTGAAGAGGAATACGAGTTTCATATCCGTAAAACAGACTGTTTGGAATTGGGAGACAGAATTCCGGTGGCATATTACAAGACCGAGCATGGATACCTGATTGATATGAAGGAGGAAATTGTCGGATTTCTGGATTTGGAATTTGTAAGTTCGATAGAACAGGAAATCTTGATTTCTTATGGCGAGCATCTGGTTGATGGACATGTGCCACAGCATATCGGAGATCGCGATTTCAGCGTGGAATTCAAGGCTCGAAAGGGCGATAACCGCTTTTTGAATCCGTTCCGCCGTCTGGCGGGACGGTATTTGGAGGTTTTTTGTAAGGAACCATTGGAGATTACATATATCGGGCTGCGTCCCACGGACAGAAGGGTGAAGGAGATCAAGCGGAGCTTTGAAGATCCGCTTCTGCAGAAAATTTATGATGTGTCCGTCAATACTTTGAAAAAGTGTATGCATGAGCATTATGAAGATTGCCCCTGGCGTGAACAGGCGATGTACGCGCTGGACAGCCGAAATCAAATGTTGTGTGGATATTATGCTTTTAAAGGACAGGATTTTCAGAAAGAAAATCTGTTGTTTATCGCTAAGGGGCAGCGGGAAGACGGGCTTTTAAGTCTTTGCTTTCCGACAGGAATTGATATCCCGATTCCGTTTTTCTCGCTTGTATATATTATGCAGGTGCATGAATATGTGCAGTTTACAAAGGACTTTGAGACAGCAGCAGAGTTGAAGCCGGTGATTGAGAGAATCCGAAGAGCCTTTCAGGAAAGAGTGGATACAAACGGACTTATTCCCAATTTCCCGTATCCGTATTGGAACTTCTACGAGTGGGCAGTGGAGAGCAGTAATGAATCGGAGATTGAACGCACGCCGGACGAACCGTATGTAAAGCAATACGATATGATCCTAAACAGTATGTATGTTTATTTCTGTCGGATTTATGAAGAACTGTATGGGAAGAGAGATGCGGCTGGCGAAAACCCGGAGGCGGACGGAATGTGGCAGGAGGACAGCATGCTTGCTGCAATCCACAATACGTTCTACGATGAAGAAAGGGGACTCTATCGACTGAGTACCAAAGGGAATGCATACAGTCAGCTTGGCAACAGCTTTGCAATCCTTATTGGCCTTGGTTCTCGTGCGTTGGCGGAGAAACTGGTAAATGACAAGACCTTGATTGAAGTGACTTTATCCATGAATACGTTTTATTATGACGCATTGTTGACATGCGGGGAAGCGTATAAGGAATTTATTCTTCGGGACATAAAGGAAAAGTACGGTTATATGCTGGAACAAGGAGCGACGACTTTCTGGGAGACAGCAAAAGGATGGCAGGATTTTGACGGAGCGGGAAGCTTATGCCACGGATGGAGTGCGATACCGGCGTATTACTTGCCACGATTGCTTACCTGAAATTAGCGATTAAACAAACTTTCAGAAAAGTTTTTTTCGAAAAATATCTGAAATACGTTTTAATCTATTGTATTTTGCCTTGAAATTCGCTATACTGTAGGAAACTCTTTCAAATTATTAATATCACACAATGAGAATGGGCGTGAGAAAGTATATGTTGAATTATTTATCTATTAAGAATTTTAAAGGCTGGAAAGATACAGGAAATATTGAATTGGCTCCAATAACGGTTTTTTTCGGAAGCAATAGTTCAGGAAAATCCAGTATAGGTCAATTTTTGGTTATGCTCAAACAGACAGTTCAGCAGCCTGACCGGAAAACTGTGCTAATGTTGTCCGGGGATAAAGCCTCTGTTAATCTGGGCACGCCTGTAGATATCTTTTATAATCATGATATGAGTAAAGGCATTCAGTTTGATTATGAATGGACATTAGATAAAAAAGCAGAATATAATATTGGAACGAGTAAGAGACGTTATAATAAAGTCAGATTTCAGGCTGATATTCAGGTTAATAATCCGGAAGTTCAATACTTGGAAGTTAATCAATTATCATATGATTTATTTGAAGACGATAAACATTATCTTACTGTTGGTATGAAAAAATCAGAAGATGGAATTGGAAACCGGAATTATGAGTTGTTTAGTGAAATAGGAGAATTGAAAAGAACAAAGGGACGCCCATGGAAATTGACAGAACCAATGAAATATTATGGTTTTTCAGACGCGGCACTCGCTTATTACCAAGATTCAGATTTTTTGCAGGATTTGAACCTTCATCAAGAAAATTTGTTCTCTAAGTTTTACTATTTAGGACCGCTTAGAAGTAAGTCAAGTCGGATTTACAGTTGGGCAGGGACAAATCCGGATAGTGTTGGGGATGATGGCATGTATACGATTCAGGCAATCCTTTCAGCAAAGCATGAAGGTCGTAAACTTGGTTTCCCGCCACAAATGCATTATAAACCGTTTGAAGCTGTAATCGGAACTGCATTAAAAAAGATGGGCTTAATTGAAAATTATATAATTAAGCGAATTGAAAACAGACAAGATTATGAAGTGAAAGTAAAAATTAAAGGCTCTTCTGAATATGTCAGCCTTCCGGATGTTGGTTTTGGGGTATCGCAAGTGCTTCCGGTAATTGTACAGTTGTTTTATGCACCAAATGGTTCTGTTATTTTTATTGAACAGCCGGAGATTCATTTGCACCCAAGAGCGCAGACACTTTTGGCAGATGTAATCATTGATGCAGTGAATATGAGAGAAAATTCTCAAAAGCGGAAAATACAAGTTATTATAGAAACACATTCAGAATATTTGCTTAGAAGACTTCAAATGCGGATTTCTGACAAAACTATGGAAACAAATGATATGAGGGCATATTTTGCACATAATCAGGAAAATGGATCAGTTTTGGAGAAATTGAAAGTAGATACTTATGGTAATATACTGAATTGGCCGGAGGGGTTTTTTGGAGATATGGAAAAAGATATGTATGAACAGGCGCTGAATGCGATGAAACGCAGGATAGAAGAGAGGGATGCAGGATAAATGGATAGAGTCATTTTAGATACTAATGTGCCGGCAAAAGCTTCTATCGCGCCGCAGTCTTGCCCAATAGAAGAATTGGATATGCAGGAAAAGTGTATGGAATATATAGGTGAGTTGATCAGAAAAAATGACAAGAAGCTTGTATTGGATTTGGGGTATGAAATATGGAAAGAATACCACAATCATGTCTGTAAGGATACCAGTATGGGGAAGCTGTTTTTTAAATGGTTTTATGAGTACTGCAGTACTATTCTTCCGCAGGATCATATAAAGCTTGAAAAGGATCAGGAGGGGCTGTATGTAGACTTTCCATATGATGATGAAACAAAGAATTTTGATGAGGCTGATAAAAAGTTTGTGGCTCTTTCGAATGCGCACTCGGATAAGCCGCCCATCATAGAAGCCTCAGATGGAAAATGGCTTGGATATGAAGCGGCATTCGCCAAGTATGGTATACATATAGAATTTCTGGATAGGGAGTATGCTCAAAAAATGTATGAACAGAAAATCTTAAATAAGGGGCATAAGTAAATGTTTTATAAGTTTCCTCCAACGCCATATATTTTTTTAGATAATTCCGTACGGAAGAAAGAAAAAAATTATTTGACCGATGCAGAGGCAGATGTCTTCTTTTGTAATAAGATTACAGTTGAAGAAAAAATAGATGGTGCGAATCTGGGAATTTCATTTGATTGCCATGGAAGGATATTGTTACAGAATCGTGGCGAGTATTTAAATGAGCCATATTTCGGGCAATGGAAACCACTGCAAGCGTGGATAGATTTACATGAAGACGAATTATTTGATATTTTGAATGATAAATACATTTTATATGGTGAGTGGTGTTATGCGCGTCACTCTGTAAAGTATGATAAATTGCCGGATTGGTTTTTGGCGTTTGATTTGTATGATAAAGAGCGGGGGAGATTCTTATCTGTTCATAATCGTGATTGTAAGATGAAAGATACTTCATTGTACTTAGTACCTAATCTTGGATATGGAAGATGGACAAAGGAAGAGTTACTGGAATGCGTTTCTGTGTCTAAAGTAGGGAATTATGAAAGCGAAGGGATATATCTTCGGTTAGATAGTGGTGATTGGCTGTTGGAAAGGGCTAAAATAGTTCGACCAGAATTCCGACAGCAAATAGAGGAACACTGGAGTAGAAGAAATTTGGAAAAGAATAATTTATATCAATGAGGAGTTTCTGAAAATCCAGGAAGAAGATAAGAAAGAAGGTTGCAATAGCAGCCTTCTTTCCATATAAAGATATCTTATCCCTGTTGTAACAGTTCGGTCCGCGCTATTCGCAAAGGCACCTACGGTGCTTTCTCACTGCTCCGCAGCTAACTTTGCTCATGAGATGGCGCTCCGCTCATCGCCAATATCACGTGCTCATTCATGCGAGCATGATTCGCCCGTGTTACTGGCGATGGCTGAACTGTTATTTTTTCAAATTCTTCTGCGCCGTAGACAGCATCAGCTTGATCCGGTTCAACTGGTTTACCTCGCTGGCACCCGGATCGTAGTCGATGGCTACGATGTTCGAGAGTGGATACCGGTGCCGCAGCTCCTTGATAACGCCTTTTCCGACTACGTGGTTGGGCAGGCAGGCGAAGGGCTGGGTACATACGATATTGTTGGTGCCGGTGTGTATCAGCTCCAGCATCTCTCCGGTAAGGAACCAACCTTCTCCGGTCTGATTCCCCTGGGAAACGATGGGGGCGGCGTATTCCGCTAATTCCTCAATATGGGCGGGGGCATGGAAATGCTTGCTCTTAGCAAGTTCATCCCGGGCTGCACTCCGCAGCCACTCCAGAGCCTTGATCCCCAGGTTGGCAGTGCGTTTTGCAGACTTCTTGGTACCAAGATGCTCCACCTTGAAGTTCTGGTTGTAGAAGCAGTACAGGAGGAAGTCCAGAAGATCCGGAACTACGGCCTCGGCACCCTCTGACTCTAACAGCTCCACCAGATAATTGTTGGCGGCTGGCAGGAATTTCACCAGGATCTCGCCAACTACACCCACCTTGGGCTTTACGACATCCCTGCGGGGCAGGTTATCGAAGTCACGAATGATCTGACGGCAATAGCGCTTGAACTTCCGGTGGGAGAGAGGCTTATTGGTGGAGACGAAGGCAATACACTTCTTCTTCCACTCCTCATGCAGCGCATTTGCCGCGCCCGGAGTTGCCTCGTAGGGGCGGGTGGCATACAGGCAGCGCATGAAGATATCACCGAATACCAGGGCGTAGAGACCCTTCTGAATCAGCGGCAGCGTGAACTTGAAGCCCGGGTTCTTCTCCAGTCCGCTTAAGTTTAAGGAGATCACCGGGATATCGGGATAACCTGCTTTTTCCAAGGCGCGGCGGATAAAGCCGATGTAGTTGGAAGCACGGCAGCCGCCTCCGGTCTGGGAGATGACCACGGCCGTCCGGGTTAGATCGTATTTGCCCGAAAGAATGGCATCCATGATCTGTCCCACTACCATCAGGGAAGGATAGCAGGCGTCGTTATTTACATATTTCAGCCCCACGTCCACGGCAGAGCGATTGTCGTTGTCCAATACCACCAGGTTGTAGCCAGCCGCCTGGAAGGCCGGTTCGATGAGCTCAAAATGAATGGGCGACATCTGCGGACAGAGGATGGTATAATTCTTCTTCATCTTCTTGGTGAAGACCACACGGTTGTAGCTGGCGGGCACGATGGTACGCTTCGCCTGCTGCTTCTCCTTCACCCGGATGGCAGAGAGCAGGGAGCGGATACGGATCCTGGCAGCGCCAAGATTATTCACCTCGTCAATCTTTAAGCAGGTGTAGATCTTGCCGGACTTGGTCAGAATGTCGCTGACACAATCCGTAGTCACTGCGTCAAGGCCGCAGCCGAAGGAGTTAAGCTGGATCAGATCCAGATCGTCCCTTGTCTTGACGAAATTGGCGGCGGCGTACAGGCGGGAGTGATACATCCACTGGTCCATGACGATGAGCGGACGCTCCACCTGCTGTAAATGCGAGACGGAGTCCTCGGTGAGCACTGCGATGCCGTAGGAGTTGATAAGCTCCGGGATCCCGTGATTGATTTCAGGGTCTACATGGTAGGGGCGGCCCGCCAGCACGATGATGCGCTTGCCCTGACGGCGTGCCTCGTCGATGATCTCGCTGCCCTTTACTCGGATCTTTGCCATGTGTGCTTCGTACTCCGCGTAGGCAGCATCGGCTGCGGCCTGCACTTCCCGCTCGGAGATGCCGCCAAAATACTTGGGCAGCACCTCTTTTGCCATTTTGTGCACAAAGTCCTTGGGGCGGTGGATGCCCACATAATCATAGATGAACTTTTTGCCCTCCAGCTCTGGGCAGTTGCCTGCCAGAACCTCCGGGTAATAGGCCACCACCGGGCAGTTATAGTGGTTGTCGCCCAAGCCTTCGTCCACATTGTAGGTCAGGCAGGGGTAGAAGATGGCGTCCAGCTGCATCTGGCTCAGCGCCTTGATGTGGCCGTGGCTCAGCTTTGCCGGGAAGCAGGCGGTATCGCTGGGGATGGTAGCCTGTCCAGCCAGATACAGCCCGCGGGTGGACACCGGGCTGGTGTGCACCGCAAAGCCAAGGCTCGTCCAGAAGGCGTACCAGAAGGGCAGCAGCTCGTAGAAGCCAAGGCACAGCGGGATGCCGATGGAACCGCGCTTACCGGCCACCGGCTTGTAGTCGGCCAGCAGCTGCTGCTTGTAGGCGTACAGGTTCAGACTGTTATCCTCGCTTTTGCCGGTAACGGGCTTATCGCAGCGGTTGCCGGAGATGAACTTGCGGCCATCGGCAAAGGTGTTGACGGTCAGCTGGCAATGGTTGCCGCAGCCGCCGCACTTGACGCTGACCACCTGCTGTGCAAAGCTTTCCAGCTCCTGCTCGTCCATCATGGCAGAGGTGGTCTGGTTATTTTTATGGCTCTGGCGCAGGCCGTACAAAGCAGCGCCGTAAGCGCCCATCAAGCCGGCGATATCCGGCCGGATGACCTCCACGCCCATCTCCTTTTCAAAGGCGCGGAGCACGGCTTCATTATAGAAGGTACCGCCCTGCACCACGATCTTGCGGCCCAGCTCTTCCGGGCTGGAAGCGCGGATCACCTTGTACAGCGCGTTCTTGACCACGCTGATGGACAGGCCTGCGGAGATATTCTCAATGCTGGCACCGTCCTTCTGTGCCTGCTTGACCGAGCTGTTCATGAACACGGTGCAGCGGCTGCCCAAGTCCACCGGGCGGTCCGCGAACAGCCCCAGCGCAGCGAACTCCTTGACATCATAGCCCAGTGCCTGTGCAAAGGTCTGCAAAAAGCTGCCGCAGCCGGAGGAACAGGCTTCGTTCAGGAAGATGTTGCTGATCGCGCCATCCTCGATCTTAAAGCACTTCATGTCCTGTCCGCCGATGTCGATGATGAAATCCACGTCCGGCATAAAGTACTTGGCAGCGGTAAAATGCGCCACCGTTTCCACCAGACCGTAATCACAGCGGAAGGCGTTTTTCACCAGTTCCTCGCCGTAGCCGGTGGTGGTGACGCTCGCCACCTGCAGCCCCGGATGCTCCTTATAGATCTTGAGCAGCTGTTCCCGGATGAGGGGCAGCGGGTTGCCGAGGTTGGGCTGATAATTGGTGTACAGGATCTGGCTCTTTTCGTCCACCACCACCAGCTTGACGGTGGTAGAGCCGGAGTCGATGCCGATATGCACCGGCCCGCAGTGGGCACTAAAAGCCACGCGGGGCACACTGTGGGACATATGCCGTGCGTGGAAAGCCTCGTACTCCTCCTTGCTGGCGAACAGCGGCGGCTCGCTGGCATAGGTAGCGGTAGCGGCGTACTTGTCCAGCGCAGCGGCTACCTCGGTGAGCACAAATTCCTTATCGGCATATAGGGCAGCGCCCAGCGCCACATACAGCAGGCTGTTTTCCGGGCAGGTGCCGGTCACGTTCAGCGCTTCGTCAAAGCTCTTGCGCAGCACGGTGCTGAAGGTGAGCGGGCCGCCCAGATAAAGGATGTTGCCCTTGCGGGCGACAAAATGCCTCAGAAAAGCACTTATTTTTACCCCAAGCTCAAAACCGGGCTTGTGATGAATATTTTTGACAAAGCAACAGGAGAAGAAAAATGAGGAAGGAACTGGATAAAAAATACGATCCCGCCGAT
>OIZV01000933.1_pt1 | contig 11488 bp, 11 predicted proteins | sample 1588681 | NCBI WGS metagenome assembly OIZV01 (sample SAMN03283281) | human gut metagenome | biome: human-associated habitat; material: feces | host: Homo sapiens | place: Peru | collected 2012
GAGCCGTTCCGGTGCGATATAATATTTCCCTCCGCCGGCATCGGCTACCATGCGGGTAAATTCGCCCTTGCGCCCGAGAGCGGCGCGCAGCAGCGGATTGCTCTTTACCCCGAGCTCCTTCATCGTGAGTGCGCTTTCCGGCGATGTTGCATCCACCGCAAGCAGCGCCCTGACAAAGCCGCCCAAAAAACGGTTGCTGCAATAAACGGCAACGGCGGCGACGGCAAAGCCGATCATCAGAAGCCACAGTATTGTCTGTATGTTATTGTCCATGCCAGCTCCTTTTCGCTGAGTGGGGCGGAGCGGTGCCGCCCGGGCTTATTTGCCGAGATATTCCTTCCCGCCCATGTACATCCGCAGCGCTTCCGGGATGTGGACGCGGCCGTCGGCCTGCAGGTTGTTCTCGAGGAAGGCGATCAGCATGCGCGGCGGAGCCACGACGGTGTTGTTGAGCGTGTGCGGCAGATAGAGCTTGCCGTCCTCGCCGCGGACGCGGATCTTCAGCCGGCGCGCCTGCGCGTCGCCGAGATTGGAGCAGGAGCAGACCTCGAAGTATTTCTGCTGCCGGGGGCTCCATGCCTCGATGTCGCAGCTTTTGACCTTCAGATCGGCCAGATCGCCGGAGCAGCATTCAAGCTGCCGCACGGGGATGTCCAGCGAGCGGAACAGCTCCACGCTGTAGCGCCACATCTTTTCGTACCATTCCATGCTTTCCTCGGGACGGCATACCACGATCATTTCCTGCTTCTCAAACTGATGGATGCGGTAAACGCCGCGCTCCTCGATGCCGTGGGCGCCCTTTTCCTTGCGGAAGCAGGGGGAATAGCTCGTGTAGGTGATGGGCAGCTGCTTTTCCTCCACGATCTCGTCGATGAACGAGCCGATCATGGAATGCTCGCTCGTGCCGATGAGATACAGGTCCTCGCCCTCGATCTTGTACATCATGGCGTCCATGTCCGTCTGGCTCATGACGCCCTGCACCACGTTTCCGTGGATCATGAACGGAGGGATGTAATAGGTGAAGCCCTTGTCGATCATGAAATCGCGCGCGTAGGCGAGAACGGCGGAATGTAGCCGCGCGATGTCGCCGCGCAGATAGTAAAAGCCGTTTCCGGCCACGCGCCGCGCCGCGTCGAGATCAATGCCGTTGAAGCGCTCCATGATCTCCGTGTGATACGGGACCTCGAAATCGGGAACGACGGGCTCGCCGAAGCGCTGCACCTCCACGTTGCAGCTGTCGTCCGGGCCGATGGGAACGGAGGGGTCGATGATGTTCGGAATGACCATCATCCGGGCCGTAAGCTCGCTCTCCAGCTCCGGCTCTAGCTTCTCCAGCTCGGCCAGCCGCGCGGCCTGCGCGGCCACTTCTTTCTTCACATCCTCCGCCTCGGCAGCCTTGGAGAGGTCCTTCTTTGCCTGTCCCATCAGCATGCCGATCTTTTTCGACAGCGTGTTGCGGTTGGCGCGCAGCTCGTTGGCCTCGGTCTTCGCGGCGCGCAGACGGCGGTCGAGCTCAAGCACCTCATCCACCAGCGGCAGCTTCGCGTCCTGAAATTTCTTTCGGATGTTTTCCTTGACGGCGTCCGGATTTTCACGGACGAATCGAATGTCCAGCATAGTTTATCTCCTGCCTTTATTTATTCAGCTTCATAAGCGACTGTATAAGCGCCTCGCGGTCGTCCGCGCCGTAGTATTCCAGCACGATGCGGCCCTTTTTGCGCCCGTCCACAATGGAAATGCGCCGGCCAAGCCTCTGGCCGAGCGTCTGACAGACCTGCGCGGCGTAGTCGATCTCGTCGGCGGGCTTGTCGTTTTTCGGCTTTTTCTGCTTCAGCAGCGCGGCGGCCAGTGTTTCCGTCTGACGGACGGAAAGCCCCCGGTCCACGACCTGCCGTGCGGCCGTGAGCTGAAGCGCCTTGTCCTCCAGCGGCAACAGCGCGCGCGCGTGACCGGCGGAAAGCGCCCCGGAATCCAGCAGCACAGCCACCTCCTCCGGCAGCGAAAGCAATCGCAGCGCGTTCGCCACGGCGGGACGGCTCTTGCCGACGGACTGGCTCACGGCCTCCTGCGTCATGCCGTATTCGTCCATGAGCAGCTTGTAGCCGCGCGCCTCCTCCATGGGACTCAGATCCTCGCGCTGGAGATTTTCCACAAGCGCCATCTCCTGCGCCTGGCGGTCGTCGGCCTCGATGATGCGCACGGGCACTTCCTTCAGCCCGGCCAGGCGCGAGGCGCGCCAGCGCCGTTCACCGGCGATGATCTGATAATAGCCGGAATCGAGCGCCCGGACCGTGATCGGCTGCAGAATGCCGTGCAGGGCGATGGAATCGGCCAGCTCCTGCAGCGCCTCGTCGTCAAACACGCTGCGCGGCTGATTTTCCCGCGGCTCGATCTTCTGGATCGGCAGCGTCTGCGGCGCGGTGAATTCCTCTTCGCCGAACAGAGCGCCCAGTCCGGTTCCAAGTCCTTTTTTCTTAGCGGGCATTGTTTGTTTCCTCCATGATCTTTTCCCGGCGGAGAAGCTCCGCCGCCAGACGGTTGTAGGCCTCCGACCCGCGTGACAGGCGGCTGTAGGCCTGCACGGGCTTGCTGTGGCTCGGAGCCTCGGCGATGCGCACGTTGCGGGGGATGACCGTTTGAAAAACGGCAGTCCCGAAATACTTGCGAATTTCCCGCGCGACCTGGTCGGAGAAGGAGAGACGCCGGTCGTACATCGTCAGAAGAATGCCTTCCGTCTTCAGCTCCGGGTTGAAGCTGCGCTTGGTCAGCTTCATGGAGCGGATCAGATCGGTCAGCCCCTCCATGGCATAATATTCGCACTGTACAGGGATCAGCACCGCGTCCGCCGCGGCCAGCGCGTTGATCGTCAGAAGCCCGAGCGAGGGCGGACAGTCGATGAATATGTAATCGTACCGCTCCCGCGCCGGCTCCAGCACACGCCGGAGAACATACTCGCGCTCGTCGGCGTCCACAAGCTCCACCGTTGCGCCGGACAGGCGCGCGTTGGACGGGAGCACGTCGGCGTAGGGCGTCTGCTGGATCGCGTCGCCCAGCGCCGCGCCGTTGATGAGAACGTCGTAGAGTGCCGGCCTTGCGTTCTTATCCGCGCCGAGTCCCGACGAGGCGTTGCCCTGCGGGTCGGCGTCCACGACCAGAACGCGTTTTTTCTTTTCCTGCAGGGCGGCGGCCAGATCCACGCAGCTCGTCGTCTTTCCGACGCCGCCTTTCTGATTGGCAAAACAGATGATTCGGCCCACAAGGCACCTCCTCTGAGCTTGTCACAGCCGATTCGGACAGGCTCGGTTTGATCGGTCCGGGCGGATTTTCGCCCGGCGTGATGAAAAAAGCCCTGCGCCGCAAGGCTCCCGAACTCATACCCGTCCCCGGCGGGCATGAAGCGCTGAGCGCGCTTTGTACACAGTTCTTCTATTATAGCAGAAAACGGATAGATTGCAATGTTTCACATGAAACAATTCCGGCAAAGCGATGTTTCACGTGAAACATTCAGCCGATGAGCATATCAATGTCCGTCACGCTCAAACCGTCCTGCAGCGCAAGATCGAGCGCGTAGCCCAGCAGCCGCCCGATGTCGCGGACGCATTTATCGATGTCGCGCCGTGTGAGGATCAGGCCGTCGCCCTCGTCCACAACGGTCGGCACGCCCACGGCCAGCACCGGCACGCCGAAAACACGCGCGCTGAGCTCCTGTCGCGCGTTGCCCACGCCGGAGCCCGGCACGATGCCGCTGTCTGTGAGCTGGACGGTCCGGCACAGACGCTCACGCTCCCGCGCGGCCAGCGCATCGACGGCCACGACGGCGCGGGGCTTCGCCGCGTCGAACAGAGCGCGGATAAGACTGGCGGATTCAAGGCCCGTCGTCCCCAGGACGCCGGTCGCAAAGGCGCACACGGGACGGAACGAACCGAACTCGGCGGGAAGCTGCTCGACCAGATGCCGCGTGACCAGCGTGGCGGCGACGGTCTCCGGACCCACGGCATCCGGCGTGATCTCCCGGTTTCCCAGCCCGGCCACAAGGACGCTGTCGTCCGGGCGGAGCGGCAGAAGCTGCCGCATCAGATCGGCCAGTATGGCCGCGCCGTCGGCAAAGGCGTTTTCCTCGCGCCGGAAAAAGCGCTCCGTTTCCACAGTCAGATAGCGGCCGGCTGGTTTACATAATAACTTTGCGGCCTGCTCGTCCCGTATCTCCATATCCGTCACGCGGAAGCCGCGCAGCTCGTATTCCGCCCGCGTCACACCGTCCGGGAGCGTCTCGTTTCCGGCGAGCGATTCCATGGCCAGGTCGGTTCTTGTGTTATCCAAAAAAATTCACCACCAGATGTAGTTTGTGCGGGAAAAAACGATTCTATTTATAATGTTTTTTGAAAAAAGGCTTGCATTTTTCGCAGGAGGTTGCTATAATCTTCATCTGCGGACATTCATGTTCAGACTTTTATAGGGAGGTGCAAATTCATGCCCAACATCAAGTCCTCGGCGAAGAGGGACCAGCTGCAGAAGGCGGCGCGCGAAAAGAACAGAGCGGCGAAATCCGCTTTGAGGACCGAGCTGAAAAAGTTCGAAGCGGCGGTACAGTCCGGCGACAATGCGGCGGCTGCTGAGACCTATAAGGTTGCTGTGAAGTCCGTTGACAAGGCGGCATCCAAGGGCCTTATCCACAAGAACAACGCGGCCCGCAAGAAATCTGCCATGGCGAAGAAGCTCAACGCCGCCAACTGATTCTGATGAAACGTAACCGTACCCGGCTCGTCTGAGCCGGGTGCTTTGCTTATATGGAGGTCGGAATGGAGATCCTGTTTGACAGCCGCCGTTCGGAATACAAGGAGATATTCGGGCCGCTGCGCGCGGGCGGGAGCTGCCGCTTCTGCGTGAAAATGCCGGCGGAGCTGCATACGCGGAACGTGACGCTTTCGGCCGGGGCGTGGACGCTGCCGCTCGCGTGCGCCGGGCGCGAGGGGGATTACGAGCGCTTTGAGGGCGTGCTGCGCCCGACGGAGCCGGGGCTGTACTTCTACTGCTTCGATATCCGGGACAAAAACGGCGAATACCGTCTGTTCCGCCGCGGCCGGGGAACGAACATCGCCGAGGGCGAGCGGTGGCAGCTGAGCGTGCTGCCGGAGGATTATGCGCCGCCGGAGGCGTTTCGCGGCGCGGTCTGCTATCAGATCTTTCCCGATCGCTTCTTCCGCGCCGGGGGTCCGGCGCCGGCGGATAAGCTCGCGCCGTATACGCTCCGGCCGTTCGAGGGCTTTGTCCCGTCTGCGCCGGATGCGTCGGATTTTGCCGGCGGCGATCTGCGCGGCATCGCCGAAAAGCTCGATTACATCGCGGGTCTCGGCACGAAGGTGATCTATCTCAACCCGATCTTCATGGCCTGCTCCAACCATCGCTACGACACGTCGGACTGGCTGCGCATCGACCCGCTGCTGGGAACGGAGTCGGATTTCCGCGCCCTGTGCAGCGCGGCGCATGCGCGCGGCATGAAGGTGCTGCTCGACGGCGTGTTTTCCCACTGCGGCGCGATCTCCCGTTATTTTGACGCGGACGGACGCTTCGGTGGGGGCGCATGCTCGGCGGGGGCGGCCTCGCCCTTCTATAAGTGGTTCGATTTTACGGAATTTCCGAAAAAATATGCCTGCTGGTGGGGGGTCGACAGCCTTCCCAACATAAACGAGATGGACGGGGACTATCTGGATTTCATCATCCGCGGGCCGGACAGCGTGGTCGCGCACTGGCTTTCGGCCGGCGCGGACGGCTTCCGGCTCGACGTGGCCGACGAGCTGCCGGACGAATTCATCGCACTTCTGCGCGCGCGGGTGCGCGAGCTCAAGCCGGACGCGGCCGTCATCGGCGAGGTGTGGGAGGATGCGTCGAACAAGGAGGCCTACGGCGTGCGCCGGCGCTATTTCACGGGCGCGGAGCTCGACGGCGTCATCAATTTCCCGATGCGCCGGGCGATCCTTGCCTTCGCGGCCGGGGAGGACGACGGAAGCGCGCTGGCCGAGACGGTGATGACGCTGGCCGAGAATTATCCCGCCGCGGCTCTTGACTGCACGATGAGCATCCTCGGCAACCACGACACCGAGCGCCTTGCGCAGATCCTGCCGGAGCTGCCGCGCCGCAGGCTGGCCGCGTTCCTGCAATTCACGCTTCCGGGCGCGCCCGTCGTTTATTACGGCGACGAGGCGGGGCTTTCCGGCGGGCGCGACCCGATGAACCGGCTGTGCTTCCCCTGGGGGCGTGAGGACCGGAGCCTGACGGACTTTTACCGCCAGCTCGCCGCGCTGAAAAACGCCCATGAAAGCCTGCGCCGCGGGAGCATCGAGTTTCTGGAGGCCGGCGGCGGGCGCGTCCGCTTTGCGCGCACGGTCGGCGGGGAGACCGTCGAGTGTCTGGCCGACAGCGAAAAGAAAAGCTTCGGTTTTCTGTGCCGCGGCTGATGGAAGTTTTACAAAAGAGTAACATTATGATATAATGCCCGTGCTACGATAGAAAAAAACGATGCTCCAGGGTGAAAATGCTATGAAAAGGATATTTACACTGATACTGACGGCGTCGCTGCTTCTGGGCCTTTGCGGCTGCGGCGACTATGTGAGCCTTATGCCCGGCGGCGAGACGGCGGGGACGGAGGCGGAGGCCGAGGCCGAGGGCTTCGTGCCGACGAGCCTGGCCGAGCTTCTGGGCTGGCAGGATTTCATGGCCGGCTATTACGACGATACCCCTGTCGCGCTCAGCTTCACGGGCGAGGAGGGCTTTGCGTCGCCCGTGTTCGACCGCGAGTCGATCATCCGCGCCTGCGACGCGCTGCGCGCGGCGAGCGTGACGGAGGAGCTTGGCGAGGCTCCGGAGGGAACACGGGCCGATGCGCGCTATACCTTCACCATGGCCGACGGTGCGACGCATACGGTCGAGTTCTCCGACGGCGCGCTGCTGTACCGCTCGATGCTGTACGCCGTCAGCGGCGGCGACGCGCTGGGCGGCGTCTCCTTCCCCGGCTACGGCGGCGATCTCTCGCTTTTCGATCTGTATTACGACAGCAAGGTCACGGCTTTCGCCGAGAGCGTGGAAAGCGAGCTGCCCGTTTCCGTCGGCCGCCGCGCCAACGGCGGCGCCGTGCTGTCCAATCAGGACCCGGACATGATCCGGCAGGTGTACGAGCTGCTGGCGGGCGCGAAGGTCGAAAGCGTGGAGATGAGCCCGGATCAGAACATCGACCTGAACACGGTGCACGACTACGTGTTCACCATGGCCGACGGCAGCACCCAGACCTTCACGTTCACCGGCGGCTGTCTGACGGTGCAGGCGAACGCGGTCTACGGCACGGTGTATTATCACGTTTCCAACGCCGATGAGCTGGCGGAGCTGTCCATCGCGGCCGGCAGCGCCTCGGCCGCCTTTGAGGGCGGCATGCTCGGCGATCTGCGCAACGACATCAGCCGCGCCGTCCGCGCCGCGAACGGCGAATATGTCGCCCCGGGCAACGAGGCCGAAACGCTCGGCCAGGCCACGCGCGCCGAGGAATCGACCGAGGAGAGCAGCGAGTCCGGCCAGGGAGGTCTGAGCGTAGCGGGTATCTACGTCAGCTTCGACATTGACGGGACGCAGGATTACATAAGCCTTACCGGCGAGGACGCGGCGGAGTTCGTCCGCATGATGGGCCAGATCGAGGTCACGGGCGAGCATATGGACGCCGCGCCCGAGGGCGACCAGATGACGGTTTCCGTCAACCTGTCCGACTGGTCGGGGCCGATCTGCTACTTTGCCGGCGGCGCCGTGCAGCAGACGGTCGGCAACTGGTATCGCTGCAGCGGCACGGGCTATGACACGATGCGCGCGCGCATCCTCGAGATATACCAGCAGCAGCTCGCCGAGCGCGACATCGAGGGAACGGGCGAGTAACAGCGGGAAAAAACCGCAAAACGAAAGGGCCGGATTTCTCCGGCCCTTTCGGCTTATCCGGCAGCCGCGCAGCGCGGCTGCTTTTGCTTTTTTCCGTCCGGCGGCAGAGCGGGCGGGGCTGTCTGTGCGGGAAGGCGGATCGTAAAGCGGCTGCCGACACCGGTGTAGCTGACGAGAGAGAAGCGGCCGCCGTGCTGATCGACGATCCATTTTGCGATGGCGAGACCCAGTCCGCTTCCCCCGGTCTCGGCGCGCGCCCGGTCGCCGCGGTAAAAGCGCTCGAAAACATGCGCCGCGTCCTCGCGCGTCACGCCGCAGCCCGTGTCCTGCACGGACAAAAGCGCGTCGCCGTCCTCCGTTTTCAGTCCCAGCGTCACGTCGCCGCCCTCGGGCGTGTATTTGGCGGCGTTGTCCACCAGAATGCGCACGGCCTGCTTGAGCATGGCGGGATCGGCGGAAACGGTGCAGGGCGCGGCGATGCGCAGGCGGTAGTGATGCTTCGCGTCGATGAGCACCGATTCGTCGCGCAGCTCCTGCAGCATTTTCTCCAGCTCCACCGGCTGCGGCGAAAACTTCTGCCGGCCCATGTCGCCCCGGGCGAGGAACAGAAGCTGATCGACCAGCGTTTTCATGTGCTCCGACTCGGTGCGGATGGCCGTGATGGACTCCTGCAGGACCTTCGGGTCGTCCTTGCCCCAGCGGTCGAGCATGTTGGCGTAGCCTTGGATGACGGCAATGGGCGTGCGCAGCTCGTGGCTGGCGTCGTCCACAAAGCGGATCTGCTGGCGATAGGATTCGCGCATGCGGTTGATGAGCGAGTTGACCGCCGTTTCCAGCGGCTCCATGTTCCCGCTCCCCTGCCCCTCCAGACTCAGATGCGCGCCGGGACTGGCGGCGTTGAGATGGTCGATGGCGTCGGCCACGCCGCGGAAAAGCTCCTCGTCCGGCTCGGCGGCCGACATGGCGCTGGCGGCGTTGGCGATGGAGTCGATGGGGCGCAGCTGGCGGCGGATGCGCCGCGCGCCGGAAAACCAGCGGGTGAGCCAGCCGAGGGTCTGCAAAGCGAAAAATACGCCCAGCCCCACGATCAGCAGCGCGGCGAAGCCGCCGGCGTACACGGCGTGCTCCGGCTCGCTGCCGAAGAAATAGTACAGCCGGACGATCCCGTCGCCGGCCAGGGCAAAGCGGCGGGGCGTGGCCGGGGCCAGAAAGCCGAGCACCGTGATCTCCGCCTGCGCGCACCAGAGAAACAGGCTCAGCGCCGCAAGGAACACGTCCGTCAGCAGCCCGCTGAGCAGCCGCCGCCACTGAAGCTGCGCGTTGATGCGCCGGGCCATGGCCCGCGCGGTCGTCCGTTTCTTATTCATCCTTTATCACATATCCCACGCCGCGGACGGTCCGTATCATCTCCACGCCGAAGCGCTCGTCGATCTTCTGGCGCAGATAGCGGACGTACACGTCGGCCACATTCGTCTCCCCGGCGTAATCGTAGCCCCAGACGCGCTCGAGAAGCGTGTCCCGGCTGAGCACGACGCCGCGATTTTCCAGCAGCGTCTGCAAAAGCGAGAATTCCCGCGCCGTCAGCGCGAGCTCCTCGCCGTTGAAGCGGACGGTGTGCGCCGGCACGTTCATGCAAAGACCGTTCCAGCACAGCGTCTCGCCGGCTGCGGGGGCGTCCTTTTCCCGCCGCCGCAGCAGCACGCGGATGCGCGCGAGCAGCTCCTCGATGGCGAAGGGCTTGGTGATGTAATCGTCCGCGCCGAGATCCAGCCCGCTGACCTTGTCCATGACGGCGTCGCGCGCCGTGAGCAGGATGACGGGCATCTGCGAGCTTTTGCGCAGCCGGCGCAGAAGCTCCAGCCCGCTCAGCTCCGGCAGCATGATGCCCAGCACCAGCAGATCGTACTGCCCGCTTTCCGCCATGGCAAGGCCGGTGCGGCCGTCGCCGGCCTTGGCTGCGCGATAGCCCTCGTGCTCCAGCTCCAGCTCCAGAAAGCGCGCGATTTTTTCCTCGTCCTCAACAATGAGTATGGCGGGCATATGACGTTCCTCCTGCGGATAAGATTCAGCGGCTTTTCAGCCATGCGAGCGCCGTGCTCTCCGGCGACGCCGCCGTTTCGTCCGGCTCGATCGGCTCGGACTCGAAAACCTCGCCGGTACGCGCCCGGTCCGCGGCGACGGTTAGATACGTCTGCGTGCCGTCGTACAGACGGAAGCACTGGTTCACGCTGCAGTAGCCCGCCGTCGGCGCGCCGAAGCTGCGCGTGTCGTCCAGCCCCCGGAAGCACAGCAGAAGCAGCTCGGCGGAGCTGGCGGTCCGCTGTCTCCGCGGCGGCCCGGCATTCGGCGAGACAGGCGTTCCATTCGTCTCCCTGGCTGTAAAGACCGAATTCATCGATCAGCGAAAGCGCCGCTTCCCCATAGCCCGGCGCGTCCGGCGGCAGCAGATAAAAGCCGAAGCGCGGGCCGTAGCGGACGGCCAGCGCCGCAAAACCGCCGCACAGGAGCGCCAGAACGAGGACAAGGGCGGCCGGGACGAGCCATCGAACTTTCTTCCGTTTCATATTTCTCCGTCCCTCCCCCGCGGCGCAGGCGCGCCGGCCCCGCATGGGCCGGCGGCCGGTCCATGCGGGGAGCGGGGGATATGTCATTCCGGCGCGGTCACTGGCCGTCCCGATCGTCCGGATGGTCCGGATCGCCGCTGTCGAGGCCGGAGGCCACGCGGTCCTTCAGCTCCACGGCCTTGTCGGCCACGATGCCGGCGAGATCGGCCGCCTTGTCCGAAACGGCGGAGACGGTCTCCGCGGCCTTCGTGCCGCTGGCGTCGGGGCCGTGGATGGTGTAGCGCAGATCGAAGAACAGGCCGACGATCATGGCAGGGATGACGACCCAGAAGCAGGCGCACAACAGAATGATGAACACCAGAATGGGCAGCTCAAGGATCGTTTCGCCGCGGCGGACGGCGGCCACGGAATTGCGGCAGCTCTTTTTCAGCAGCTCCCAGCACCAGCGGAAAGCGCGGCGGAAGGGGCCGTCCCCCCTCTTTTCGGCGGCGTCCGCCTTAAAATAGACGGTTTTTTTCTCCGGCGTGGAATAGGCCGCGCCGTTTTCGGCCTTCCCCTCGCGCTCCAGCTCGATCATGGCGTCGAGAATGTCCCATTCGTTGCGCTCGAGGATGTTCTTGGCCTCCTCATAGCCCAGCCCCGTGATGGAGCGGAGCTTTTCAACCATTTCCAGATGAGTCATGCTGTTTTTTCCTCCTTGTTTGTTTTCTTGCCGTAAATATAGCAGAGGAAAATTAAACCGCCATGCGGATAAAATTAGAAAGCGGTTAGAAATCGCTCAATTTTCCGTGAGCAGACGCACACGCCCGTCCGAGACGCCGCCGTCCGTTCCGGCCAGCGTTCCGAGCCGCCCTGCGCCGCGCACGGAGCCGGGCCGCCCGTCTATTTCCAGCCGGACGCGGCAGCGTCCGCCGCCGAAGACCGGCTCGCTGCGGGCGGTGATGAGCCGCTCGCCCACGCCGAACATATCGATCTGCGCACCCTGCAGCAGCATATCCTGAATGAGATAC
>OIZV01000934.1_pt1 | contig 11486 bp, 8 predicted proteins | sample 1588681 | NCBI WGS metagenome assembly OIZV01 (sample SAMN03283281) | human gut metagenome | biome: human-associated habitat; material: feces | host: Homo sapiens | place: Peru | collected 2012
CGGCGGCCGCCGCCGGTCTGGATGTAATAGATCTGGCCGAGCTCGCCGGACTGCACGACTCTCTTGAGCATCTTCATATTCTCGTCAAAGCGGGGCTGGAAGCCGATGGAGAGCACGCCCTTGCTTGCCTTCTCCGCCTTGCAGATAGCGACGGCTTCGTCGAGAGTAACACACATGGGCTTCTCAAGCAGCACGCTTACGCCGTGCTCGAGAGCGTAAATGGTACACTCGGCATGGGTCGCGTTGTAGGTACAGACGCTGACTGCGTCGCACTCGCCCGCGTCGATAAGCTCCTTGTGGCTGGGGTAGAATTTAACGTCGCCGACATTGTATCTCTCGCAGAAAGCCTCAGCCTTGCCGGGGACAAGATCCGCAAGGGCGACTATCTCAACGTCGGGGCACTTCTGATAGGCCTTGACATGAGCCTCGGCTATCCAACCGGTGCCGATGATGCCCACCTTGAGCTTTTTGCTGTAGTCACGGACTTTTTCGTCCGACGGTGCGTCTTTGAATTTATCAAGGATATTCTCTGACATATCAATACCTCACAATAATATTATTACCAGCTCAGAGTTTGGAGATACTCTCTGCTGAGTTTGACCGATTCAAGCCTTGTGGCGCCCTTTGCGGGGTCATCCTGCTCGACGACCACCCAATTTGCGCCCGCATCCTCACAGGCAGCGAGTATGGAGGGCATATCCTGCTCGCCGTGGCCGACGGGCATGAATGAGAACGAACTTTCCTCCTCCTGCTCCTCACCGTCGTCGATGCCGATGAGCTTATAGAGGCTGCCGTGTTTGCCGCCGCTCATCTTGAAATCCTTGAGATGGACTACGGGCGACCTGCCGGCGTATTTCATTATGTATTCCGAGGGGTCGACGCCCGCGACCTTGACCCAGCAGGTGTCTATCTCGGTCTGAAGCAGGTCGGCGGGGATGGTCGAATAGAGCACGTCGAGGGCGTATTCGCCGTCGAGCTTAACGAATTCAAAATCGTGGTTATGATAGAGGAGCTGAATGCCGAGCTTCTTTGCGGCTTCGGCAATCTTGCGGATGCCCTCGACGGTGGCGGTAAAGCCGTCGGTGCCGGGGCGGCATTCCTCGGTCAGATAGGGCACGGCGACATATTTGCAGCCTATCTCGGCGTAGTCGGCGAGCACCTTCTCGGGGTCGGCGAGCATATCGTAATAGGGCACATGGGCAGAGATGGGCACGATGCCGATCTCATTGCAGAATTCCCTGATCTTGGCCGGCTCCTCGCCGAAAAGACCCGCGAATTCAACGCCGTCATAGCCGTATTCTTTCATTTTTTTGATCGTTCCGTAAAAATCATCCTGCATCTCATCCCTGACGGAGTAGAGCTGGACTGCTACGGGCAATTTCATTGTAGAATCCTCCCATATAATATGTATATTAATATATTATCATATCTTTAGCGTTCTTACAAGTAAAAAGTTAAATTTCGCCGCCGTTTTTGATATATTTCTCCGTGATGTCGGCCGCGAGGCGCACAAGCTCGCCGCAGGGGCGCTTTTTATAGTAGGTTTCCGTCCTCTGCTCCGGCACGGGGGCGCTCGACCCACCGAGGCCGAGCAGCTCGCGGCAGACTATCGAGCCTGTCTCCGCCTTGAATTCGCCCGCCGCACGCTGAATCAAGGCATAAAGCGCTGCCTTGCGCTGCCTGTCGTTCGGGTCGGTGCAGGCGAATTTATAAGAGAGGGTCATTGTCATTCCGCTGACCGCGCCGCAGACCTCCCTGAGCCTGCCTATGCCGCCGCCGAAGCCCGCGGAGATACGCAGTGCGGTATCCTTATCAAAACCGAGCTCGTCCGAGAAAGCGCAGAAAACCGCCTGGGCGCAGTTCATTCCGCTCTCAAAGAGCTGCTTCGCATAATCGCCTTTTGTCATTTGAATTACCTCCGAAAAAAAGCTGCCGCAAATAAATGCGGCAGCCTTGAGTTTTAGTTTGCAGCTTCCTGCTCGCCCGCCTGGTCGTTGAACTCATCGACCTGGTTGGCCATAGCCTTACGGCGCTCGTGAAGCTCTCTGTACATTCTGTCTCTCTTCTCGCCGTTGAGGTCATAGAAGAACTTCGGAATGATGCTGAGAATGCCCGTAATAACGGGAAGAATGGTGCACATCCAGAAGAGCGAATACTCGGTCTTCTCGGACTGGTTGCCGAAGCCTGCGCCCTGGACGTAGCCGATCCTCGCGAGGATGGCTGCCTTGATGGTCTGACCGACGGTGGAGACGAGCTTTGTGGCAAGTCCCTTTGCAACGCCCGTCATACCCTCGGTACGGTAGCCGTTCTTCCACTCGCCGTAGTCGATGGCTTCGTTTCTCATCTCCTCGGGAATGACCTTTTTGATGCCGTAGAAGAACATCCAAATGGTCTCACGGAGCATGAAAGCGGGGATCATTGCGCTGAGCTTCTTATAATTCTTGTTTATCGAGCCGACGATGAAAACGCCGGTCATAAGCAGGTTATCAATATGGGAGCCGACTATCCACAGAGCCTTAGTGGAGAACTTTGATCTCGCCCAGGGAACGTAGGAATAGCTTATCGGGGAAACGATGGCGCCGGGGATGCCGACTATGGTGGTCATCGAGGCAAGGCCAAGCACGTTGATGTAGTAGTAGTTGGTGCCGGAGTTCATGCTGAACGCACCGAGGAACTCGGAAAGGGTGATGAGCAGCAGCGGCTTATTGGTGAAGACTGACTTGACGCCTGCGAAAATGCTCGGGCGGTCGACCGTCTGCATAACTCTCTCTTTGGAGACGAATGCGAAGTAAAGGGCAAGTCCGCCGCTGACAAGGGTGGTGAAAACGCCGCCGGAAACATAAAGCGAACGCATCGGGAACTTGAGAACGCCGCGGCTGACAAGGTCGATGAGCACGCCCATGAGAATTTCGGGAGCCTTCTCAACGAAGCCGGAGAGGAGGTTTGCCTGAGTGATAAGACGGGTCCTGTCGATGATATTGGGCGTGATGGTCGCCGTCATACCCGTCCTTGCAATAGCAATAAGGGAGCTCGCAAGGTTGGTGAAGAGCTGCAATATCAAATAGAACGCCAACTTGGACGCGTCATAAAGACCTCTGTCGCCGAAAACGAGCGGCATCATCCAGAAAAAGAGGCTGCAAAGCACGCCGGGGCCTGCATAAACGACGAGCCAGGGCTTGAATTTACCCCAACGGGTCCTGGTCTTATCGACGATAGCCGCAAGGAACACATCGTTGATGATATCCCAAATACCTATAACAAAAGTAACTATCTGCTGGAATTTGAGGCCGACTCTGATAATATCCGTAACAAAAATATCATTATACTTGTTGATATTAAAGCTCTGGGAAATATCATCGAGTATATAAGCCACTGTCTCTTTCGTCCCGACATAGCGTCTGTCCTTCGGGACGGCGAGGTGCCTCTCCTGCTGCTCGGGTGCCTGAGCAACAGCGTTAGCGCTTGAAGCCATATCATCTCTCCCTATCGTTGAAATATTCGATTTATTTTATCACACAGTGACAGTCTTTTCAATACCGTAAATATTTTTTATGAAACATGCACAGTACGACAGCGGCGTTTTTGGTGAATAACACTATTCGGCAGAGCCGCCCTTAGCCTTTTTTCGCTTTATCGTGCGATAACGCAGGACAAACCAAAGGATAATGAGCACCTGCACTATCGCCGCGATTATAAATATGGAATTAAGTCTCTCCGTTTGGAAGGTCAGCCGCAGGCAGAGCACGAGCGACCAGTCAAGCCCGCTGGCGCAGACGAAACGGTGCGGCAGCGGCCACCAGAGGGAGGTAAAAACTATGAGCGGGATAAACGCAACGGGTATCGCATAGAGAAAAATTATGCCTATCCTGTCCGCCGCAAAGCCCGCAAGCCTCAGAGCAAAATAGATTATCGAGGCTACGAGGAACACAAGCCCCGCCGAGAGCATCGGGATTATGATGCGGTTGGTCAGGTGCGGCTTCCTGCCACCGGTCTTGACATTGGGGGTATCGTCGCCGACGATGTCGTTGAGCGTAACGCCGTAAAGCTCCGCCAGCTTGTCGAGCACGAGCAGATCAGGCAGCCCGTCTCCCCTCTCCCATTTTGATATTGATTTGTCCGAATATGTGAGCTTCTCGCCCAACTCCGCCTGCGTAAGCCCCGCGGACTTCCTGAGCGAGGAGAGATTTTTTGCGATATTTTTCTTGAGGCGTTCCTCCGTCACGGCTGCATTCTCCTCTCCGCTGAAATTTAATATAGTATGATTATACAACAAGCCGCTGTGAAAATCAAGTCGCTTTTTCGTTGAAAATCTTAGGATTCTACTCACGGTAGAGTCGCTTTTCGACGAGTAGAATCTCAAAAAACAAGAGTAGATTTTTTGAAAGCGTTAATAGCGTGACTTATTTGCGGCGGCGTTATAGAATATTGACATTGACGGCGAGCCGCAAGGACGCCGATCACTACACGAAAAAGAGGTGCCCCACATGGCAAAGGTAAAGTACAAATATTACGACGTTCAGCCCTTCGGAAGCATTGCCGAGATGATATCGCTCGCACTTGAGCAGTGCCCTCAGAAGATAGCTTACAAGTACAAGGAGAATGACGAGATCAAGGCGATGACCTACTCGGAATTCATAAACAGAGTATATTCGCTCGGCGCTTTTCTCGAATCCGAGGGTTTCTGCGACTGCAACATCGCCTGCATCGGCGCAAACAGTGTGAACTGGATAACCGCCTATTTCACCGCCATCAGATGCAGCGGAGCCTTCGTGCCGCTCGACAGGGAGCTGCCCGGCAAGGACATAATCCACCTTATCAACGACAGCGAGAGCAAGGTGGTATTCTGTGATGAGCGATATGAGCAGCTCTTCGCCGAGAACGCCGATTCGCTCGGCGGGGTCAAATACTTCATCTGCTTCGACCGCAGCGAGGACGACGGCAAATTCCTCTCATTCAAAAAAGTCCTTGACGCGGGCGCAAAGCTCGATAAATCAGCCTTTCTCGCCCTCAAGAGCGACCCGAACAGGATGAAAATGCTCGTCTACACCTCGGGCACGACGGGAATGTCAAAGGGCGTCATGCTCAGCGAACACAACCTTGTGTCGAGCGTTTATTACGGCTTGCAGGTCTCGACGGTCTTTGAGGTCGGTCTCTCGGTGCTGCCCTACAACCACACCTATGAGAGCGTGAGCGACCTGCTCGTCTCATTCCACCATCATTCAACGCTCTGCATCAACGAGAGCCTGCGCGCTATTCTCAACAACCTTAAAACCTATCATCCGGATTATATTTATATCGTGCCCGCCATCGCCGAGAAATTCTACACCCGCATCATCAAGGAGATCGAGGCAAAGGGCAAAAAGAAGCAGTTTGACTCGGCAATCAAGCTCAGCAACGGTCTGCGCAAGGTCGGTATCGACAGGCGCAAGAAGATATTCTCATTCCTGCATGAGATATTCGGCGGCAATCTGCGTAAGATAGTCTGCGGCGGCGCCCCGATAAGAGCCGAGGTCGGCGAATTCTTTGACAATATCGGCATCAGCCTAATAAATGGCTACGGCATCACCGAATGCTCGCCTCTTGTATGCGCCAACAACGACGCCGCCAACGATTACCGCACCGCAGGCATCAAGCTGCCCTGCCTCCAGTGGAAGATCGACGAGCCGAACGAAGAGGGCATCGGCGAGATCCTCGTCAAGGGCGACGTGGTCATGCTCGGCTACTATCGCAACCCCGAGCTCACCGCTCAGGTGCTGAAGGACGGCTGGTTCTACACCGGCGACTACGGCACGATAAACAGCAAAGAGCAGCTCGTTATCTCCGGCAGGAAAAAGAATATAATCGTGCTCAACAACGGCAAAAACATTTATCCCGAGGAGATTGAGAGCTATATCCAGAGCATCGACTATGTCAGCGAGGTCATAGTCAGCGGCGAAAAGGATGAGAACGGCAACGAAAGCTCGCTGCTCGCCGAGGTCTTCCTCTCCGAGAGCAAGACCCCCGCTCAGGTGCTGAATTCCATTCGCAATGCCTGCAAGGAGCTGCCGATATATAAACAGATATCCAAGGTCATCATCCGCGACAAGGAGTTTGAAAAGACGACCAGCAACAAGATAAAACGCTTCATCGGCGAAAAGATAAAGAAAGAGCCTCGCGCCGAGGAACAAAAAGAAGCTGCGGCGGCAGTCAAGAAATAATTTATTATTGTATATCGTCCGATAATGAAAGACCGTATCCCGATTTTACACGGGGTACGGTCTTTTGTATTATGTCATATTATATCAGAAGCTGCCGCTCGAGCCGCCATGGCTTCTGCCGGAGGAGCTATCATTTGTGGAGCTTCCTCCGCCCGAATAGCTGCTGTCATTATCTTTGGGCTTTGCAGTCCTGGTGACATTGCTGTAGAGGAATATGTCGCCCGCATTCGTCACGGACATTGAGCCTGGCACGATATAATTGTTTGCGCCGCTTTGCTTCGTGACGGATTTGAGCGGGGCGGCGATTATCTTCATCACGACAAAGGCGACCAACAGACCCGCCGCAATCGCTATCAGGATATAAGTTACGGGGAATTTTCGCGCTTGCTTTATCGTATCCTTCGTAGTGTCGGGATCCGAAAGATAGCCCGACGGCCAGCCGATATCATCCGTGTCGTCGTCGTAGCCCTCCGCCGTCACGGTGAGCCATCTGTTGCACTCGTCAGCAAAGGTGTTGAAGCCGTCGTCATAATTGCTTTTGCCGAAATCCTCAAGCACGCCGGCGTCATTCATTATGCAGCTCTGACGGTAATCGGTGAAGGTATCTATGGCGCTGCCGTAGGTGGTTATTGCCCATTCCCTTGTATCCATAGCGAGCAGGAGGAGAATGCCGTCGTCATTCTCACCGTAGCCGTAGCCGTTGTAGTCATAGAAATCGTCGGCATATTCCTTGACCTCCTTGCCGTCAAGGGAGTTGACCGTCACAACCGCCACCTCGACCTGATGGGCGTTGCTGATGTCGGCGAGCTTATTGTTGAGAGCATCACGCTCGTCGGGCGTGAGCAGCTCGGCGTTATCGACAAGAAGCTCAAGCTGCCTCTCCTCGGGTATCACGGACACAGGCTCGCTTGCAGCCTCGGTCCGGCCGGGCATTGCAGGCATGGTCCTGCTGAGGCCCTCGCCGCCCTTGAGCACCTCTTCGAGATAATAAACAACAAACCCGAAATAAATATTTGCGCCTTCATAGACCGATTCGGCGTTGTATACGCCGCTCAGAATGAGCCGCTGGACGTCCTCGGTGATGATATCGTCCGCCTTACCCGTGATATAGAAGCCGCGGTCGCCGTTTGAATTATTTACGCAGAAAACTATACCGTCCGCGCCGCCGTGCTCCTCGCCGTAGACCTCGCGGGCAAATTCATCTGCGTCCATGCCGCCGCAATCCTTGGAGTAGGCAACGATAACATCGACATTGTATCGGTCTCTGATATCTCTGCCGAGGATATTCAGCTGCGCCGTCTCATCCTCGGTGAAAACGGAAGCATCATCATAAACATAGAAAGTCGCCGCAAACGCGGGCACTGCCGTAAGCGCAAGCAGCGCAAGTGTCAGGAGCAATGCAAAAAATCTTTTTCTCATAATACTCCCCCCCAGAACAGATATGCAAGGCCGGTGAAGGCGGCGGAAAGACCCGCGCCGAGGATGCCGAACCACTTCCAGAAAGCGCCCTTATCAAGCGGCAGGTCGCCGACCAGCTTGCCAGTCTGACCGTTCATTGCGAATATATATTTGCTGCCCTTGTAGGTGGTGTTGAGTATCCACACCGGGTAGAGCGCATAGCTCACCCTGCCGCCGTTGACGGCTATATTGGTGCTCTTGGGCGTGACGGATAAATACTCTCTCGTCGTTTCCTTCATCGACTGTATCATGCTGTCGCGCACCCTTTCGTTTGCTCTCGGAGTATTCTCCTCATACGAAACGTCGTATCTGTCGGCGAGATAGCCCGCAAGGTAAGCTGCCTTGAAGTCGACCGCCTCGCTGAGATTAAAAGGCTCGATGGATTCCATCAGATCGTCCGCCATCTTGGACGAGCCGTCGACGGGGACCGCTCTGAAGGCTGCCTGACCGTTCCTGTGAAGGTCATAATAAGAGGTCCTCGTGTAATCATAGTCGTCGTCGCTCCAGTGCTGGACCTGAGTTCCGCTGAAGGTTACGGAGCCCGAGGCGTCGCAGTCAAAGAGCCAGTAGGGCACATATACTCCCTTTATCTCGTCGATATGATTCTCTTCCTTGAAGAGCTTCGGCAGCAGCTTTTTTTTGCCGATATGCTTCTTGTACGCCTCCTTTGCGGCGTTTTTATCGAGCTTGAACGGGATTATCAGATCGGGGCGCAGGTCGCCCGAGAGCTGACCCTTCATCGTCACCTGATTGCCGCAGTAAGGACATTGAGTGGCGCTCGTGGTCTCATCGGCGACTATCTCGCCGCCGCAGGAGTTGCAAACATACACCCTCATGCCTGCGGCTTCGTCCTCGCTCCACTTCTCCCCTACGGCGCCCCAATTCATATCGTCGGCAGCTTTATTCTGAGCCTCATTGGCAGCCTCGATGGCAGCAACGTCGAATTCGGAATCGCAGTAGGGGCACTTTATCCTCTGACTGCCGCTGTCAAATTCGACCGCACCACCGCAATTAGGGCATTTATATTCATTCAAAACAGCCAAATAATTCACCTCTCGGTCATATATACGAAGGGCGGGATCGCCGCCCGTCGTGCAAAAGTAATTCGTCAGTTGGTTATATCGCCGTCGTCAAACGGGTCGCCGCATTCGGGGCAGAATTTGGGAGGATTCTTGGGATCCTCGGGCTCCCAGCCGCATTTGTCGCAGCGGTACTGCGGAACGCCTGCGGGCTTCTTAGCGCCGCAATTCGAGCAGAATTTGCCCTTGTTGACCGTGCCGCAGGAGCACTGCCAGCCGTCGGTGTCGGCAGGCCTCGGCGAGCCGCACTCGGGGCAGAATTTACCCGTTGCAGTCGCTCCGCAGGAGCACTTCCATGCGCCCGTCTGAACGGGCTCCGGCTTCTTTGTGCCGCAGTTCGGGCAGAATTTGCCGCTCACGGTCGCTCCGCATGAGCATTTCCAGCCGTCGGCTGCCGGTGCGGGGGCGGGGGCTGCCTGCTGCTGTTGCTGCTGACCCATCGCGAACAGGTTCTGTGCGTTCATTCCGCCGCCTGCGTTCATCGCCATACCCATGCCCATGAAGCCCGTCATTGCACCCGCTTCGTTGGAGGCAGCCGCCTTCATTGCGTCCGCCTGTGCGCCGACGAGGGTCGCCGCAGCCATGGTGGGATCCTTCATAATAGCCGTGCGCTGAGCCTGCTTTATCATCTCGGCGTCTTCCTCGGGCAGCGTGACCGAGCCGAGCGCTATGCTGACCACCTTGAGACCGCGCAACTCACCCCACTTTGCCGAGAGGGCCGAGTTCATCGCTTCCTCAAGCTCGGTGTTATGGGTGACTATCTGATTCGGGCGCATCTCAAGGTCGGAGAGCCTGCCGAATGCGGGCTGCAATGCGCTGATGAATTCTGTCTTGAGCTGACCGTCCAGCTCGTCGCGGGTGTATTCCTGCTCCACATTGCCGCACACGTTGGTGTAGAAGAGCAGAGGATCGGCTATCTTGTATGAATAAACGCCCGAGCAGCGCACCGAAACATCCACGTCAAGGCCTATCTTTGAGTCCACAACGCGGAACGGAATGGGATTCGGGGTGCCGAATTTGTTATCGATAAGCTCCTTTGTGTTGAAATAGTAGATGCGCTGATCCTTTGCGGTGTCGCCGCCGTAGGTGAAGCGCTTGCCCACCGTTGCGAAGGTCTTTTTGATGCCCTCGCCGAGAGGACCCGAGAATATCGACGGCTCGGACGAGGTGTCGTATGTAAATTCGCCGGGTTCTGCGCAGACCTCGACGACCTTGCCCTGCTCGACGATTATCATGCACTGACCGTCCGCAACGGCGATTCCCGAGCCGTTGGAGATTATGTTATCGTTGCCCTTGGTGTTGGAGGAACGGCCGCTCACTCGCTTTTGTCCCTTGGTGACGAGCACCTCTTTAGGCATTGATTCGCAGTAGAAGAATTCCTTCCACTGATCAGCCAAAGTGCCGCCCAATGCTCCGATTCCTGCTTTTATGAGTCCCATATCAGTCTCTCCTTTGCTGTTTTTTTACGGCTTTTGCAGCCGACAGGGCCTCCTCGCCCGTTACATTGTCATTTTATCATATTCTACGGCAAAATAAAAGAACAAATTATTAATTCGCAGGGAAAATTTCCTCCGCCGCAGAGAAAATTTTTTCTTATGGATTTGCCTGCGGGAAGTTGCTGAATAGTTCAACAACAAACCGTTGCCCGCCTCTTAGGCTCCCTCCTGAGGGAGCTGTCCGAAGGACTGAGGGGGTTCTTGCCGGAATTCAACCGAGAATTCCTCCGTCACGGCTCTAAATTCGGCGGCGTATGCCAAAACAAATATAATGTAATGTAAATGACACGGTTTTTTATAAAAAAGTTCAAAATAATTTTTGAAACCTCAAAATTTTTATTTTCATCCGTTTAAATTGACAAAAACGGCGGCTTATGTTATATTTACAGAGAAATTGACCGAAAAGGGAGGGGTAATATGCCGACAAAAGCCGAGGAGACAGGCAGGCTTGCGCTCAGGGCTGCCTCGGGCGAGCAAAAGGCCTTTGACGAGCTGTATGCTGCGACGGTCGAGACGGCGTATTACACGGCGACCCTCGTGCTGACCTCGCAGGAGGATATTGCCGACGCCCTCCAGATCTCATATATGAAGGCCTTCGCCCATATCGGCGAGCTGGAGCACCCTGAGAGCTTCGAGAAATGGCTGAAAAAGATAGTTATCAACGAATGCAGGAATTATCTGCGTGACAACGGCAAGCACATATTCTCCACCGTCTATATCGGCGGCAGCTACGACGGCGTTGAGGGCAGCGACCTCACTGTTGATATAGCGGGCAATGAGGAATTGCGGCGCACGCTCGACGAGATACTGTCCTCGCTGCCGGAGAAGCAGCGTGTCTGCGTAAATTTATTCTATTTTGAGAAATACAGCGTTGCTGAGATAGCGGCGCTGCTCGGCATATCCGAGGGCACGGTCAAGAGCCGCCTGCATTACGGCAGGAGAACTCTCGAACGCAAGTATAAGCGCAGCTCGGAGGGCAAGAGGTTTTACGGCGTTGCCGTTGTGCCTGCTGTTGCCGCTTTGCTTGCTTACAAGGCGGGCAAAAGCTCCGCCCCCGCCGCCGTCAAGGCCGTCACAGGCTCTGCCGTTGCCGCCGAGGCTCAGGCTGCGGGTGTTGCCGCAGTCGCTCTGCCCGCTGCGGTCACGGCGGGCGCTGCCGGCTCGGCGATAAGCGCGGGCGCGGGAATAGGAGCGGCGGCCATAGTCGGCAAGGTTGCCGCCGTGGCGACTGCTGCGGCTGTTACGGCAGGCGGCGC
>OIZV01000937.1_pt1 | contig 11459 bp, 12 predicted proteins | sample 1588681 | NCBI WGS metagenome assembly OIZV01 (sample SAMN03283281) | human gut metagenome | biome: human-associated habitat; material: feces | host: Homo sapiens | place: Peru | collected 2012
ACCGGGACATCGGCACGTTGGACAGCGCCATGCAGCCGGACGAGAAGCAGCCGAAGCTGCTCCCGCCGCTGAGCGAAGTCATTCAATTCCCGGCATAAGACGGAGAGAACAGGAAGAGGGAGCGGAGAAATCCGCTCCCTCGCAGAGGGGTGACAGTTTGTGTCCCTATGAAGGGAAACAGAACGGCTTCCGGGTTTTTTTGCGCCCATTTTTTGAAGTTGGAAAAAAAGATATCAAAAAGGGTTTTGGCAAAATCAGTGGACTTGAACCTTTACCCACGCGATTTTGGGCCGCTTTTCCGAGAATTTTTCGGGAAAGCGGCTCGCTTTTGCTCTCGGCAAAATGTAGAATTTCGACCGGCGTTTTTGTTGGTCTTGCCAAACACTCACTCCAAGCACAGATGCCAGCGTGTTAGCCAGCTGTGCGACGTTTCAGACGTTAAAACCGCAGGCAAGCCCCATCCCACTCCAGGACGAAAACACGGCGTATTGGCGATGCTGGGACGCGAGAAAGCAAAGCACCCGCTGCCAGCGCAGCGGGTGGTCGTTTATCTGCTGGCTCTCAGCAGAGCATCGGTTTTTAATGTCACGCCCATCATGTCCTTGTGGGCTTCGCGGGTGTCCCGGCAGAGCGGTGACAAGAAGGTCAATGCGTTCTGAATGCGGCTCAGATCAGACGCAGAGAGCGTATTCTCGCGCAGATGGCGCAACACCCGGCGATAGGATTCGCGGAGCTTTGCGTCCACAGACGGCTGAAAGAAATAGTTTGAAATCAGGCCGCCGATCAATGCGGCTTCGTTATCGGTGTACTGCATGGTGATTGCCCTCCTCTGCGATGTTCACGCAACAAACGTGGCAATCATACCACAAGATGCAGTACCCACGATGCAATTTTACCCTTGCCGTGCAGCGCGTTCGTGAAGTAGTGGATGCACTTCCGGAGGAAGATGCGGCGCTGCTTCGTGCGTTATATCTGCAAACGCCGCCGCTGACCCTGCGTGCCTACAGCGAGAAAACAGGAATCCCGGTGATGACGCTGCATTACAGAAAAGAAAAGCTGCTTCGGCTTTTGAAGCAGCAAATCTGAGTCAGGTGCTCTGAGCCCCAGCCGCCAGCAGCATCCGCTCCAGCTCCCTCGCGGCGACGCTCAGGGGCTGCCCTTTCCGTTTCACGATGCACACGGCACGCAGCGGGAGGGGCTCTTGCAGTTCGATGCGGCGCACATTATCAGACGGACGAATGAACGCCTCCGGCACGATGCCGACGCCAAGACCCGCTTCTGCCATTGGGATGATCTGGTCAGCCGTGGCGGCTTCGATGGCGGGTTGAAAAGCAACGCCCTGCGCGGTGAAAACAGAGACGTAGAACGCATGGGAGGTCGTGCCCGCGCCGAGCGTGATGAGTGGATACGCTTCCAGCTCGGAAAGCGCGACGCTTCGTCCAAGCAAACCGGAAAAGGCCGGCGCGCAGATCGGAACCTCCCGAATTTCTTTGACGATCGTCTGCGTGAGAGACGGCGAGAGCGTAACCGGCGTTGTGATGACCGCAAAATCTGCCGTCGTCTCGTGCAGCGCCGCGACGGCCTGCGGCGTGGAGTGGTTGCTGATGCGAAGATGCACGCCGGGGTACTTTTCCTGATACCTTTTAAGTACCGGCAGGAGTAAACACCGAAGCGCACCCTCGCTTGCTGCCAGAAACACGTTTCCGCGCTCGAGCGTCCGACTCTGCGTCACGGCGGCTTCGCCCGCTTCAATTTCCGTACAGGCGATCTTTATGTGCCGGTACAGCCCCTCGCCCTCCGGGGTCAAAATCATGCCCCGATTCGTGCGCGAAAAGAGTGGACAGCCGATCTCCGCCTCTAAGTTCCGAATCGCGCGTGTTAAGTTTGGCTGGCTGTTCTGCAGCGCCTCCGCCGCCTTCGTCAGATTGCCGCACCTGGCGACGTGATAGAAAATCCGGTAATACTCGTAGCTGATATACATGGCACCCTCCGTGCATTCGTTTCTCTTCTGCCATTCTATTTTGATATATCGGAAATGTCAAATATAGATTTTACATATTTCATTTTTCTGCTACGATAGGGGCGGTCAAGAGAAAAAATGTAAGACAGGAGCGAAAAAGATGGAACGGACGATCATCTGCATCAGCCGCCAGTATGGCAGCGGCGGCCGGGAAATTGGCGAAGCAGTCGCAAAAAAGCTGGGGATTCCCTGCTACGATAAATGCCTCATTCAAAAAGCCGCGCAGGAAGCGGGGCTTTCCGAAACCGCCGTCGCGGAATACGACGAAAAGGGCGAGGATTTTGGCATTGCCGTCTCGGGCAATCCCTTTGCGGACACCGCCGCGCTGGGCGAGGCGTTTTACTCGGAAGAAGCGCGGGTCTTTGAAGCCGAGCGCCGCGCGATTTTAGAGCTTGCAGAAAAGGGTGCCTGCGTCATCATTGGCCGATGTGCCTCCGCCATTCTGCGGGCCGCAGGCTACCGTCCGCTTTCCGTTTTCATCTATGCGGATAGCGCCGACCGGGCAAAGCGCATTGCAGCGCGTAATAATTTGGATGAAAAACGCGCTCTTCATAAGGCGCAGAAGGTCGACCGGATGCGCAAGCACCACTTTGATTTTTACGCGGACACACTCTGGGGCGAACCGGAAAGCTACGATCTGATGCTCTCGTCGAGCGAATACGGCGTAAGCGGCGCGGCAAGCGTTATTGCATCCGCGAAGGAGGCGATGCAACATGAATAAGGATCTGACGACAGGCAAGCCCGAGAAGGTCCTCTGGCAGTTCTGCCTGCCGCTCTTTGGCAGCATCATTTTCCAGCAGCTCTATAACATCGCGGACAGCTTTGTGGCCGGCAAATTCATCAGCGACAACGCCCTCGCCGCCGTCGGCAACAGCTACGAAATTACGCTCATTTTCATCGCCTTTGCCTTCGGCTGCAACATCGCGTGTTCGGTTCTGGCGGCGCTGTTTTTCGGCGCGAAGCAGTATAATGACCTCAAGACGACGGTCTACACGGCGCTCATTTCCAGCTGCGTGATCTGCGCGGTGTTGATGCTCGTGGGCACGCTCTGCTGCGACAGTTTGCTTCGGCTCATCAAAACGCCGGAAGAGGTCTTCGAGGACTCGAAATTATACCTCGACATTTATATTTATGGTCTGCCGTTCGTGTTCCTGTATAATGTCGCGACCGGCATTTTCTCCGCGCTGGGCGACTCCAAAACGCCGTTTATCTTTCTTGCCTGCTCGTCCACGTCTAATATCGCGGTCGATATTCTGTTTGTTACGGCGTTCAACATGGGCGTTGCCGGTGTTGCCTGGGCGACGTTTTTGTGCCAGGGAATCAGCTGCGTGCTGGCGCTTGTGGTCGTCTTCCGCCGCTTTGCGAAAATCCCGACGGAAGGAAAAGTAAAGATCTTCTCATGGAACCATTTTGGACGGTTCGCGGTCATCGCCATTCCGAGCATCTTGCAGCAGAGCTTTATTTCCGTCGGCAACATCATCATCCAGAGCGTCATCAACAGCTTCGGCGCGGCCGTCATGGCAGGCTACTCTGCGGCGGTGAAGCTCAACAACATGGTTATCACGTCCCTTACCACGCTCGGCAACGGCATTTCCAACTATACGGCGCAGAACCTCGGGGCCAGCAAATATGATCGCATCAAGTCCGGCTTTCGGGCTGGTATCAAACTCGTCTGGGCGCTGTGCGTGCCGCTGGTGGCACTTTATGTGTTCGCCGGGCAGCCGCTCGTGCATATCTTCCTCGACAGTCCCACGGGGCAGGCGATGGACACCGGCGTGGAATTTCTGCGCATCATCGCGCCGTTCTACTTCATCGTGTCTGCCAAGCTCGTCTCCGACGGTGTGCTGCGCGGCGCGGGGTTGATGAAAAAATTCATGATCGCCACGTTCACCGACCTGGTTCTTCGCGTGGCGCTGGCGGAGGTGCTTTCCCGCACCGCGCTCGGCACGACCGGCATCTGGATTTCCTGGCCCATCGGCTGGACGATCGCAGCGGCGCTCTCGATCGTGTTCTACGCGACTGTCCGCTGGGAAAAGGTCTATACAGCGGCATAAACCAACAAAACTGCCTGTGAGAGAAGCGTCTCACGGGCAGTTTTTTAAGTTCACTGCGCAGGAGATCAAGATCTCTGACGTAAAATTCGTGCTGTAGTAGATGTTACAGCGGACTCTTTCATTTTTTAGATGAAGTTATGCAAAAACCAATATATTGCGCAGAAAAATGATATTAGTAATTGCGTATTTCTATGTTATAATGATAAAAAATGAATATCGGGAAGTTCGCGTAAGCCATGTGCTTGCAGGTGGAATGGGGTGAGAAGCCCCGCGAGTCGGTCACTGTGATGTCTGCTTGGTCAGAATAAGTCAGGTCTTCTGAGAGCTGCCCTGTGCCTTGCCATGACCGGAGCCGAAATATTCAGCACGTATCTAAGTAGATAGGGGCTTTATTTCCGTGCGGCCATATCAGGCAGCACGGTTTTTTGTTTGTAACCGCAGTCGTGTGGGAGCGGCCGCGCTTACATAAATGGGGATGTAACGCTCATCCCTGCCTCTTCTTTAGCGGTCCCAATCCGCTACTTTCTCCTGTCGGACGTCCGTTCCCCCTTAGCGGACGTCCGACCACTTCTTTTTCTAACCCTTTTCTTGGAGGTCCTTTTTATGCGTGGTATTCCATCTCTAATTACAGATATTCGAAAAAAGGTTTTTGCTGAAGTCACCAGAATGGCATACTCTGGCGACTTCGGTCAGATGGAGGATATCCCATACCGCATCGTCCCCGGCGAAAGCCCCCTGCACCGGGAATCGGTGTTTTTAGAGCGTGCCATCGCGGGTGAGCGCGTGCGGCTGGCAATGGGCTTATCGCTTCAGCCTGTGCAGACGCGGACGCTGCTCACCGAGGGTATGGACCACGCCGCCATTGCAGAGCAATACTACGAGCCGCTGCTGGTCAACATCATTCCCTACGCGTGCCACGCCTGCCCAACCAAGCGCTACAGCGTCACAAATATCTGTCAAGGCTGCCTCGCAGCATCCTGCCAAAGCGTCTGCTCCAAGGGGGCAATTTCCTTTGCAAACGGCAAGAGCGTCATTGACGAATCGGTCTGCATTCGATGCGGCAAGTGCGCCAGCGCCTGTTCGTACCACGCCATAGCGTTCATCGAGCGCCCGTGTCAGGCGGCGTGCGGCATGGACGCGATCGGACTGGATGAAAACGGCAAGGCGCGGATTGATTATGACCGATGCGTCTCGTGCGGGCAGTGCCTTGTGAGCTGTCCATTTGGAGCCATCGTCGATAAGAGCCAGATTTTTCAGGTCGTCCGCTCCATCGCGGAGGGAAACAACGTCGTCGCCATCGTCGCGCCGTCGTTTGTCGGCAGTTCGGAAAGAACGTGACCGTGCCGAAATTCGTCGCGGCGATGAAGCAGCTCGGCTTTTCCGACGTGGTCGAGGTCGCGGTGGGCGCGGACGTGTGCGCAATTGAAGAAGCGCGGGATTTTGTAGAAAAAGTGCCCTCACGGCAGAAGTTTCTGGCGACGTCGTGCTGCCCGTCGTGGCGAATGATGGCGCGCAGGCTGTTTCCAAACGAATCCGGCAACATTTCTATGACCTACACGCTGATGATCTATACGGCAAGGCTCTTTAAGCATACCCACCCTGGCAGCAAGGTCGTGTTCATCGGTCCTTGCGCGGCAAAGAAGCTTGAAGCGATGCAGCAGGAGCTGCGAAGCGACGTGGATTTCGTCCTGACCTACGAAGAGCTGATGGGCATTTTCGAGGCGAAAGCTATCGGTTTTTCGCAGTTGCCCGACACGCAGGAGCTGCATGACGCCTCCGGACTCGGACGCGGTTTTGCGGCGGCAGGCGGCGTCGCAGCAGTGGAAGAAGTTCTGCGCCGCACACAGCCGGACATGGAAATAAAAATTCAGCGCGCCGACGGGCTTCGCGAGTACAGGCGGCTTCTGACGCTTGCAAAAGAGGGAAAGCTTGACGGGTTTTTACTCGAGGGCATGGCATGCCCGGGCGGCTGCGTCGCGGGCGCGGAAACGATCATCCCGGCGGAGGCGGCAAAAAAGCAGCTGGAGCCTGCGTTCGCTGCCGAACGGGATACGTTAGAGCCGGAAGAGCAGATTGTCCGCGCCATCATTGAAGGGCGCGAGGAAAACCATCTGACGCAGAACCAGCTGGCGCATGCCACGGGTATCCACCAGACAAATATCAGCAAGCTCGAAAGCGGCACGGCGAACCCGTCGCTGCGCACGCTCAAGCGTCTCGCCGCGGGGATGGGGCGAAAGCTCAAGCTGGAATTCGTTCCCGCGCAGCCGGATTCCAACGTCAGATAATCTGATATTTCCGCTTTGCCGGGCGTCCATGCCTCTCTTCGGATGCCCGGCGCTTTTTCTTTCTGCAGATAAAAAACATAAGAAGTGCCCTTTTGCAGCAGAGCCGATTCGACGGCTTCTGCTGCTTTTTTGTGCGCCGAGAAAAAATTTGAATTTTTGAAAAATTTTTTCGTACAAACGCCTTAAAAATTGTGCAACTAAAGGTGAGAGGGTTTTTAGACCATAGCCCGTGAACCTTTTCAAACACTGCTTGCAGTCATATCCGATTCAACAGTACATCAGTTGGCAGAACCCGACGAGGGAAAGCGATTTGGCGGATGCGCGAAGACCACCTGTGCGGGAGCGATGCTCCTGCATAAAGACGGCCCAATAAGGTGACGAGCGGTACCCATCCATCCAAAAGCAGCTTTGGCAAGCTGCCTCGCAATGATCTTGTCCGCGGACAATGGTACTCCTGCCCAGCCACAACGGAACGTAATGGGGGCAGCTCGGAGAGATCCTCGGAGGGGTGCAAGACCCGTGGAGCGGCAGCCAGCCGCCGCTGTTTGAAATCGCCCATTGGCTTGGGATGTAGCGACAAATAAAGCCAGAAGCACAAATGTCAGAAACCGCGGGAACCGTATCCCGCTATGGAATACGGTTCCCGCTTTGTACATAGGAGAAATGCAATGAATCCAAACATTGATTTTTTAGGCATCTGCCAGCTCCTGAAAGCGCTCCGAACGGTCGGTTTTTCTGAGAATGAAATCAAAAAGATCGCGCGGCGGATCGCTGTCGAGCTTGGTGCAAATTTCACACTTTACGCTTGATTTTTCTCCGTTTTGGTCATAGCTATTCTGTAAATATTGTAGTAGTGTGTGTTGCTGCAGGGAGGTGAGAATGTGGCGAAAAAGCAAACCGACGGAAGCCTTGCGCTGGAACAGCAGCGCGTCATAGTCATCCCAGCGCACGATGAAATCGTAGCGCGCAAACTGCGCGTCGCAGCCTATGCCCGCGTCAGTTCCTCCAGCGAAGATCAGCTCAATTCCTACCGCGTGCAGAATCAATACTATTCTGAACTGATCTCCAGCAATCCGGATTGGGAAATGGTCGATATTTACGCCGATGAGGGCATCACCGGCACGTCGGTTGAAAAGCGCGAAGATTTTCAGCGCATGATGCAGGATTGCCGGAAAGGAAAAATCGACCGCATTCTGGTCAAGAGCATCTCCAGGTTCGCCCGAAATACAAAGGACTGCCTTGCAGCCGTTCGGGAACTCAAAGAGCTTGGCGTCAGCGTCCAGTTCGAAGAACAGGGCATCGACACCAGCAAGGTGTCTAGTGAAATGGTCACGGCAATCATAGCGTCGCTGGCGCAGAAAGGCAGCGAGTCAATTTCAGGAAATGTCCAGTGGGGCTACCAGAAGCGTATGGAAAGCGGTAAGTTCAATACTTGCAAAGCGCCGTATGGCTTTACCCTGCACGAAGGAAAACTATCCATAATAGAAGACGAAGCAGCGGTTGTTCGCTTCATCTTTCAACTGTATCTAAATGGACTGAATGGATACGAAATTGCAAATACCTTGTCCCAACAGGAAATTCCGCCTGGTCGCGAAATGGGAACATGGAAAGACTCGTCGATATACTACATTTTGAAGAATGAACGATATGCTGGGAACGCAGTGGTCGGAAAAAGCTATTCAACGACTACATTTCCGCATAAAAAAGTCAGAAACCATGGTGAACGTGAAATGTACCTACTGTCAGATAGTAATCCGCCGATTGTATCCCCGGAAGTATTTGACAGAGTACAGACACTTTTGCAATCAAGAAAAAACGCACACATTGGTTCAACAAACCAGACATTCAGCAGAAAACTATATTGCGCAAATTGCGGGCGGTCACTCAAACGGAAATTTACAAATGATAAAATGTATTGGGTCTGCAATACGCATTTCCAGAATGCTGCATCATGCCCTACACCACCATATCATACGCCGGATATAGAACAGGCTTTCTGCCGCATGTACTACAAACTCAAACACCACGGCGACCCCATCTTCACACAAATGCTCTCAAACCTCCAAAAGATCCGCTACAGTCGAATGCTATGGAGCGAAGACGTCATCTCTCTCAACAAGAAAATATCCGACATACTCAGTCAGGTTCAATTCCTAACCCAGCTTCAACAGGCGGGCGGCGTTGATCCTGATACTTTTATATCTTCCAACAACAAACTCAGCGAACAGCTCCGCAGGCTGAAACAGGAAAAAGCAAGGCTTCTTGATACTGACAGCGACGATCTGGCAGACCGCACCCGCGATCTCATGGACGCGCTGACGGACGGGCCGTATTTCCTCGACAGCTTTGATGCGGAGCTGTTCGATGCGCTTGTTGAAAGAATTATCGTAGACAGCAACGAGCGCTTGCACTTCCGGCTGAAAAACGGGCTGGAACTGACAGAGCAGATCGAAAGGACGAAGCGGTAATGGGAAATCGGAAGCTGCCGTTCGGTTATCACATGCGCATGGGCGAGATCATCCGGAACGAGCCGGAATCCAAAGCCGTGCAGGACATCTTCCTGCAATATACGCTCGGTGCATCGCTGAAGGAAATCGCAGAACAGATGAGAAAGACCGGCCCCGTCTATGACGAGGGCAAGAGCTGGAACAAGAATATGGTTGCCCGCATCTTGGAGAACGCCAAGTACACCGGCGCAGACAATTATCCTGAACTGGTTGACATAAAATTATTTGAAGCAGCAGCGGAAAAGCGGCAGACCAAGCAGCGCCTACCGGAGCGGACGCCCGCACAGAAAGCGCTCAAGCGTGTCTGCTCCAAGCCACTTACGCCGGAAATCGAGCAGCAGGTCACGCATTTGCTTGGTAGGCTGGCGGAACAGCCGGAGCGCATCACGCAGCCAGAAAAACAGCCGACACCGATACACAGCCCCACGCAAGCCGAACTGGATGAGGTTCTGAACACCCAAAGGTGCATAAAATCCGCCCACACGTCATCCATCTGATGCGCGGGCAGGCGTTTGAGCTGCAAGGCCGCACGTTCTTCACAATGGGCGGCGCACAGAGCCACGACATTGCAGACGGCATTCTGGATATGGACAGCCCAGATTTTTATGAGCGATACGATTCCATGCGCCGCAATCGCGGACAGTTCCGCATCAACCATATTTCGTGGTGGCTGGAAGAATTGCCGTCCGGCAAGGAATATGCCGAAGCCCAGCAGACGTTGGAACGACTGGACTGGAAGACCGATTACATCATCACACACTGCGCACCGACAGCAATTCAGCAGAAAATCAATGCTGATTTCAAGCCGGACAAGCTGACGGATTTCCTGGAAAAAATCCGATGCCGCAGCCGGTTCCATTGCTGGCTGTTCGGACACTACCATGACAATCGGATCATCGATGAAAAGTATGTTCTGCTCTATGAGCAGATGGTAAGAATCTTATAAAACAGGGCAGAGAAAGGCACCGTCATACGGTACTTTCATCTCGACTAAGACCGCTGCATCTGGTATAATATCTATAATTAGTTCAAACGATAAGGCATCTATAAAGAAATGCAGGAGGTGCGATAGTGTGAGCAGAGAAACGGAAAAAGTTCTGAATCCTGAAATTATGAAGCAGACGCAGAGTCTGGTCACATTTGAAAAAACGGATGATATTTTGCAGGATATGCGAGGGATTATTGATTCGTCTCGTGACGCGGCATATCGTGCGGTCAACGTGACATTGATTCGCCGCAACTGGTTGATCGGTTATCGTATCTCAGAGGAAGAACTGAGCGGGGAAAACCGTGCAGAGTATGGCGCAAGCGTGATTGCAAGACTGTCAAAAGAACTATCAAAAGAATACGGAAAAGGCTTTACGAAAACGAATCTTTACAGCTTTTATTCGTTTTACAAAACCTATCCGCAGATTTTCCAGACACCGTCTGGAAAATCTCAGCCGAGTCTGACGTGGTCGCATTATGCAGTGCTGCTGCAGGTTCCGGACAGCACTGCGCGTGAATGGTACGCGAAAGAGGCGGATGAGCAGATGTGGAGTGTGCGGACATTGCAGCGAAATATCTCGTCTCAGTATTACTACAGAATGCTGCAAACACAAAAACCGGAACTTGTAGAATCCGAAATGAAGGCTAAAACGTCCGCATATGCGGAACGGAAGTTGGAATTCATTAAGAACCCTGTTGTGGCTGAATTTCTTGGATTGTCTGGTGATGCGACCTTTACGGAAACAGATTTGGAAACCAGCATTATCTCTAACTTACAGAAATTCTTGATGGAACTTGGTAAGGGTTACGCTTTCGTTGCACGGCAACAGCACATTCGCACCGAGAAACAGGATTATTACATCGATCTGGTCTTCTACAATTACATTCTGAAATGCTTTGTCCTGATTGACCTGAAAACCGAAAAGATCACGCATCAGGACGTTGGTCAGATGGACATGTACATTCGTATGTATGATGAGCTGAAACGCAGCGAGGGCGATAATCCAACGATTGGCATTGTACTCTGTTCGGATACTGATGCAGACATCGCAAGGTATTCAATTCTGAATGGCAATGAGCAGTTATTTGCGACAAAATACAAACTCTATCTTCCGACGGAGGAAGAACTTCGTGCAGAGATTGAGACGCAGAAAGCAATTTTTTATCTGCAGCAGCAGAAAGGCAAGGATGCCGATTTATAAAACCCATGGGTCTAAAGAAAAGCACGGTTTCAGTACCGTGTTTTTCTTTGACCTGTAAATAGTTGAGATTGTCAGAGTGATGCATTCAGTAGTGCCGTTGTTTTCATATTGACGCCCATGAGCTCCCGCTGCGTCTGCCGGTTTGTCTGGCACATGGGCATCAGAAAATTCAAAGCCTTCCGGATATGCTGAAGGTCAGAGGAAGTGAGCGCATTCTGATGCAGATGCTCCAAAACGCGGCTGTAGGCATCCTTCAAGGATGTGGACACAGCAGGCTGAAAGAAATAAGTTGAAATCAGGCCACCAATCGGAGCGGCTTCATTATCGGTGTACTGCATGATTGCTCCCCCTTTGCAAGAATCAAACGAACGGGGCAATCATACCACAAAATATTGTAGCAGACT
>OIZV01000940.1_pt1 | contig 11441 bp, 8 predicted proteins | sample 1588681 | NCBI WGS metagenome assembly OIZV01 (sample SAMN03283281) | human gut metagenome | biome: human-associated habitat; material: feces | host: Homo sapiens | place: Peru | collected 2012
AGCAGGGCCGCGTACACACACGCTTTAACCAAAACGTTACGGCAACGGGCAGAATATCAAGTACGGAGCCCAACCTCCAAAACATACCCGTGCGCACGCAGCTCGGGCGTGAAATACGCAAGGCGTTTGTTGCAAGCGAAGGCCGCGTGCTTGTGGATGCGGATTATTCGCAAATAGAATTAAGGCTGCTTGCCGCCATGAGCGGAGACGAAGGCATGTGCCGCGCATTTATAGAAGGCGCTGACATACACCGCCGCACCGCAAGCGAAGTATTCGGCGTGCCGTTTGATGAAGTAACAAGCGAAATGCGCAGCGCCGCAAAGGCCGTAAACTTCGGCATCGTATACGGCATAAGCGATTTTGGCCTTGCGCGGCAGCTTGGCATATCCCGCAAGGAAGCCGCCCGTTACATAGAGCTATATTTCATGCGTTATCCCGGAGTGTATACATATTTGAAGGGATGCGTTGAGCGGGCCAAGCAGCAAGGCGCAGCCACTACGCTTTTCGGCAGAAGGCGCGAAATGCCTGAACTTAAATCTTCAAACTATAATACGCGCTCCTTCGGCGAACGCGTGGCCATGAACATGCCCATACAGGGTACCGCGGCAGACATAATAAAGCTTGCCATGGTAAGAGTGCATAATGAGTTGAAGGCACGCGGTATGAAGTCAGAGCTGATATTGCAAATACACGACGAACTTATAATAGACGCCGTGCAGGAGGAAGCAGATGCCGCAGCGGAAATATTGAAAAGCTGCATGGAAAACGTCGTCAACCTGAAAGTGCCGCTTCTTGCCGAGGTACACACCGGGCATAGCTGGTTCGATACTAAGTAAAAGGGCAGGGCAGCTACCATGATAATAGGGCTTACGGGAACAATAGGTTCCGGCAAATCCACCGTGTCTGCGCGGCTGAATAGTCTTGGCGCGCTTATATTGGACGCGGATATCATCGCGCGCGAAGTTGTTGAGCCGAATACCGAAGGGCTGCGCCAAATAGAAAAATCATTCGGCAGCGGCGTTATAGCTGCGGATGGCTCGCTTGACAGAAAAGCTGTTGCCGCGATTGTATTTGCCGATAGCGAAAAGCGAATGCTGCTTAATTCCATAATCCATCCGGCCGTACTAAAAACGCTTGAGGCGCGCACGGCTGCCGAATTAGCCATGAACGGCAACCGGCTGATAGTTTGGGATGTACCGCTTTTGATCGAGGTGGGCTGGACAAAATACGTTGATTCGGTTTGGCTTGTGACTGCACCGGAAGCCGTGCGCGTAGCGCGTATAATAAAGCGAGACGGCTGCACACCTGCCCAGGCCGAGGCCCGCATACGCGCACAAATGAGCGAGGAAGAAAGGCGTGCATACAGCAACGAAATCATAGACAACAGTTCGTCTATCGGTACGCTTTATGAGCAAATAGACGCGCTGTATAAGCAATACGCCGGCGCCGGAGCCAATGCATGAGCGCAGCACAGAGCGCAAAAAGAACGCAGCCAGGCAAGGCCTATGCAAAGAAAACGTCCCGTCAATCGGCCGCTAAGCGCAGCAAAAAGGCAAAAGCAGTAAAGAAAGCCAGTACGCGGCGCATCATCATTGCACTTGTTGGCATTGCGGCAATAATCATGCTTACAATAGGCGGTTTTATGGCAAACAGGATGCTTGAGCGGCGCACCTATAAGCTGATATACGCAGACGAGATATTGGCCTGCGCGGATGAGTTTTCGCTTGATCCATGCCTTGTTGCGGCAGTGATACATACGGAAAGTTCAAATCGTGCGGCTGTGGTATCGCCCAAAGGCGCAATCGGCCTTATGCAGATAATGCCGTCAACAGGCGAATGGATCGCGGGTAAATTAGGCATGACAGATTACAGCGAGGAAAAGCTGACTGATCCGCTCATAAACATTCGCCTTGGCTGCTGGTACCTTAGATATCTATCGGATAAATACGGCGGATTGGAGCGCACGGCACTTTCGGCATACAATGCAGGCCCGGGTAACGTAGACAAATGGCTAAACGACCCAATGTATGGCGACGGTAAACGGCTTATCAGCATACCATATGCCGAAACGGCCGCATATGCCGACAAAGTCCTTTCAGCAAAGGAGAAATACAGCGAACTATATGAAAAAGAGCTTTGCAGATAAAATAAAAAGAGCCTTGGCGTTATGCATGGCAATAATAATTCTTACGCTTTGCGGCTGCGCCGGCAATCAGCAGAATGCCGAATCAACGCCCGATGCAAGCGAACCCACTGAAACGCCGGCTTTGCTTGCGCCTACGCCCGCGCCCGCGCCCGTGTACGGCGGCACATTAAGGCTTGCCATGCCCGAAAATGCCGATATGTCAGACCCGCTTTCGGTGAATACGAAGGAGATGCTCGGCTTCTTTTCGCTTATATACGAAAGCCTTATAGTAATTGACCAATCAGGCGTAGTTACGCCTAAGTTAGCGGAAAATTGGAGCTGTGACGATACCGGCCTTGTTTGGACGATGAAGCTGCGTTCTTCAGCCCGCTGGCAGGATACAGGGGCAAACGTTACCGCGGCGGATGTTGTATATTCGTTTGAACGCATAAAGCAAACGGGCGGATACTATTCATACGCCACGGATAAGGTAGAATCCATTGCCGCGGGAAGCGACGGCAGCGTTGTAGTCACAATGAAGCAGCAGGGCATAGCATCGCTGTATGCGCTGAATTTCCCTATAATAGAAAATCCCACTGCGTCAACATCCCGCTATGGCGCAGGGACAGGCCCTTATTACATCACCTCGATATCAGGCGATAAAGTTACGCTTGAAATAAACCAGAACTGGTGGAAGGAAGAACCCTATATAGAAAAAATAGAGTTCTATCAAAGGAGCAGCAACGATGTCTCCCTCGCTTCTTATGTTGCCGGTCAGCTTTACGTGGTGTTCACGTCGTCGCTTTCCGTGGGGCGGTATCGTGAGGACGGCGTTACGAACGTTATGGACGTTATGACGCAAACGGCGGAGGTAATGCTGTTCAATTATGGCAATTCGGAACTTTCCAACCCGCTCGTGCGCCAGGCCATAGCCTATGCCATAAACCGCAGCGCCATAATAACGAACGTTTATATGAACCGTGCGCGTGCGTGCGACGTGCCGATCGCACCTGACAGCTGGCTGTATAACAGCCGCTCCAAAGTATATGATTATAATACGGAGCTTGCGCTCAGCCTTTTTGATCAAGCTGGGTGGAAGGATACCGACGGCGATGGTTATCTTGAAAAAAATGCGCACCGCTACGATGAGCTTACTTTAAAGCTGCTTGTGAACAAGTCAACCGATTCAACGCGCGAAACTGCGGCTGGCGTTATCGCAAGCCAGCTTGAAGCGATCGGCATACACGTTGAAATCGTAACCGCTGGCTTTACCCTTGGCGACAGCAACAGCGAATACGCCCAAATGCTTGAAAACAAGGATTTTGACATTGCGCTCGTCGGTTTCAATCTGGCGCGTGACTGCGATATTTTGCCCTATATTGACGCATCAGGCGCATATAATTACGGCGGATACAGGAACGATGCCCTGTCCGCGCTTGCAAGATCGCTCAATACCGCGCGCGATGAAGCCTCCTGCCGCGAAGCCGCGGACGCGCTGCAAATGAGCTTTGTTGAGGATCTGCCGTTCATAACGCTGTATTTCCGCCTTTCAAGCATACTGTACCATGATTCTATCAAAGGCTTGGAAAGCGAGCGTGAGCCGGATTTGATGAGCAATATAGCAAATTGGTACATAGAAAGTTGAATGCCGCGCCAAGGCATGATAGAATATGCACCGATGAAGGATTTGGGGGTTGACCTATGCTGAGCATAATTATAATACTTATAGTAATAGCAATAGACCAGCTGAGCAAAATTGCCTGCGCAAATGCGCTTAAGCTGGGCGAAAGTGTAGAGATAATAAAGGGAGTGTTCTCCATTGCATATGTTGAAAACCGCGGAGCGGCATTCGGCATGCTTCAGAACGCGCAGGTTTTCTTCATAATTGCTACGGTAATCGCCTGCGGAGCAATGCTGTATTTCATGATAAAGGAATACAAGCGTATGCATACGGCCATGCGGATATCGCTTGCGCTTATATTCGCGGGCGCGCTGGGTAACTTTATTGACCGCGTTGCGCTGGGCTATGTTCGCGATATGCTCTATTTCAAGCTTATTGATTTTCCCGTTTTCAACGTGGCGGACAGCGCAATATGCATAGGCGCTGCAATATTGATAATAGACGTACTTTTCTTTAAGGGCAAAACGTTTATAGACAGCCTTGATAAAAAGAAAAACACCGACGGCAGCGAAGAAAAGGAATAAACCGCAATGGAGCAGCCCAATTTGCCGATAATTGAATACAGCGAATACGGCCGCACTATAAAGGCAACGGCGTCCGGCGGTGAACGGCTGGACATATTCCTTGCATCGGCCTGCGGCGAAACGCGCTCATATGTAAGGCGGCTTATCGTCGAAGGCGAGGCCAGCGTAAACGGCAAAGAGGAAACAAAGGCAGGTGCAAAGCTGAAAGCGGGGGATGAGGCTGAACTTTTTATAGCCCTTCCCGCAAGCACCGAACTTGCCGCAGAAGATATACCTCTGTCTATAGTATATGAGGACAGTGACATTGCCGTTATAGATAAGCCGAAGGGCATGGTGGTTCATCCTGCGCCCGGCAACGAAACCGGCACCCTTGTGAACGCCATAATGTACCACATAAAGGATCTTTCCGGCATAGTCGGCGAAATGCGCCCGGGCATAGTACACAGGATAGACAAGCTTACATCCGGCCTTATAGTAATAGCCAAAAACGATAACGCACATAGGAGCCTTGCCGCGCAGATGAAAACACACGAAGCCGGCAGGGTGTATCTGGCGCTGGTAAACGGGAATATAAAAAAAGATAGCGGCACGATAGACGCACCGATAGGCCGCCATAAGGCGGACAGAAAAAAGATGGCTGTGCGGCCGGACGGTCGCAGCGCGGTAACGCACTTTTCCGTGCTTGAGAGGCTTGGCGATTATACGCTTATCGCCGCAAAGCTTGAAACCGGACGCACACACCAAATAAGGGTTCACCTGGCGCACATAAAGCACCCCGTTGCGGGAGACAATGTATATGGGCCTGAAAAAAACAGCCTTGGCCTTGAAGGGCAGGCGCTGCATGCCGCGCGGCTTACGCTTAGGCATCCGTCCTCGGGCGAAACGTTAACGTTCCGTGCAGCCATACCCGAATGGTTCACGCTTGCGCTGAAAAAAGCCGGACATGTCAGCAATATCGATATAGATAAGCTTATAGACGGAGCGAAGTTTGATGGATAAGCAGAAGCAAAACGGCAGCGCTTCAAAGGAAAAACGCGCAAACATATTGCTCACGCTGTGCATTGTGCTTATTGGCATAATGCTGTTTCTCATGACCGATAAAGGCGCCGCAATGCTTGCTTCGCTCGGCATTAGCAATACAAATGCTGATTATTACGAGTACACCGTAATAGGTGAAAATGAGAAGGTAGACGCCGAAATTTACGCCGATATTGATCCGGAGGCAACCGTAAAAGCAATATCAGCCGATTGGCCGAGCAGCGAATGGTGGAACGCTTATTCCGATGCCGGCAAGCAGGAATATAGAATAGCTTCAGAATGGCTGAATATAGATATTACTTTTATCAGCACCGGCGGCGTTTTCAGCAGCATTACCGTTCAGTATGCTGCGCAAAGCGAACCAAGCGAACCTAAAGGCGAGCTAAGTCCAATTGAGCAATATATGTTTGCAAAAGAGCGCGAAACCTATGATGCGCATTGCCAGGAAGTACGCATAATGCTCAATGCTCTGCTTTGCGCAATAAGCGGCGGCACAGACGGAATAGACACCGCGCTCAATATGTTGCACAGTGCAGCGGTCTCAGCCGAAGAAAGCGGCAAAGTTAATTCATTTAGCGAGATGCACATGGACTTTCGCATATATACAACCGGCTCCAAGGCCGAAAAGGCGATAGTTATCAGCATTGAGCAAAATAACCAAACCAAATAAAATCAGCCAAATCATACAATATGTAGATGAAAAAGGTTGAAAGTTGCCACAACGCATAGTATAATATGATTGAGGTGTTGCATCTATGGATAACAATCGCACTATCGTGCGTATAGCCGGAATGGAATTTAAGTTGACCGGCGACGAAAGCCAGCAGTATATGGATTCTCTGGCCGAAATGGTAAATGCAAAGGTGGACGAGGTCAAGCGTACATACCCCATGCTGAGCACGGGTAACTGCGTACTGCTTGCGGCGCTCAACATGGCGGACGAGCTTACCAAGCTTCGCAGCGATTACGAAGCGCTAGATCAGCGCATATCCGATCTTAGGGAAATGCCAAAACGCAGCGGCGCTTCCGCGCCCGTAAAGCGTCCTTTTGCCGCCAAACAGGAAACTGGCGTACACTAAAAGGGGCATTGGCGGAATAGACCACCGCAATTCATGACCATAGATTATTTGGCGCGGCCGGAGCGTTTTGTTTCGGTCGCCTTTTTTATGTTCAATAATTGCGGCGCTTGAAAGAATAACGGAGTAAACAATGGAAAAAAGAGTACTGAAAACACTTGAATACGATAAAATACTTACCATGCTAAAGGAGCGCGCATCGTGCTGCATCTCACGGGAATTGGTGGATACTATGGAACCTTCCGGCGATTTTGATACGGTTGAACGCGAACTTAAGCTTACCGCGGAAGCCGAGACGCTTTTCTACAAAACCGGCCGCTCGCCTGTGGACGATTTTCCGGATATGCGGCACTGCCTTGAGCGTATGCATGCGGCGCTGTTCCTTTCAACCGGCGAATTGCTGGGCATAGCAAGCTGCCTTAAAGCGGCAAGGATAGCCAAAGACATACTTGCCAAGGAAGTGGGGGAGGAAAGCTATCTTTATAACCTTGCCGGCCTGCTCATTACCCACAGGAGCGCAGAGGAAGAAATAAACCGCTGCATAATAAATGAAGACGAGATATTCGACGGGGCATCGCCCGCGCTTGCACGCATACGCCGTGCCATGCGCCTTGCCAACGAAAAAGTGCGCGAAAAGCTGAACAGCATGATACGCTCCACTGCATACCAAAAATATCTCCAGGAGCCGATAATAACAATACGCAACGGCCGCTTTGTAATCCCAGTTAAGCAGGAATACCGCCAGCAGGTCCCGGGCCTTATACACGACCAAAGCGGCAGCGGCGCAACGCTGTTTATTGAACCTTCGGCGGTAGTCGAACTCGGCAATGAATACAAAAAGCTGCTTGCGGAAGAAGCCGACGAAATAGAGCGCATATTGACGGAGCTTACGGCAATGCTTGCGCCTTATGCCGACGAAATACGCGAAGATCTTAACATAATGGGCCAGATAGACCTTGTATTTGCAAAGGCAAAGCTTTCGCGTGAGCTGAATGCCGTTATGCCCAGGCTCAATCGCAATAACTATGTGCGCATAGTGCGCGGCCGTCATCCGCTCATACCTGCGGATAGGGTAGTGCCCATCGATATATGGATAGGTAGGGATTACCGCTCGCTCATAATAACCGGCCCGAATACCGGCGGCAAAACGGTTACGCTCAAAATAGTAGGCCTATTTGCGCTAATGGTACAAAGCGGCATATTCGTACCCGCAAACGAAGGCAGTGAATTCCCGGTGTTTGAGCATATTTATGCCGATATAGGCGATGAGCAGTCCATTGAGCAGTCGCTTTCCACGTTCTCTTCGCACATGAAGAACATAGTTGGCATACTTGATAAGGCTGATGAAAACTCACTTGTACTGCTGGATGAACTTGGCGCAGGTACAGACCCGATAGAGGGCGCTGCGCTTGCAATGAGCATATTGGAAGAACTTAACGACCGCCATTGCATATGCGTATCCACAACGCATTACAGCGAAATAAAAGCATTCGCAATGACGCATGAGGGCATGGAGAACGCCTCCATGGAGTTTGATATAGACCGTCTATGCCCAACATACAGGCTTTATATCGGCATTCCTGGAAAATCGAACGCATTTGAGATATCCTCACGCCTTAGGCTGCCTAACAGCATTATAGATAAGGCAAAAGGCTTCCTAAAGGGAGAAGATGTGCGCTTTGAGGACATTATTTCAAGCGCGCAGTCTCAGCACCGCATAGCCGAAGAGGAGCGAAAAATGGCAGAAGAAGCGCGCGCAGAGCTTGAAAAGCTGCGTGCCGATGCCGAACGCGAACGCAGAAAGCTGGATGAGGATAGGAATCGCCTTCAAGCCAAGGCAAAGGAGGATGCAAAGCGCATAGTTGCGGACACGAAGCGCGAAATGGAGAAGCTTATCGTTGAGATACGCTCCATAAAGGATATAGACAGAAGCGCCGCAGACAGGGTCATACAGGCCGCGCGGGACACGCTTAGGGCAACCGAAACCGCCGTGAACGAAAAAGAGACAATAAAGAAGGAGGATAATACCATGCCTCCCAAAACAGTGCGCGCGGGGGATACAGTAAACATTGTTACGCTTGACCAGAAAGCAACCGTGCTGTCCGCTCCCGATTCAAAGGGCGAGGTCATGGTACAGGCCGGCGTTATGAAGCTGAACGTAAAGCTTAAAGACATACGCCTTATAGAAGAAAAGAAGGCCGCTGCGCCCACATCCGGCAAAGTTGGCCTTGGTGCGGGCAAGCAGGTAGGGCTCGAGCTTGACGTGCGCGGAATGCTTGTTGACGAAGCCAATATAATAGTGGACAGATACCTTGACGATGCGTATAATGCAGGTCTCAGCGAGGTAAACATAATCCATGGCAAGGGCACAGGCGCGCTGCGAGCGGGCGTACAGGCATTCTTAAAGCGCCATCCGCTCGTCAAGGGCTACCGCATGGGCAGCTACGGCGAGGGCGACGCCGGCGTTACCGTTGTCACGCTTAAAAAGTAAATTAATTAGGGCATTTTGTCCTTATTCATACCATGTTCACAAATTGATGCTATTATTATACTTATTATGGCGGCTTTGTAAGCCGCCGATAGGCAAAGGGAGGTAGACATGGAAAACAATAACGTTATATTGGTCGTTGATGACGATACTAACATACTGGCTATAATAGAAATGTACCTGAAAAAGGAAGGCTATACCGTGGCCACCTGTACCCGCGGGGATACAGCGATAGACGCATTCCGCAGCGTTAAGCCCACGCTTGTTCTGCTGGATGTTATGCTGCCGGGCATGGATGGCTGGACCGTGCTTGAAAAGCTGCGCAGCGAAAGCACCGTGCCCGTTATAATGCTCACGGCAAAAGGCGACACGCTCGACAGGATACAGGGGCTTGAACTCGGCGCGGATGATTATATTCCAAAGCCGTTTGAGGCAAAAGAATTGCTTGCCCGCATAAGGGCCGTGTTGCGGCGCAGTGCCACACCCGGAGACGAAAAGGAACTCAGATTTCCCGGCCTTACCATATCGCTTGATAATTACACCGTAACGCTTGACGGCAAGCAGCTTGATATGCCGCCAAAGGAAATAGAGCTGCTGTTCTTCTTAGCTTCGCGCGAAGGCAAGGTGTTTACCCGCGAGCAGCTGCTTGAGCAGGTTTGGGGCTTTGATTTCTTCGGCGATTCGCGCACGGTAGACGTGCACATCAAGCGCATACGCGAAAAGATAGGTGAAAGGCCCGAATGGGAAATAAAGACCGTTTGGGGCGTTGGGTACAAATTTGAAACGGCTAAGTGATATGGCTTAGTGGCGGAGGCCGAATGGGCAAAAAATCGTTCAACACATTGTTTTCGCGCATGCTCAGCACATATTTAGCCATAATATTGCTGATAATATTCCTTTTGGGCATCACCATAAGCGGAATGTTCAAAAGCCAATACATGACAGAAAATGAAAACGAGCTCAGGCGTGAAGCCGCCGAAATAAACCGCGTTATAGTTACCCAATATGTGGACGCCGAAAAGCGCGCCGTTGCAAAGGATACGCTGAGGACTACCATGCGCAAGTACGACGCAATGCTTCAACTCTATTTCATAGATTCGGCATTCGGTAAGGTGATATTGCGCGACGAACTGAACGAAGCAAAGTGGGACCCGCTTTGCGATGCAGATCTTAGCGCGGACGCATCGGCAATAATAATGGGCAATGGCGAAATAGAAATAAGTTCGGATAGGTTTACTTCCGGCAATATCCCCATAATGACGCTCAGCCGGCAGATAACCACCACCGAAGGCGAAGTTATAGGCGCAATGTTTTTCCATACGGACGTGAGCCGCACAAACGATTCCATACGCAAAGTATACCTTGATGTTCTGCTTTCGGCCTGCATTGCGATAATACTTGCCATTCTTGCGGTAACGTACATAACAAGCCGCATGACAAAGCCGATAGTGGACATGAACAACGCTATAAATCGTTTCTCCCGCGGCGAATACGAAGCAAGGGTGAATATCACCAGCCATGATGAAGTTGGCCAACTTGGCCAAAGCTTCAATGAAATGGCAAATGAGATAAACGCGCTGGAGCAATCCCGAAGGAGTTTTGTTGCAAACGTTTCGCACGAACTGCGCTCCCCGCTCACCAGTATGAGGGGCTTCCTTGAGGCAATGCAGGACGGCACGATTTCAAGCGAGGATCAGCCAAAGTATCTTGACATAGTAATAAACGAATGCAAGCGAATGACCGGAATGGTGAACGATTTGCTCGACTTGGCGCGAATAGAATCGGGCCAATACGAATTAAAGCTTGAGCCGTTTGATTTGAATGAACTTGTTATTCGCACCGTATTTACATTCGAAGCGCGCATCAACGCAAAGCATATAGACGTCAATATGGATTTTGATGCGGAGCATACAATGGTTGAAGCCGATCAGTCTCAGATAGCGCAGGTCATACGTAATTTGGTGGATAACGCAATAAAATTCTCTCCCGACGGCGGCGCGCTCACAATGCGCATAGTTACGGATAAAAAGCTTGCCGTAATGAGCGTTATCGACCAAGGCGATGGTATTTCGCCGGATGATCTGCCATATGTGTTCGACAGGTTCTATAAAGCCGAAAAGGCGCACACGCCCTCCGGCTCGTCATCAGGACTTGGGCTTAGCATAGTAAAGCGCATAATTGAGCAGCACGGCCAAACCATAAAGGCCGAATCACAATTAGGCAAAGGCGCAACGTTCACGTTTACGCTTAAATTATATGAACAGCAGGGAAGGCCAAAGGCAAATCCCGCACAACGGAGGTAACAAAAGATGGAGTATCCAAACTATTATTTCGACGGGTACAACAATACCCCTCAGCAGGAGCCCAAACCGCCAAAGCGCGGCATAGGCGGCTATGTGGTAACAGCGATAATATTCACAATCGTCGGCGCGCTGCTTGCCACCATATTTATGCCGGCGGTGCTAGCATCGTATATGCCAAGTGCGGATAACGGCACGAATAATAACGC
>OIZV01000945.1_pt1 | contig 11394 bp, 3 predicted proteins | sample 1588681 | NCBI WGS metagenome assembly OIZV01 (sample SAMN03283281) | human gut metagenome | biome: human-associated habitat; material: feces | host: Homo sapiens | place: Peru | collected 2012
ATCGTCGGCGTGTCATAGCCGAGCGATTCCAACCCGAACGCCAGCTCGTGCCAGACCTTATCCGTGACGATCTGATTCTCCGGGCTTTGCTGCACAAAGCCGATTTTTTCAGCCTGTTCGCGCTGGGAAAGTTCATCAAGATTCTTTCCGTCAAACAGGATTTGACCGCTCCTTCGTCCGTGCGGCGCAAGGACGGTTTTTAACTGCCGCAGCAGCGTCGATTTCCCGCAACCGGACGGACCGCAGACCACCAGAAATTCTCCCGGCCGGACGGACAGCGAGAAATCGGAGATCGCATTCTTTGCCTGTTCTGGATACGCATAATTCAGATGTTTGATTGCAAAGAGTTCCACAGCCTGTCCTCCCTTCGGTCGAGTATCACCGGCGTCAGCACCAGCGCAAAATAGACGAGCATAAAACTGACCGTCATCGGCGTCCATGCGGCGGCCTTCACCGTCGGATAATACCGGAAATACGTTCCGTCCGCCATCCAGCCGGAAATGAGATACGCCCCGCAGAAAATCAGCCACGCAAGCGCGGCCTTGTCCCGGTCGTCAAAACGATAGATCGAAAATGCCGTGCGCCCCGGCAGGCCATAGCCGCGTGAGCGCATGGAGTCCGCCGTTTCAATGGCATTTTCGAGCGACCATGTGACCATGATTGAGAAGATTTTGACGGCGTTCCCAACGCGGCGGAATACGCTTCCGTTTTCCGTATCGCGTCCGATACAAGCCTGCGCCTCCGAAACCGTCTGCATCTGCGCCCTGAACTTCGGAATGAACCGCAGGGCCATGGACAAAACAAGCGACAGCGCCGGAATCACGCGTCCAAATAAATACACAAACTTGTCCGAAGTCATAACCTCGTTGTAGATGGAAAACCACAATACGACGCTTGCCAGCATGACCGCTGCCGACGCACCATAGAGCATGGATTCGAGCGTCAGCGGATTCCCGGAGGGCAGATACGTCAGAATCGTCGCGCCCTCATGGTTAAAGGCCGGGTTCAGAAGCGCGGCAAGCGCCGCCATAGGGAGAAGCCCCATGACGGCAAACCGCACCGCTTTCCGGCCTTTCAGATGAATATCGTAGGCCAGCGCCCCCGTCAGCGAAACCGCCAGATAGACCGGATGCATCAAACACATCGAAAACAGCAGCACCAGTGCGTAATATAGAAAATTGATCACGGGATGATATCCCGAAAAAGCGTCTTTGTTTCTCATTCGCCCTCTGTCCAGCCGCCGCTGCCGACGTCCCTGCCCAGCTCACAAGTATAAACCCACGTGACCGTGTCTCCGTCCTGCAGCGCATACTGGCTGCATCCGTAATTCGGGAACCAGCCGTTCACCGCGTACATCCAGCCGGATTCCGCCCCGCAGTCAAATTCATAGAGGTTCCCGATGCCCTCAATGTAAGCCGAGCCGTAAACCGGCGTCGTGGAAAATTCCAGATGGAGTTTATTCTCCCGGCAGACCTGCTGCAAAACGTCAAAAGCGCTCTGGCCCTCCTGAAAGCTGACCTCTACAGACTCCAGCAGCCAGCCGTCCTCCGGCACCAGCTCCCGCTTTTCCTCGCTGCAAAGCTCCATGTGCTCCAGAATCGATGCACAGGAAATGGAGACGGTGCAGTGATAGCTCGGCCCGGCCTGCGGCGCTCCGCACCCGGTCAGCAGCGCAGCCGTCAGCACCAGCGCCAGCACCACCCAGACGGCGGCCTTTTTATTTGTTTTCCAGACGTTCACGCAATTCAACTCCATATGTGTTGTATCATTTCAAGTATATCTGAAAACCGGTAATCTGTCCAGTGGCGCAATAGCTGCTGCCGGTCTGGTTTACCGGCTTTCAGATATGCTCTGAAATACAGCACGCAGGGCTGCCCCCCAAAAAAGGGGGGCAGTCCTGTGCTGCAAATTGGGATTATGAGGTCAGTTCAGTACATTTTTCACGAGCCGGTGGAGGATCGCGGCGACCTGTGCTCTGGTCGCGTCGCCCTTCGGCATGAGCTTGCCGGAAGCACCGTTGATCAGGCCCTCCGAGACAGCCCAGCCGAGCGCCTCGCTGGCATAGGCGGAAACGCTGTCCGCGTCGGTGAAGCTGTTCAGCTTTGCGCTCGCATCGGTGTCCAGCTTCCTGTACTGCGCATAGCGGTACAGAATCGCGGCAAGCTGCTCGCGCGTGACCTTGGCGTCGGGGGAGAAGGAGGTGCTGTCCGTGCCGGTGACGATGCCGTTGGCGGCTGCCCAGATGACAGCCTTTTCGTAATACGCGCCGGAACGCACATCGGTAAAGCTGCTTCTGCCTGTGACGGTGGGTTCGCCCTCGAGCCGGTAGAGAACCGTGACGAGCATGGCGCGCGTCATGGACGCGTTCGGGCTGAAGCTTCTGCTGTCCGTGCCGGAGAACAGGCCGTTTTTGTATACGAACGCAACGTCGTCATAGAACCAGTCGGACGTGGAAACGTCGGTGAACGGAAGCTTGACCTCGGGCTTCGAAGCGGGCTTCTTATTGTCGACACCCGGAGTGATCGGCTCCGGAAGCGCGGCGGTATTGACCGTGACGGTGTAGACTGCGGTGGTCACGCCGTCCTCAGCGGTGACGGTGAAGCTCCAGATATTTCTGGTGTTTGTCAGAGCGCTGACAGTCGCGCGCGGATGCCTCGTGACGATCACGAAGCTGCCGGTCTTGACGACCGTGCCATAGGGAACCGTGACGGTGTAGCTGTTGTTCGCACCGGCCACAGCCTTGAAACCCGCAACGGTGATGCTGCTGACACCTGCGTCATTGGACTTCGGGGCCTCGGTGAACGAAACGGTGACGGTGTAGGTCTTGGAGGTCACGCCGTCCTCAGCGGTGACGGTGAACGTCCAGACATTGCCTTCATTCGTCAGAGCGCCGACAGTCGCGCCTGCGTCGCTCGTGACGATCACAAAGTTGCCCGCTGTAACGTCCGTGCCGTAGGGGAGGGTAACGGTGTAGGTGTTGTTCTCGCCAGCAGTGGCCTCAACGCCCGCAACGGTGACGCTGCTGACATCCGCATTGCTGGACTTCGGGGCCGCTGTGACCGTGACGGGGAGCCACGGGGAGAAAATGTTGGTGAGCTCGTCGCCCATTGCGGACAGAACATAGCTGCCTGCGGCGGCAAACGAGAGCGTGACCTGCCCATTTTCGCCGATGACCTTGCCCTCGACCGGCGTGAGCGTGCCGTCTTCGCCGACTGTGCAGATCTGGATGTCCTCAGGATCGAGCGCCGCACCGTGCGTTGCACGGTCCTCGGGCTTCAGACCGCCGCCGTAGGCGTACATATAGCCGTCCATACCGAGCGTGAAGTCGGTTCCGGCCTGAACCGTAAAGGTATCCAGACGGTTTCCGTCCGTATCCGTGAACCACGTATAGTAGTCCATGTACATGCTGGTGTCCTGATAGAAGAAGAACTCAACGGTGCCGTCCTCCGCAACGGGGGTCTGGCTGATGGTGTAGCCGGTGTAGCCGTACTGCGTGTTGTATTCGCCGTTCTTGTCGCAGGGGAACTCGCCGTTGACCGCGAAACTGAACGCGGAGGTTTTTTCTCCGTTGACCGTGGTGATCGTGCCGTTGCTGACGACGAGATAATCGCTCTTGCTGTCCTTCGTGAAGTCCTCACCGAAGGTGAGCTCGTGGTACTTCACGAGCACGTCCAGCGCGGAAACGCCGTCTGTGACATCATCGGCGTAGCCATAGCGTTCGGCGAGATCGCTGGAGACTTCCACGCGGGTCGGAACCATGATAAACATATTTTCTGCCTGCATGGAAATGGTCGCGTGGATCGTCTTGGCCTCTTTTACCGTGACCGTGACGGAGTAGGTCACGGCAGTGCCGTCCTCAGCGGTCACAGTAAACGTCCAGACGCCGTCCTCACCCTTGGCCGGGCCGGTAAGCGTGGCCTTGCTGTCGGAAAGTGTGATCTCGAAGCTGTCTGCCGTGACCTCCGTGCCTGCCGGAAGCGTTACGGAGAAGCTGTTTTCAGCCGTGCCGGCTGCTGCCTCAACGCCTGCGACCTTGACGGACGCAACACCCGCGTCAGAGGACTTCGCGTTCGGGTCGATCACAGTAAGAACGAACTTGTATTCCGGAGATTCTGCCTTGCCGTCGCTTGCTTTGAAGACGAGCGTATACGTACCGGCAGCGCTGGGCGTATATGTGTAGGAGGCCGGTACATAGAACGGATTCTCGGCATCACGCCAGACGCGGTAGGTGAGCTTATCGTAGGCGTCCTCGTCCTCAAAGATCTGCGTCATATCAAACTGATAGCTTTCGCCAAGGTTGATCGAGGCCGCAGCCGGGGTGATTACGCCGTCCTTCAGCCTGGGGGCATGGTTCGCCTCGGTCGGCATACGCAGCTCGTAGACCCAGACGTCGGAGGCGTCGGTCTTGTTCGTCAGCGTAATGACCGCGACCAGACTGCCGGAAAGATCGGGATTGATGATGGCAATATTCTTCGCGTGCGGGGCGTCCACTGCTTTTGCAGTTCCGTCGGTCGTCGTGAAGGCATATACGGCGGAATATGCCGTATTGTAGGATACCTTAACCTGGAACTGAATCCCGGATGCGCCAGAAACGATTCGATACGGAGAAGTCACCACATTGCTGCCCGCTGTTTGATGCAGCGTAAAGCTGCGCGTTGTCGTATCCTCCAGGCTTGCCTTGAGCATGGAGAGCGTAACCGTCCGCAGTGGGGTCGTCTCAGATGCGCTTCTGCGGGTCACGGTGACGGTATACGCTGCGGTGGTCGTGCCGTCCTCGGCGGTAACGGTGAACGTCCAGACATCGCCGTTGGCTGTGGGAGCGGAGACGCTGGCCTTTTCATCGGACAGAACGATCTGGAAGCTGTCTGCCGTAACCTCGGCGTTCGTCTGCAGCTTGACCGTGTAGGCTGTCTCACCGGTCTTCGAGGCCGGGGTGTGCGCGACGGAAACGGAGGTCACGCCTGCGTCAGAGGACTTCGGCGCTTCCGCGACGGTCACAGTGACGGTGTAGGTCACAGCGGTGCCGTCCTCAGCGGTCACGGTGAAGCTCCAGACGCCGCTTTCGCCCTCGGTCGGGCCTACGGTGACGCTGGCCTTGTCGTCGGAGAGCGCAATAACAAAGCTGTCTGCCGTGATAGCCGTGCCATAGGGTACAGTGACGGTGTAGGCGTTGTTTTCACCCGCGGCTGCCTCAACATCCGCGACCTTGACGGACGCAACGCCCGCGTCAGAGGACTGAGCTGTGCCGAACACTACGTTGATGGTATAAGTGCGCTTGCCGTCGCTCGTTTCATTCATGGTGGGCCAGCTGTCGTCTGCACAGACGACGGTGATGACGCTGCCATTTGCGATGGGGATCAGGGACGTGCGGGAATATTCGCGGCCCGTAGCCTGCGTGCCGAGATAGGCGCGGACCTGATAGTTCTTGTTTGCCGCCGTCGGTGTGACGAGCAGCGAGGTCGTGCCTTCCGGCACAGTCAGGGTGTAGGTGAAGGTGTCGCCGCTGAACTTGGGCGCCAGCTTACCGGTGCTGAATGTGAGCGCTTTGAGGCGGGTGTCGGAATTGTTCCAGCTGCCGCCAAGATCCTCAACGGTACGGGTGTACATGATGCGGATCTCGTCGCCCGCGCAGAGCGTGCCCTTTGCAACGGTAAATTCACCAAAGCCAAAGTTTGTGAACCAGTCGTTGAGCGTGCCCATCCAGCCGGACATCGAGCCGCCCTGCTGCTCCTTGAGGTCGTCAATGGAGGAGATGTAGTTGCTTTCCGCGCCGACGACGGTGTGGCCATCCAGTGCTTCCACAACGCAGCCCATCATGGTCGATTCGCCAGTCAGCTCGATCCAGGTGTCGGCCAGCGTGCCTTCCCAGACAGCGCCCTCCGCCTTCGGGAACGTGGTGTTCTCCACGATCACGCGGGCCATGCCGGCCAGCGTCAGAACGCTGACATACGCCATATCCGAGCCGCCCTTGGAGGCATCGTCCTTCACATAGGACAGCGTCAGTGTGTAGCTGCCTGCTGCAAGCTGCTTCTTGATGCTGCCGCTCTTCTCACCGCTGACAGCGTCGGCCAGCGTTTCCGTGCTGCCGCCGCCTTCTGCGAGCGTGATGGTCAGCTTGTCATAGCCGTTTTCCGAGGAAACGCCGTAGCCGAAGCGCAGAACGGTGGGTGCGCTCAGCGTAAAGGCAAACGAGGTCGTGGAGCTGGTCTTGTCCTGCTCCTGGTTGCTGCTCTCAAAGCGGTCCAGATCGGCATTGTAGACCCAGGGGTAATTGCCGTTGTCGGAAACGCTGATAGAGGTGACAGTCTGCTCGGGGTAGGAGACGTGGCCGAGGCGGTCGTCGTCCCAGACCGTGTAGGTTTTGCCGCAGACGGCGCATTCGTAGGTCTTATAGCCGGTGAAGACCTGCTCGGTGCCGTCCTTGGGCGTATGGCCCTTGGCGGGAACGATGTCTTCCTTCGTTTCTGAGCAGCCGTCTCTGCGGCAGGTACGGACGATCTTGCCCGGCTGCGTGCAGGTGGGAGCCGTCAGGACACAGCTGTTGTCGCTGCCGTCCAGATCCTCGCAGAAGTCGTGGCCGAGCGGTGCGGTATAAGCCGTGCGGTAACTTTCGCCGCACTTGCTGCAGGAGTAGCTGGTGTAGCCCTTCACAGTGCACAGCGGAGCCGTGACCGTGCCCTCGCCGTTCGCCTCGTGGAAGGTCACATCGGTCTGCCATCTGAGTGCGGGATAGCCGCCGCAGACCGGGCCGAACGCGTCGGACAGGTCGGCGTCCTTGAGGTCAGCTTCATTCAGCGCTTCGGCGTTCGCGTCCGCGTTCAGCGTGTTCAGATAATAGCACTTGGAGATCTCGGAGGAAGCAGTGTCAACCGTGCCGAATACGGCGCTGCCCGCTTCGCCGGTGGAGTAGCAGCTGGAGATGGTGATCTTCCCCTGCACAGTGCCGCTCCAGTTCACATTGCCCTTGACCTCGCCCGCGATGCCGCCGGAGGCCGTGCCGGAGATCTTGCCGGTGTTGTAGCAGCTTGTAACAGTCATTTCGCTGCTGGTGCCGCCGATGATGCCGCCGGCCTTGCTGCCGGTCGCGGAAATTTCTGCGGTGTTATAGCAGCCGGTGATGGTCGAGCCGTTGCTGACTGTGCCGCCGATAATGCCGCCGACGCTGCTGCCGCCGGTGACAGCGCCGAAGTTCGCGCAGTTCTCGATCACGGCGTTCTGATAGGTGTATCCCACAAGACCGCCGACGTTGTTGCCGGTAGAGGTGATGACTGCGTAGTTGAAGCAGTTCGCGATTTTCGGAGCAGTGCCGCTGGCATAGCCGGCGATCGCGCCTGCGCTGCCCTTGCCGGAAACTGCGCCGCGGATGGTCAGATCATGGATGTAGGAATTCGAGCCGATCTGCGCAAACAGGCCAGCCGTGGCGTTCAGGCCGGTGATCTCAAAGCTTGCGCCGTCAAGCACGACCTTCTTGCTGGAGCTGATGTTCAGCCATGCGTATTTGCCGAGGTTGATATCGGCCGTCAGAACGCCGGAAACGTCCGCGTCCTTGCTCTTCGCAACGAACCATGCCAGCTCCGCGCCGGTACCGATCTGGTAAACGCCGTTTTCGTCGGTCTGCGGTTCGGCCTGCGTCTTGCCGTCCCATGCGCCCGCTGCGGTTGCCTGCAGGGTGATGGTGAATTCGTTGGGGCCTTCCTCCTTCATGGTGACGCTGCCAGTGGCGTATTCAACGCCAGCGCCGGAAACGGTGTAGAAGTATTCCTCGGCATAAGCCTTGAACGTGCCGTCTTCCGCAACCGCAATGCCGTTGCCTGCGCTGTCCGCCAGCGTGACGGTCAGGTTCTTGCGGTCAATGGATGTGCCGTTCTGATCCTGGAAAATCAGCTTGCCGGTCAGGAAGTCAAGCTTTACGACCGGGATCGTGATCTCCGGCAGACGGCTGAGAATGCCTGCCGTCTTGGGCGCGTCGAAGCCGGGATTCGTGCCCACAGCATAGGTGATGCCGCGGTGCGTCGGAACGCCGGGCCAGCCCGCCTGCTTGATCGCGCCGCTCAGCGTGTAGGTCTCCTCAGCCCAGAACTTCGGGATGGTGACAGTCAGCTTCTGCCGCTCAGGGTTGCCGCTGAAGTCATAAACGCCGAAGTTTCCGCCGGGATCACTCTTGAAGAAGGTGCCATCCGGGCCCTGCATATACAGGGAGAAGTTGAAGTTATACGCGCCGGAAAGTTTTTCCTTGGGGCTGATCAGGTTGGAGAACTGGATCGTGACGGAATCGCCCGGCTTGATGGCAGCCAGCTCTTCCTGCGTCAGCTCCGTGCCCTCCGCGTTGACGAACTTGTAGCTCACGCCGCGTGCCGTCACGACCTGATAGGTCGAAAGGCCGCCCTTCGTGACCTTGATGATATTGCGGCCGGTGATCAGACCGCTGACGGTCAAAGTGCCGTCTTCAGCGGTTGTGACGCCAGTGTTTGTGAAGCCGCCGGAATACGTCATAGACGCAGCGGTCACGGTGGGGCGCAGGACGCTCACGGTGCAGCCCGCTTCGGGCTTGAAGCTGTAACTTGCACCCTCTGTTCCAGTGTAGAACAGAATGTCATGCTCCGCATCGAGTTGCCGCGCCTCATCCTTCTCAATGACCGCGTCCATGCGGTCAAGATTCATATTGGTCTGGATGGCGCTGCCGTCCGCGCCGACATTCACGACAAACACGCCCGTCAACTCCGGCCAGATGGCGGAGAAGCGATGCGAGGCCGTGCTGGTCTGGCCAGCCATATGGGTCATTGCGTCATAGGTTACGAGCACGATTGCCGTGCCCTCGTGCTTGGCTTCCATCACAGCGACGTTGCTGTTCAGCGCGTTCGGCGTGATGGTCACGACGTCGCTGGCATTGCCGTTCACATCGATGACCTGATAGTGCATCTCCGGCAGTGCGACCTTGGCGTTCATAAAGCTTTCGATCGCGAACCAGTTGCGGAAGGAGTTGAGCTCGAACGTATCGCCAACGGCCATGTTCTTGTAGCCCTTGGTGTTGATGTTCAGGTAAATGCCCGCGCGGTCATAGATGTTGTTTTCAAAATGATAGATCGTGCTCTTGTTGAAATCACCGGTCAGGCCGAGATCCTCTTCCGTGACCGTGTACGCTGCGTCGGCGCTCAGTCTGACGTAGTTCCAGTAGGTCGCGCCCTCCGGATGGCGGACACGGTAGAAGTAATCCGTGTTCTTGTCGAGATGGAACGTGGCCGTGCCGTCCTCGACGGAACGCGCGAACGGCTCAAGGAAGCTGAACACATAGTATTTTGCGAGCGTACCGGCGTCGATGGTCGAGCCCTTCGGCGCTGTGACCGTGACCGTGACGAATTCCTTGCAGGTCAGGCTGAGGCTGTCGTTCATCGTCGGGGTCTTGGAAGCGGTAGCCGGGTTGTAGTTCGGATGCGTTTCCGCGTTCGGCGTGGCTGTCACGCTGACTGTATCACCAACGACAAACAGGCAGCTTGTGTAGGTCTTGCCCCAATTTACGGCCGAGCCAAACTCCGCCTTACGCTCTGCACCGGAGGCGTCGGTTACGCGCAGCGAAAGAGTATAGTCTGTGTCCTTAACCCATGGATTGGGGTTGACGGAGATCTGATACATCCGCTGCAGCTTGAAGCTGCTGCTGTCGCTGCTGACGTCGATCACCACGCCGCCGTTGCGGTCATTGTTCGCGTCATAGCCGTCAACCCAGTAAGCGCCGGGCGCAAGGTCGATGGTATACGCGCCGTCTGCGGCTTCCTTCGCGGCCAGCAGATCGTCCGCGCCCTTCACGCCGTCCATGTAGGTATACAGCTTCAGGGACTTGACCTGTGCGTCGTGCATACCGGACAGTGTGACGCTGACATCGCCCTCTGCTGCCAGAACGCCTGCGGGCAGCAGGCTCAGCAGCATCACGAGCACGAGCAGCAGGCTCAGAATTCGTTTCTTCATACATTTTTCCTCCAGAATCAAAATATCTATCGCAAGCTCCTTATTAAATAGGAGCGGAAACAGGGGGCGCAGACGGCTTTGGGAGAAACGAAAGCCCGCCATTTTGACAAAATGGCGGGCGGATCTCCAAAGAAACAAAATACGCTGCTTTTCCTGTGAGGAAAAACGGCGCACCTGTTCCGAATGCTACAGGCAGAGCTCGTCCCACGCATTCATCCTTTTCGCCGCAATATGCGGCGCTGACAGCAGTTCTTCTGACTTGCACTCTGGAAACAAACTCTTTGTTTCCGCGCCCGTTTCCTGCCTTCTCGCGGATAAATCCGCAATGACTGGCTTTCGCCCAGACAGCTTTCGCTGCTTCGGAACGGTCTTGTGCGCACAGCTCCGGTCGAGTGGTTTTCCCTTTCTCTTGCGCCGAAGCCTGCCCTGCGGCGTGCTTCGGTTACTGTACATCGGATGGCAATATGAAATTGTGCGTCAGTTGACGCTGGAAAAAGCAAAATCTTGTGCTTTTCCGCCTGCTACTATACACGATATGGGCGTAATTTGCAAGCGATTTGAAAAAAATATGCCGCATTTGTTCCAGCCTCTTGAAAAAAGCCGAAGCTTGTGTCAAAATAAAGAAAACCGCCCCGGCGGTGTTTTGACAGCACAACGGTTAGATGCAACTAACTGATACGGAGGAAGCGATGAAATACCATATTGAGAAGAATACCGTGCAGGAAACGCTCGTCATTCCGCTCTACGGGCGGAAAATGTGCTCGGAGCTGTATCCGAACCTTTACCGCGACGAGACAGCCCTGCGCCTGATCGATCAGATCGATTACGATTTTTCACTCCTGTCCCAAAAATCAAAGAGCCTCATGCAGCAGTTCGGCTTTCTGGAGGCCGCCATGCGCCAGAACGACCTTGCATGGGAGGTGCGGGACTATCTGCGCGAACATCCGAACGCGGCGGTCGTCAACCTCGGCTGCGGACTGGACGATACGGGCCGCAGCTGCGATAACGGAACGTGTAAAATCTACAATCTAGACTTTCCCAGCGTGATTGCCGTGCGCGACACACTCCTGCCCGCAGGGGATCAGGAGGAAAACATCGCCTGCGACCTGAACGACACATCGTGGTTCCGCCGCATCGACGCGTCGGGCGGCGCGGTATTCTTTGCCGCGGGCGTATTCTACTATTTCCTGACGGAGCAAGTCAGAGCGCTCGTACAGGCCATGACGAAAGCGTTCCCCGGCAGCAGGCTGGTCTTCGACGCGGCAAATCAAAAGGCGGTGCGCCTGATGCTCAAAACTTGGATCAAAACCGCTGAAATTCAGGATGTCGGCGCATATTTCGCTGTTTCCGATGCGAAAAAGGAACTTTCCGGCTGGTCGCCGCGCCTGCGCGTGTCGAGCCGGGGCTATATGCTGGGCTATCAGAGTCTGGATG
>OIZV01000946.1_pt1 | contig 11387 bp, 6 predicted proteins | sample 1588681 | NCBI WGS metagenome assembly OIZV01 (sample SAMN03283281) | human gut metagenome | biome: human-associated habitat; material: feces | host: Homo sapiens | place: Peru | collected 2012
CCGCCGCGCTGAACGCCGCCACGAGCAGCTCCGCCGCCAGCGGCGCCCACCACACGCCCTCGATGCCGAACAGCGCCGCCAGCGACAGCACCATCAGCGCCTGCACGGCAAAGCCGCGTCCCGCCGTGATGCACAGCGCCGGCCCCGGCCTTTCGTTCGCCGTCAGATAGCCCGCGCACACGATGTTGAACCCGAGCACCAGATAGCTGCACGCGAAGCGCCGCAGGATGTGCACCGTCTCGTCCCGGATGGCCATGGAGCCCGCGTCCAGAAACAGCCCCGCCACGCCCCCGGCAAAGCCCTGCAGAACGGCGAAGCAGACCAGCGCCATCATCGCCTGCGCCGCGACGGCGCAGCGCAGCAGCTTCCGGCAGCTCTCCGGCTCTCCCGCGCCGCGGTGATAGCTCACGAGCGGCTGCATCCCCTGGCTCGCGCCGGTGAGCACGTTGAGCATGACGGTGTTGACATAGGTCACGGGCGTAAAGGCCGAAACGCCGGCCGTGCCGAGAAAGCGGAGGATCGTCCGGTTATACAGCCAGGTCATGCCCGCCGTGCACAGCTCCACCGAGCCGTCCGGCACGCCGATAGGCAGCAGCTCCCGGTAGATCCGCAGATCGAAGCGGAAGCGCCGCAGCGTGAGAAGGCGGTTTTTCCCGAACAGAAAATGCGCCAGAAAAATGCACGTCGCCAGCAGCTGCGACAGCCCCGTTGCAAAGGCCGCGCCGAAGATGCCCCAGTGCAGCCGCGCGATGAAATACCAGTCGAGCACGGCGTTGAGCACGCTGGCGCAGATCACCGTCACCATCGCCAGCCGCGGCCGCCCGTCGGTTTTGACCAGCACCTCCAGATTGTACTCCAGAATGAAAAACACGGAAAACCACGCGAGCGTGCCGACGTAGCTTTTCGTATCGGCCAGCGTGTCGCCCCGCGCGCCGAGCAGACGGCAGATCGGCTCGGCGAACACGACCGTCACAGCCGTGATGAGCACGCCCAGCAGCGCCGCGGAGACCACGTTCTGCGTGAAAAGGCGGTCGGCGTCGTCATGCCGTCCCTCGCCGAGCAGCGCCGCGATCCGCGTCCCCGTGCCGACGGCCAGCAGCATGGCCGCCGAGAAAAGGATGTTCAGAAACGGCGCGCCGAGATTGACCGCCGCCAGTGCCTCCGGCCCGATCAGCCGCCCGACGAATATCCCGTCCACCATGGAATACAGTGAAAAGACCGCCAGGCTCACGACCGTCGGCACAACGAAGCGCGCATAGTCCTTCTTCAGATTTCCCGATGACAGCGCGTTCATTGCCGTCCCATCCTTTCCACGCCTTTTTCCCGAAAGAGGAAGCATGGGGGCGGCCCGAAAAGGCCGCCCCCACGCACACCAATTGTAGGCTTATGATACCACAGCCGTCCCGCCCGGTCAAGACCCCACGCGCCGCAGAACAGCCGCGCCGTCCGACACGACCGCCTCCACGCAGTCGCCCGCGCCGACCTTCCGTTCCGCCAGCATCTCGGCCAGCGGGTCGGCCAGCCGCGTCCGAAGCTGGCGGCGGAGTGTCCGCGCCCCATAGCGCTCGTCATAGCCCTCGCCGGCCAGCAGCGCCAGCGCCTCGTCCGTCACGCGCAGGGTCACGCCCTGCCGCCGCGCCCGCTCGCACAGCCGCCCGGTCATGCCCGCCGCGATGCGGCGTATCTCCCCGTCCGTCAGCCGCCGGAACACGACGACCTCGTCGATGCGCCCGAGAAGCTCCGGCCGCATGGTCTTTTCCAGCTCCCGCATCACCTGCCGGCGCTGCTGCTCATAGCGCGCCTTCTCCTGCGCCGCCCCGGCAAAGCCCATGGGCGCCGTTTCCGTCAGCGCGCGCGCGCCGATGTTCGAGGTCATCACGATCATCGCGCTGCGGAAATCCGTTTTGCGCCCCTGCGAGTCGGTCAGCTCCCCCTCCTCCAGTATCTGAAGAAGCAGGCTCCACACGTCCGCATGCGCCTTTTCCATCTCGTCGAACAGCACCACGCTCCACGGCCGCCGCCGCACCTTCTCCGTCAGGAAGCCGCCCTCGTCGTGGCCGACGTAGCCCGGCGGCGCGCCGATGAGCCGGCTGACGGCGTGCTTTTCCATGTATTCGGACATATCAAGCCTTATGAGCGACTCGGGCGAGTCAAAAAGGTCTGCCGCAAGGCGCTTTACGAGCTCCGTTTTGCCGACACCCGTGCCGCCGACGAAAATAAAGCTCGTGGGCTTTCTCTTCGCCTTGAGCCCGATGCGCGAGCGCTTTATCGCGCTGCAAACGGCGTTTACCGCCTCGTCCTGACCGATTATATGCGCTTTAAGGCGCTTATCAAGCTCCGCAAGGCGCTCAAACTCGTCCTCGCGGATGGACGATGCGGGGATCTTAGTCCACAGCTCGATTATGCGGGCAAGGTTATCCACCGTCAGCTCCGGCACTCCCTCAAGCTCAAGCGCGGCAAGCTCCTGCTCGCGCTGCATCTCCTTGCTGCGAAGCTCGGCAATGCGCTCGTATCGCTTGTCAAGAGCGGCGTCGGTGAGCTCCTCGCCTGCCGGCGCAGGCTCGCTCATGAGATTTTCCCGCTCAAAGCGAAGATCGTCAAGATCCTTCTGAAGCTCGGCGCGGCGCACGAAATTCTTGTCCTTGAGGTTTACGTCCGAGCACGCCTCGTCAATGAGGTCAATAGCCTTATCCGGCAGGAAGCGGTCGTTTATATAGCGCTCGGAGAGCACAACGGCTCTGTGAACGAGTGAATCGCTCACGGTGACCTTGTGGAAGTTTTCGTAATAATCCTTTATGCCGACGAGCATCTGATAGGTCTCTTCTATCGACGGCTCCTCGACCTTTATCGGCTGAAGCCGGCGTTCAAGAGCGGCGTCCTTCTCGATATATTTTCTGTATTCGGTGAAGGTCGTTGCGCCGATTATCTGTATCTCGCCTCTCGAAAGGGCGGGCTTCAGGATATTGGCGGCGTTCATCGAGCCCTCGGCATCGCCCGTGCCGACAAGGTTATGCACCTCGTCGATAAACAGGATTATATTGCCCTCTTTTTTGACCTCATCTATCAGACCCTTTATTCGGCTCTCAAACTGGCCTCTGAACTGAGTGCCGGCGACAAGGGCGGTGAGGTCGAGCAGGTGTATCTCCTTTTTGGCGAGCTTCGCGGGGACATCGCCGTTGACTATACGCAGAGCGAGTCCCTCGGCTATGGCTGTTTTGCCGACGCCGGGCTCGCCGATGAGGCAGGGGTTATTCTTCGAGCGGCGGCAGAGTATCTGCACCGCGCGGTAGATCTCGTTATCGCGTCCGATTATACGGTCGATTTTACCCTCGCGGGCCTTCTCGGTGAGGTCGGTGCAATAGAGAGAAAGGAACTTTCTCCCCTTTTTCTTCTTGCTCTTTTTCTTTTCGCTCGGGTTCTTTGCGTTGATAACGGGAATGCCGAACGGGCCGACGCGGGGCTTGTCCCCGTCGCTCTCGTCGCCGTCATCCTCATCCTCAGCGTCGGTCTCGTCTTCCTCATCGTCATCATCCTGCTCGGACTGATTCATAAACGGAAGCGTTCCCGCGCCGCCGGGCATGAAGCCTGTTCCGTCCTCACCGAACAGCTCGTCGAACTGCTCGCTGACGGAATCCACCTCGTCCTCCGATATGCCCATGCTCTCCATTATTTGCTTTATGGGTCCAATATTCAATTCCATGGCGCATTTCATACAGAGTCCTTCCTGCTTGGTCTCGTTGCCCTCGACCTTGGTTATGAAGAACATTGCAGGGCGTTTGCCGCACCTGGAACACATCATCTTTTTCATTTAAATAATCTCCGGGTTTTCTATTTTACTTTGTCGGAGCCTGCACAGCCGCAATTATTTCTCGGTCTTTTTCTCCTGCTCGCTCTGATGCTTTTCCTTAAACTGTCTGTAGGTTGCGGGCATATAGCTTGCAAAGGCGACTAAAGTAAGTACTGCCGAAATTATGACAAGTGCCATAAGAAGCGGGTCGGGCAGAGTCCAATAATTTTTGAACGCGCCGATTTCGGGACCGAAGCCGATTATAATGAGCATGACAAGATAGAACACAAAGGTTGCAACCTTGCCGTATATCTCGGCGGCGCCGGGCTTAATGCCGCAGAGTATCATAATGCCTCCGCCGATAACCATGACCGCTTCCTTCGCAAGGAACACGAGGAACACCCAGCTGAAGGCGCGCATCAGCTGATCGTTGCAGCTGCGGAACTCAATATAGAGCATGACCGCTATGGTTATCTGGGTCAGCTTATCCGCTACGGGGTCGAGTATCTTGCCCAGCTCGCTGACCTGATTGAAACGGCGGGCAATCTTTCCGTCGAGGAAATCGCTTATTCCCGAAAGCGCGAGCATGAGCACCGCCCAACCGATATGTCCCTTATAGTAGAGCACGGCGAATGCGGGTATAAGAAAGATTCTTATAAGCGAAAGCAGGTTGGGGACGGTAAGACAGCCCTTGAACAGATTTTTAATCATAATTATCCTCCTCGAATATGTTCCGCCCTGTGCGGGACGGAAATATTAAACCGTTATCAGCCGCGAAAATATATCGGTTGATACGATAAAAGTTACGAGTTTAGACGCGCCGACCGCCGAGGCAAACTGCGTGCCGGGCAGCAGAGACGCTGCTGCATCGAGCAAAAGGCAGGCAAACACAACCACAAACAAGCCCTTCAAGGCTCCGAAAACACCGCCGAGGACGCGGTTGACGGAGCGGATAACGGGCAGTTCAAACAGCTTGCAGACAGCTCTTGCGACAAGCTGGAGCACTAAATCGCAGACAAAGAAAACAACCGCAAAGCTCAGCACTCGGAGCACGGCGACGGCTATCGGCTTTGCGACGCTGTCGCAGATTTCGGCTGCTATATTTGCAGCGCTGAGGTCTATCGAGCCCGCCTTTTCGGATATCGCGGCAATATCGACGCCCATGCTCTGAGCCGCCTTGACGATAACCGCAGGCAGAGAGGCTATGACCTGCTGCACATTCTGCGAGGTAAGCTTCGCCGAGGACATATCGGGCAGCTGCGCCGCCACGGCAGTCTCAAGACTCTCTTTTATAAACAGGTTATATATGCCGTTTGCTACCGGCTCGCTCAGCCAAACGGCGAGCGCGGCGGACACGGCGACCACAACAAGACCTATCACCGAACGGATAAGCCCGTTTTTGACGCCGACAAAAATGCACAGGGCAAAGACCGCGACCATGAGTATATCAACTAAAAAATCCGTGGCTCATCCCTCCGTTCACAGTTTTTTCCATTATATCACACGCCATTCACAGTGGCAAACCTTTTATTATTAAGCTGCTGTTAATTTTTTGTGATATTTGACGCATATTGCACATATACGTCGCTGCCCGCGCAGATGACTCTCTTTCCGTTTTTGCCGGCGGAGACGGTTTTTGCGGTCTTTCCGCCGGAGGAAATCAGCTCCACGCCGTCGTCAAACAGCACGGCTACATATCTGTCGGTGCAAGTGAGCGCATAGATTTTTTTGTCGAAGCTGCGCTCGAAAAGGAGCTTTGAGCGCCTGTCAAAGGCCGCTACCTTCGGCTTCTCCTCGTTGGCGTATTCATAGAGCACGACGGCGCTTCTGCCGGAATCCGACGCGGCCTCGTGCGCCAAAGTATTGCTCCCGAAAGAGTAATCCTCCTTATGCCCCGACTTGGAGACGGTCGTTTTGAAATCGGTCGAGTAGGCTATTATGCTCGTACTCGAATTATATATGACGTCAAAAAGCAGGGTGTTGTCATATTTTATGTCGGTAACTACCGGGTTGTCTTTTCCGAAATTCAGAACGACAAGGCGCGAATATGTAACGGCGTTTTCGGAGCCGACAAGTATCAGCGCGGCGCTCTTGCCGTTTCGGGCTAACGAAATATCGAATATCTTCTCCTGCGCGCACTCCCATGCAAAAATCTTCTCGAGCTTATGGTTATAGACGCAAAGCTCGCTCTGAGCCGAGGAGGTCTTTAAAGAGAACGCCAAGGTGCCGTCCTTGCCCATGGCGGCGGTATAGATGGGCGAACCCGTATTGCCGTCGCCCAAAATCTTGCTCGAATTCATCAGCGTAAAATTTCCCGCCGCGCGGTCATAGACCAGCGCTCTGCCGTTATAGACCGCCATATCGGGGTCGGAATAGTTATGCTCGAGGCGAGCTATTTCCTTGGCGGAGGAATTGAGCACTACAACGGAGTCGCGGGTCAGCAGGGCGATATTCGACTTGAACGGCTTCATATCGAGCACGTCGTTCGAGCTTATCTTATAGGGATAGCCCGCTCCCGTGCCGGACGCGGATATCAGCTGCTTCGCAGAGTCCTCGACGTCGTTATACTTCATGCCGCCAAACGAGCGCGCGGCAAAAAAGACGACTGCGCCGACCGCAATGACGGTCATCACGGTAATGATTATCGTCTCGCGCCTTGAGGGCTTTGTCTTTTTCTTGCCGTTTCGGGCGGGGTTATCCGTCTTTTTCTTTGAAAAGAGTCCGCCCGTCAGCTTTTTTAAGCTCTTTTTCTTTTTGACCTTTTTCTCAACCATCTGCCGCACCCCCGTGTTCAGTCTTTGCCGTTATAGAAAACCCGCTCAAGGCAGAGTCCGCAGGCCGGAGCGGTAGCCCCCGCCCTGTCTCTGTCGAGCGATGAAATGATATCCCGTACCGAATCGGGCGCTATTCTCCCCCTCGAAATATCAAGGAGCGTGCCCGCCATTATTCTGACCATATTGTATAGAAAACCGTCCGCCTCGAAGTACATGAGAACCTCGTCGCCGCGGCGCACGACCTCGGCACGGATCAGCGTGCGGACATTATCTACGGTGCTGCCGCCTGCTGCACAGAATGCCGAAAAATCGTGAGTTCCGAGCATTTCGGCCGCCTGACGGTTCAGAAAATCCGCATCGAGCGGATATTTATAGTGATATGAATATCTTGAAATAAAAGGGTTTCTCTCCTGCGCGTTCCAGATTCTGTAAACATATCGTTTGCCGGAGCAGTCATAGCGCGCGTGAAATTCAAACGGCACTTCGCGGCAGTCCGTCACGGCGATATCGTGCGGCAAAACGCCGTTCATCGCGTTCTTCCACTTTTCGGGAGAAATCAGGGACTCCGTTCGCATATTGCAACAGTACATCTCGGCATGAACGCCCGAATCCGTGCGCGAACAGCCTATGACATTATCCCGAACTCCGCAGATTCGCTCGGCGGCGTCCTGAAAGGTCTGCTGAACCGTATTCGCATTTTCCTGCACCTGCCAGCCGTGATAAGCGGTGCCGTCATAGCGCAGGGTAAAGAGCAGATTCTTCAAAGCCTTCACTCCGATCAGATAAGATGTCCGAGATAGTGGTTGAGGACAATTACGGCGGCGAGCAGTGCGGCGGTAATACCCAGGGCGATGAAATCGCGCGCGGCAAGCTTCATCTGCTTCATGCGCGTTCTGCCCTCGCCGCCCGTATAGCAGCGGCACTCCATGGCAAACGCCAGCTCGTAGGCTCTGCGGAAGGATGAAATAAACAGCGGAATGAGTATCGGTATGAGCGCCTTGGCGCGCTTAATAAGTCCGCCCGTTTCAAGATCCGCTCCGCGCGCCTTCTGCGCGTTCATTATACGCTCTATCTCCTCGATAAGGACGGGAATAAAACGCAGGGCAAGCGTCATTATCATGGCGAGAGTATGCACGGGCACCTTTATCACCTTTAGCGGAGAGAGCAGACGCTCCAAGCCGTCGGTGAGCATGGTGGGCGTGGTAGTATAGGTCAGCAGCGAGCTGACGACGACAAGCAGGATTATACGAACGGTGGTGAATATCGCCGTATAAACGCCTGTTGTCGTTATGGTTATTTTCCAGAACGAGACGAGCGTCTCGCCGCCGCGGTTATAGAAAACATTGATAGCGGCGGTAAAGAGCATGAGAATAACAAGCGGCTTTATGCTGCGCCACATCATCTTCATCGGCACCCTTGAGAGCAGCAGAGCAGCCACGACAAAGACAAGCCCGAGCGCCAAGGAATAGAAATTCCTGCACACAAAAAGAATGACTATGAGCGCCATGGTGAGCACAAATTTCATGCGCGCATCCATGCGGTGAATGACGGAGGTTCCGGAATAATACTGACCTATGGTGATATCGCTTATCATATTATTCCCCTCCCCTCAAAATAGCGAATAAGCTCGTCCGCGCCCTGATTGACGGTAAACACGGACGGGGAGACATCAAAGCCCCTGTCATGCAAAGCTCTGAAAATCTTCGTTATCTGCGGGACGGAGAGCCCCATTTCTTCGAGCTCGTCCGTGCGCGAATAGACCTCGGGCACAGTGCCGAACATCGCAACGCGGGAACGGTTGAGCACAAGAACTTTATCGGCTGTTTTGGCGACATCCTCCATGCTGTGTGAAACGAGAATTACGGTGCTCCCCGTCTGCTCGCGGTATGTGCGCACAAGCGAGAGGATTATCTCCCGGCCGCGCGGGTCAAGACCCGCGGTAGGCTCGTCGAGGATAAGCACCTCCGGCTCCATCGCCATAACGCCCGCTATCGCCGCACGGCGCTTCTCGCCGCCCGAGAGGTCGAAGGGCGACTTTTTCAGATGCTCCTCGCTAAGCCCCACAAATTCTGCGGCGCGGCGCACGCGGCGATCCGTCTCGTCGCCGTCGAGTCCCATATTCTTCGGACCGAACGAGATATCTTTATAAACAGTCTCCTCAAAAAGCTGATATTCGGGATACTGGAAGCAAAGCCCGACTTTGAATCTCGCGGCGCGCAGGGTGCGCTTATCCTTGTTGATATCCTCGCCGTCAAGCAGAACTCTGCCCGAATCGGGCTTCAGAAGACCGTTGAGATGCTGAAGAAGGGTGCTTTTGCCGGAGCCGGTATGACCGATTATTCCGACTATTTCGCCCTTTTCAAACTTTACGTTTATATCCTCGATAGCGGCGACGGCTCCCGCCATGCCGTTTTCATAATAGTGGGTGAGATTTTCTGTTTCAAGAATTGTCATCGACTCACCTCCATTATTTTCGAAAGCGCCTCAACGCACTCGTCGGCGTCAAGAATATTGCCGGGCAGGTCTATCCCCTTTTCGATGAGGCGGTGGCACAGCTCTGTGCTCTGCGGCACATCAAGTCCGCAGCGGCGCAGAAGCTCGGTCTGCGAAAACACCTCGCGCGGCGTTCCGTCGAGGCAGAGACGCCCCGAATCTATAACTATGACTCGGTCGGCCTTGACCGCCTCGTCCATAAAATGCGTGACAAAAAGAACCGTTATGCCCATCTCGCGGTTTAATCGGCGCACGGTATCAAAGACCTCGCGCCTGCCGCGCGGGTCGAGCATGGCCGTAGGCTCGTCGAGCACTATGCAGCCCGTCTGCATGGCGATTATGCCCGCGATCGCTACGCGCTGTTTCTGACCGCCCGAGAGCTTGTGCGGCTCACGCAGACGGTACTCGTACATTCCGACAGCCTTGAGCGCGCCGTCGACTCTTTTGCGTATCTCCTCGGGAGCTACGCCTAAATTTTCGGGTCCGAACGCCACATCGTCCTCAACTATGGTGGCGACTATCTGATTATCGGGATTCTGGAACACCATGCCCACCTTGCGGCGGATATCTATCAGCTTGTCCTCGTCGGAGGTGTCTATCCCGTCGACGGTGACTGTGCCGCTCTCGGGCACCAATATGGCGTTTGTCAGCTTCGCAAGAGTGCTCTTGCCGGAGCCGTTATGACCGAGGACGGCTATAAATTCGCCGCGTTCAACGGTCAGGTCTATATCGCAAAGTGCCGGAGAGGGCTTGGCTTCGCCTTGCTCCTCCGGCTCATAGGTATAGGTTACATTTTTAAATTCAATAAACTTCTCGCTCATTCTTATCTTCTCCACACTGCGCTTGCGCCGCAGGGCAGAACAAGCCCCGAGGCTGTGACGGGCAGACCGATCTCATCGGAGGTCACCCTGCCGCCGAACAGCGGCGACACAGTGCTGCCGAGTATATACTGCATGACGGACGCGGAAAGTCCCGTTGTGTAGGAATTGATGAGCACCATAACAGGGTCGTCCGACAGCACGGCGGTACACAGCGACGCAAAGTCATACACCGCATCCTCAAGCTTCCAGACCTCGCCGCCCGGTCCTCTTCCGTATGACGGCGGGTCCATGATTATGATATCGTATTTGTTGCCGCGGCGTATCTCGCGCTCGACAAACTTCATGCAGTCGTCAACGAGCCAGCGCACGGGCTGCTCCGAAAGTCCGCTTACGGCGGCGTTTTCTTTAGCCCAGGCAACCATGCCCTTTGAAGCGTCTACATGGGTGACGTGCGCTCCGGCGTTGAGAGCCGAAACCGTCGCCGCGCCCGTATAGGCGAAAAGGTTCAGCACGCGCAGGGGTCTGCGCTCGTCTCTGATTATCTGAGCCGTCATATCCCAATTGACCGCCTGCTCCGGGAAAACTCCGGTATGCTTGAAGCCCATGGGCTTGACCATAAACGCGAGCTCGCCGTATTTTATCTTCCACGCATCGGGTATCTTTCTTCTGATATCCCATTTTCCGCCGCCCGAGGAGGAGCGGTTATAGACAGCGTGCGCCTTATACCAGAGCGGATGGGTCTTTTCTGTTTTCCAGATAACCTGCGGGTCGGGTCGTATGAGTATAACATCTCCCCAACGCTCGAGCCTCTGCCCCGACGAGCAGTCGAGCAGCTCATAATCCTTCCATTTATCGGCAACGCGCATATCTTTTCCTCTCCGGCGCGGAAAACCGCGCTCCCTTTATATAAGTCTCTCCCTGACGACCTCGGCAATCTCGTCGCAGAGCTTTTCAATAAGCTTTTTATCCTTGCCCTCGAGCATGACTCTGACGAGCGGCTCGGTGCCCGACACGCGAACGAGCACGCGTCCGTCCTCGCCGAGTTCGGATTCGGCTCTGGCTATGGCCTTCTTTATCTCCTCATCGCTTGCGAAACGCACCTTACCGATATTGGAGACTCTGACATTCTTGAGCACCTGCGGATAGACCTCCATGCATTTTGCAAGCTCGGAGAGCGACTTTCCGGTGCGCTTCATGGTCTGGAGCACCTGAGCGGCGGTAACTTCGCCGTCGCCGGTGGTCGAATGGTGCAGGAAAATGACATGGCCGGACTGCTCGCCGCCTATGGCATAGCCCTTTTCGAGCATACGCTCGAGGACATAGCGGTCGCCGACCTTCGTTATCTCGCAGTTTATATCATTATCGGCGCAGAACTTGTGGAAGCCCATGTTGCTCATGACTGTGACAACGGCCGTGTCGCCGTCGAGCTCGCCGCGTTCCTTCATATCCTTTGCGCAAATGGCGATTATCTTATCGCCGGCAACAACTTCGCCGTTTTCGTCAACCGCAAGA
>OIZV01000947.1_pt1 | contig 11386 bp, 10 predicted proteins | sample 1588681 | NCBI WGS metagenome assembly OIZV01 (sample SAMN03283281) | human gut metagenome | biome: human-associated habitat; material: feces | host: Homo sapiens | place: Peru | collected 2012
AGCTGCGGGGCGTAAAGCGCTACGTCAACCTGTTCTACCGCATCTACAACGGCAGACGCAGGCACGAGATTCTTCCCATGAAGTTCTGAGGGAAGGGTCTTTTTTATCCGCATCGAGGCCGGAAACCATGGGGCTGTGTTCCGTCACAGCCCTATTCTTCTGCCCTCGGCTCGGGCTCATAGATTTATATATCCAATCATAACCATGGAATAAACAAAACAAGGAGGTATGGCATGGACGCATATACGGCATCCGATATGGATGTTCGCGCCGTTGACCCTGCGGCGCTGGTGGATATCCGCAATGTAAAGGTCAACACGGCGCTGCCCAAGCGGGAGCGTATTTTGGATTTCATCCGTCAGATCGGCAACCCCTACTGCTACCGGCATGGGAAATATGTGGTCAGGGTCAGCTTCGCCGATACGGATGTTTCATTGGAGGACAGACTGGAAGCATATATCCGCACAAAGGGCTGATCCTGCGACATCCTCGACAGTTCTGCGCAACGCAGGGTACAATTTTGGAGGAAAGGAGCTGGCAATATGCAACACAACACCGAAACAAAAATCTGGAACGCCACGCTTTACCTCCGACTGTCGAGGGACGATGGGGATAAAGAGGAATCCAACAGCATCACCGGGCAGCGGGAGCTGCTGCGTGACTTCATCCGAACCCGCCCGGAGCTTCGGGAATACGCCGTCAGGATCGACGACGGCTTCACGGGCTCCAATTTCGAGCGTCCGAGCTTTAAGAAAATGCTGGAGGACGTAAAGGCGGGACGCACCAACTGCATCATCGTGAAAGATCTTTCGCGCTTTGGCCGTAATTATCTGGACGCAGGCGAGTACATCGAGAAGATATTCCCCTTTTTAGGCGTGCGCTTTATCGCCGTCAACGACAACTACGACAGCCTCGGCGGAAAAAACGCCTCGGACGAGCTTATCATTCCGTTCAAGAATCTCATAAACGAAGCCTACTGCCGGGATATTTCCGTGAAAGTCCGCACCCAGCTTGAGGTCAAGCGCAAGAGCGGCCAGTATATCGGCGCATTTGCCGTGTACGGCTATCTGAAAGACGAAACAGACAAAAACCGTCTGGTGGCAGACGAATACGCTGCGGACGTCGTGCGGGATATCTTCAAATGGAAGCTGGAGGGCATGAGCCCGCAGGATATCGCCGCCCGATTGAATCACAGCGGCGTGCTTTCGCCCATGGAATACAAAAGATCGCTGGGCATGAGGTTTGCCACCTCCTTCAAGGCGAACCCGCAGGCGGCATGGTCGGCCAACGCCGTGCTGCGTATCCTGAAAAATCCGGTCTACACAGGCATACTCATTCAGGGCAGGGAGACTACGCCCAGCTACAAGGTACGAAAGCGCGTCACAAAGGCGGAAAACGAATGGGCAATCGTTTCGGATGCCCACGAAGCTATTGTCGAGCGCCGGGACTTTGACAGCGTACAGAAGGCGCTCTCATTGGATACCCGCCGCAGCCCCGGCGACAGCGCCGTGCAGCTTTTCAGCGGCATGGTGTTCTGCGGCGAGTGCGGCGCAAGCATGGTACGAAAAACTGTTCCCTCCGGCAATAAAAAGTATGTCTACTACGTCTGCGCCGCGCACAAGCAGGATAAATCCTGTTCGCCCCACCGGATGCGCGACGAGGCGCTGGAACAGCTGGTTTTGGACACGGTAAAGCAGTATATCCGGGACGTGGTTGATCTGGACGATATTCTTGCCATGACGGATACTGCTCCATTGAGAACCGCAGAAGCCCAGAAGGTGCAGCGGCAGCTTGACAAAAAGCGCTCGGAATATGAGCGGCTCCAGAAGCTGCTCATGTCCCTGTATGAAAGCCTTGCAGACGGCATCATCGACCGGGACGAATACGCAAGGCTCAAGCAGAATTACGCAGGACGCTGCGCCGAGTGCGAAAAGCAGATGGACGCCTTGCAGGAGACCCTTACGCAGATCAGGGAGCACGGCGGCGAGCACCGGGAGTGGATGGCGCAGTTCAGAAAGCACCTGAACATCGCGGAATTGGAGCGCAGCATCGTTGTGGCACTGATCGACCGCATCCTCATTTACAGGGATAACCGCGTGGAAGTCCGCTTCCGCTTTGCGGACGAATTTGCATGGCAGACGGATATACTGCGCCGGGCGCAGATCAGAGAGGTGGTATAAGTGGCAAGAACGAAACGAAAGATAAACCCGGTCATTCCGGCAGCGGAAGCTCCCACACAGTCACAGAAGCAATACCGCGCTGCCGCCTATGTCCGCCTTTCCGTGGAGGACAGCGGCAAACCCGGCGCAGATACCATAGAGGGGCAGAAAGCGCTGCTGCTCCGGTTCATCGAAGATGACCCGACGCTTACCCTGTATGGGCTGTTCTGCGATAACGGACGAACCGGCACGGATTTCCAACGTCCTGAATTTGAAAAGCTCATGGAGGCGGTCAAGCGTGGAGAAGTTGACTGCATCGTGGTCAAAGACCTATCCCGCTTTGGCAGAAACTACAAGGAAACGGGCAACTACCTGGAGCGCATTTTTCCGTTCCTCGGAGTGCGCTTCATTGCCGTCAACGACGGCTTCGACACCCTCACCGCCCAGCGGGGTGCGGACGGGTATCTCGTTCCGCTGAAAAACCTCATCAACGAGGTTTACAGCAAGGATATTTCCAAAAAGTCCGGCTCTGCGCTGGCGGCGAAGCAGAAAAACGGCGATTTCATCGGGGCGTGGGCTCCCTACGGCTACCGCAAGCGTGAGGATGATCCCCATAAGCTGGAGCCGGACGAAGCGACGGCGCCCATCGTCCGGCAGATATTCCGGTGGCGAGCCGAGGGCGTGAGCTTCACGCAGATTGCAAGGCGGCTTAACGATTCCGGTATACCTTCGCCCTCCGCCTACCTGTACAATACCGGTGTATGCAAAACAGAAAAGGACAACGGCGTGAGCTGGTATGTTCAGACGGTCAAAAACCTTCTGTCCCGGCAGGTGTACATCGGACACATGGTGCAGGGAAGGAAGCGGCAGTCCTTCTACGAAAACCGGGGGCAGTACAAGAAGCCAAAGGAGGAGTGGGTCGTCGTTGAAAATACCCACGAGCCGCTGATCGACCGGGAGACCTTTAATAAGGTTCAGGAAATATCCCGGTGCAAAAATGAAGCATACTTTGAAAAGCTCGGCAGGTTCACGCATCTGGAAACCACCGAAAACATCCTCAAGGGGCTGGTCTGCTGCGCCGACTGCAAGCGTCCGCTGGTGCGGTACAAGAATGTGCGCCACGAAAAAAAGCTGTGGTACACCTTTATCTGCCCGACCCACGCCAACGACATTGGCAGCTGTCCGCTGAAAAACATCCGGGAGGACGCACTGTTCCCCATGCTCCTGCAAGCCATTCAAACCCAGATCGCCCTTGCCGCCGATATGGAAACGCTCGTCCGCAGAGTGAACGGCTCTCCAAAGTACAAAAAGCAGACCACAACCCTGCAAGGCAAACTGGATGCGGCAAAAAAGGCGCTCAAGCGCTGCAACGGCCTGTATGACAGCCTGTATCAGAGCTATGTGGATCAGCTCATGACCGAGCAGGAGTATATGACACTGAAGCGTAGCTACAAAGCGGAAGCCGAGGAAGCGGAGCGGCTGATCGAAGCTCTGACCCGCCGGCAGGCGGCGGAAGCGGCGCACACGCCGGAAAACCCGTTCCTTGCGGCTTTCGGCAGCTTCCGGGGCGCGGATGCTTTGACAAAAGAAATGGCGCAGGCGCTGATTGAGCGTGTGTATGTGGACGGTGACAGCAATATCGAGATCGTGTTCCGCTACCGGGACGAATACAAGGAGCTCTGTACATATCTGGAAGGGAGGAAAACTGACGCATGAAAACGGCGATGTATCTTCGCATATCCAGCGAGGATGAGGATTTGCGAACCGGCGAAAAGAACGAATCCGAGAGCATATCCAACCAACGCAGCCTCCTGCGGGATTATGTATGCAGCCATGCAGATTTATCCGGCTCTGAAATATTGGAATTTTGTGACGACGGTTGGAGTGGTACGAATTTCGAGCGTCCAGCTGTGAAGGAGCTTTTGGAGCAGGTCAAGCGCGGGCAGATTAACTGCATCGTAGTAAAAGACCTTTCCCGCTTTGGCCGTGATTACCTCACCGTGGGCGACTACATCTCCCGCGTGTTCCCGTTCCTGGGTGTGCGCTTCATTTCCGTCAACGACGGCTTTGACAGCAGCAATCCGCTGGATATCGACAGCCTCGATATTTCGTTTCGGACGCTGATCTACGACCTGTACAGCCGTGACCTCTCCCGCAGAGTCAAAAGCGCAAAGAAAGCCAGAGCCGAGCGCGGGGCGTTTCTCAGTCCCTATGCGCCTTACGGATATGTCAAAGACCCGGAGGCCAAGAATCATCTGCTGGTGGATACGGAAGCCGCCGACGTGGTACGGCGCATCTTTCAAATGGCGGCAGACGGCGCAAAGACATGGCAGATCGCAGCGGTGCTGAACGGCGACGGCGTAAACTCCCCGAAGAACTACAAGGCAGAGGCGGGCTGCACAAGAACGCCGTGGCGCAGCATTCAGGAAGAGAATTTTTGGACAGGCAGTCTGGTTGCAAAATTCCTGAGAGACGAGCGGTACACCGGCAAGACGGTGTACGGCAAACGAAGCCGGGATATTGTAGGCAGCACACACACGGTTAAAATCTCCCGCAATGACTGGATCGTCGTCCCCGACAGGCATGAAGCCATCGTGCCGGAGGCGCTGTTCGAGAAAGCGCAGGCTTGTATGCGGGAATACCGGGAATATGAAGCTGCGTCTGGCAGCGGCAATCCGCTGAAACGCAAGGTGATTTGCAGCGTATGCGGTCACGCCATGCAGCGGGACAGCCGAAAGAACGGCTCCTACCGCTGCGTCACAAAAAGGCTGAATACCGGCTTTGACTGCCCGGAGGAAAAAGTCCCGGAGGCCGATATTCTGGAAGCCGTGGGTGATACCATACAGGTCTACGCTCAATGCGCCGTCAGCATAGACAGGCTTCTGCAAACAAGACAGGAGCAGCGACTGCTTGACCGCAAACAGGCGCAGCGACAGTTGCAGACCCTCCAGAGCCGGAAAGCCCGGCTTGATAAGCGGCTGCAAGACCTCTATGAAGGACTGGTAGAGGGGGAAATCTCCCGCGAGAGCTTCGCGGCGCAGAAAAAAGTCCTGACAGCACAGACCGAGGAAATCACCTGCACAGTCTTAGAGCTGGAGCGCAAAATAAGCGGCAGCGACGATAATAGCAACGCTGTGATCGAGCAATTTAAGAGCTATGCCGGGATTACGGCACTGACCAAAGAGATTTCTGCCGATCTGCTGCAATCCGTCACTATCTACCCGGACGGGCGCATGGACATTCGATTGAACCTTGTCGATGAGATTGAAGCTCTGATGGAAGCCTTGCACCGGGAATCCTGTACGGCGTGAATTTATTAGTCCTTTTTGTACAGCAGCCGACGAGGGCATTTCCGGCACAAGGGCGGACAAACGCCCGGAGTTCCAGCGCATGATCCGCGACTGCCAGAACGGGAAAATCGACTATATCATCACGAAATCCGTATCCCGATTCGCCAGAAACACGGTGGAGTGTCTGGAATATGTACGATCCTTAAAAGCGCAGGGCATTGGCATCTTCTTTGAAGAACAGAACATTGACACGCTGAAAAACGAGAGCGAATTATACCTTGTCATTTACGCGGGCTTTGCGCAGTCTGAATCCGAGAGCATCAGCAAGCATATCACATGGACCTACCGCAAGAAGTTTGAAGAAGGGAAAGTGAGCTTTCAATACAAGAATTTCCTCGGTTACCGAAAAGGTGCGGATAGTCAGCCGGAGATCGTGCCGGAAGAAGCAGCCATCGTGGAGCGGATCTACGAGATGTTCCTCGCCGGTCAGCCGGTCAAGGTGATCGCGCAAACGCTGCAAGCGGAGAAAATTGAGATCCCCGGAAAGAATCTCAGCTTCAGCAAGAACATGATCATGAATATCCTGCGGAACGAAAAATACTGTGGTGACTGCATCCTCCAGAAAACCGTTACGGTCGACTGCATCTCCAAAACGCGAAAAGCGAATCAGGGCGAAGCACCCATGTACATTGTCGAGAACAATCATCCAGCGATTATCAGCCGCGAGGTGTTCAACCGCGTACAGGAAGAATTGATCCGGAGGCAGGCACTCCGGGCAAAGTCAGATAAGACATCCATCACCGCAACCGGAAAATACTCCAAATACGCACTGACCGAGGTGCTGCAATGTGCAGAATGCGGCAGCCGTTACCGACGCGTCACATGGACCGCACACGGAAGAAAGAAAATCGTCTGGCGGTGCATCAGTCGTCTGGATTATGGAACGAAACACTGCAAGGACGCCATTACCGTGGAAGAAGCCGCCCTGCATGGGGCCGTTGTCCGAGCGCTGAGGCGCTTTCACGCGGAGGACGAGTCCACATACCTGACGCTCATGAAAGCCACCATTGGAGAAGCTATCGGTATCAACGGCGGTTCAGAGGAAATCGACCTGCTGACACGCCGCATCGACACGCTGAACAAACGGATGCTGGATCTTGTCAACGAAACCGTCGCCGCTGGAAAAGACGTAGAAAGCAGCGAGGATGAGTTCAAAGGCATCTCGGATCAGATCGAGCAGCTTAACCGCCGCATTGCCGCAATTCAAGAGAACGTCCACAAGGACGGCTCCCGGCAGGCGCGGCTGGAGGAGATCCAGAGCATCATTGCCAAACGCGGCGCGAACGAAACGCAGTACGACGACAGCATCGTGCGCCAGATGATCGAGTGCATCAAGGTACATAACGATGGAAAGCTGACGATCATTTTCGGCGGCGGGTATGAGATCGAGGAAACACTATAGAAAGCCAGATCGCAAGACACAGAAAAAACTGGAGGTATGCGCACACTTTTGCAAACGTTTCCTATGGAAGCTTAGTGTTAAAATGTGATACCAACCTCCTGGAGAGGATTGTATGTCAATTGAAATTGATGGGTTGCATCAAAGTTTACCTCGGTGGTAACCCGAAAAATCACCTTTAGCGGCGGTTCCCCTGCGAAAGAACATCCCAAACGCAGAAGGTTGCGGGGTTATCCAGTTTTCGTATTCTTTATGTCATCGCGGATGCCGCTTTGAATCGCATCGAGAATGGCGGTTTTCTGATCCACTGGACAGTCCAATCTCAAAATGTATGTATAAATTATCTGCGCATGGACATCTGCAACACGTCTGGAAAGCTCTGCTTGCCCTTGCAAAGAGTGCGGAAAATACACAATTACTTCTATAAAAATCCCTCCTATTATGTGATGAAGTTAGATGCATAACCAGCAGGCGAAAATCATTTCTCAAGAACAGGGGCATCTGCCAGCGAATCTTCGTTTTCCTCTATGAAATCATCTTCTGCTGTAATTGCCCCGGAATGCAGCTTTGTCATGCGCAAGGTGTATCTGCATTTGCGGTTATAGGCAACGAGCATGGCTTCGGCATAGCCGAGAGAGCCTGCTCCACGCTCTTTCGCAATACGAGATAACTGACGAACAGACATGAATCCAACCTTTTCCTTGAAGGTCTCATCGCGAAGCTGATCACCGAATGCCACCACCATTTTTGCAACACCCGCCAATATATTTCCACCAAGAGAGTCGATATCTCCCTCCCATGTTCCAACGCAGAGCCGCAAAGTTCGGTCAAGCACATGGTAACCATATTTGGTGTAGATCCTCTCCAGCGTGGCAACAGCGCAGATCACGCCATATGCTTTGGTCGGTCCGATAGAAAGAGAATAGGATTCCACCAACCGCTTAATCACAAGCTGCTGTTCATTTCCCGCTTCGATATTGGCCATGAATATTTCATAAGGCTTTAGGGGGCGCACGTGCTTCATCTGATTTGCAAAAATATCTGCTTCGTTTTGATAATCCAGACTATCGTATATCATGCACCAAACGGGTGTCTCTCGTGAACCAGATACGGTGGCAACAATCTCAATAGTGTGCTGACCGTTAAAGACATAGTTGATTCCATCGCGGCGGCTTACCTTTACTGGGTTGATTTGGTTCAGATCGAAATCCTCAATGGCCTTTTCAACCTGCGCCTGTGACAGTGGCCGCTGGTACTCCTGATTGGAAACAAGGTTCTTAATCGGGATTTGTTCGAAGTGGACATTCGGTACAAATCTGCTCAGGTCTTGCATGAATGTACCTCCCGGATATCTGAGAGCATCTCGGACACTTTCTCCTGTAGTGACAGCAGCACCGCCTCAAGCCTGTGTTTCGCGTCCATGGAAACGTCATTTATATTCGCATGATTTCTGGCTCGTTCGATGGAACTGACCCACGATGGAACCGTTAGAGTCAATCCGGTGATTTCGGCATCCGGGTCGTGCTTTGGTGTAACCTTAATAGGTGGTAAAGTCTCTGGCATAGGTGTAATTGGCTGATCCTCTATATTGACGAATTCTTTTCGAGTATCGCTGTAACTGGTGAAAGGGTGCTGCAGGTCTTCCGAGCTTGTCCCAATTCGCCTGATTTCCTCCGGTGGCATTTTAGAAAGTGCCACGAGGTTCTTGTGAGATATCTTGAAAGTCCCGGAGAGGACCTTACCGGGAAGTTCAGGATCTGACCGCCCTACAGCATCTAATGCCTTACTGAAGACCGCATACTTCTGCACGGCTCCAGTGGATACATTGTATTGAGAGCTAAATTTCTGGGCTGTACGCCGAAAGGTCTCTCCGCGCTCGCTCCTGTTTCTGCGCTTATATTGATTGAAATCGTTGATATTTGGTGGATGCTTGCGCGCAACTTTCTCAAGTTCATATTGTTTGCCAATGAGGTAGCGTCTGGTTTCCTCTGTGATATTTCGGCGGCCGAGTTGGTTGCTGCAAATCCAAACAATGGCCCGTTCCCGATTCTCGAATGGCATCTCTCGCACGGCATAGGGGATGTGAAGCCGGTTGCATATCTCGTAACGGTTGTGACCGTCAATGATGATGTTATTCCATGTGATGATTGGATCACGGCAACCGTCTATTGAAAGATTCACTTCGAGTTGAAGATATTCATCTTTCCGCAAAGGCCGAATGAGTGCCTTGAATTCTGGATCGACCTCCAATACTGCAAACCCCTTACCCATTGATAGACGTTCACCTCTCATTTCTCTTTAAGGTTTTCATAGAGAAATAGGCCACTCTGTTTGCAACATCCACCTCGCCGCTTACACGATAGCTATATCGAAAGTCGAGAATACCAATCATATCGACTAAGGCTGACATAAGCGTACTGCTGTAAAACTCAACGGAGTGCTTTGTCAGCTGAAACTGCTGCACGTTGTTGGCTGTGCCTCCGGAAAGTGGGCGGTCTGAGCCAAGTATTGCAATAAGCATTTCTTCTGGATTGACCAGAAATTGAATATATTGCGGTCTCCCCATTTTATTTAGAGTGGATTTGTGTACGCGAAAGCGACCCCGACTCAGATCGATGGTCATGATTGCGCTGTTATCTGCACTATCCATTTTTGATCTCCTCCTGTACAGGTACTTCTGGTCGATGTGTGCCCGGAATCGGTGTAGCAGCCTCCCCAGATGCTATTGAGGATACTGTGTTATCCTTGATTCCATAAATCGCGTATCCATCAAAGATATTGATTTGCAGAGACTTCTGGTGTTCATGATAGGGCAAACCGAACTGATCCTTCCACCCGGCAGGGAAAACCGGTGTGCGAGCTGTCTTGGGCTTGCCTCCGTCCTTTGCGATACGTTGATAGATCTCTGAAGCATTCAAATCGAAAGCAATCAGATACTCGTCATTGGCATGGATGACTTTCCCAAGCAGCTTGTACCGGTAATCGATATTCCAGTCCATCAGCTCAAAAAGCTTTGCAAAAAAGAACTTGCCCGTTACCTGTCGAGGTTTCCGTTTTCCACCAGATGTGTTGCACCATGCAAATGCATCCCGCTCAAATTCGGTGCATGGCCTCAGCGCAAGGATGCGAGACTCCCGGTTGATCAGGAGCTGAACACAGTCTGCATGAGGGAACTTGTTCAGGCACGCGGCGTTGACATAGACCTTGTAGTTGTTGAACGTAATAGACGGTTCGAACGTGTGTGCAAAAAACTCCCTTCTGACCACTTGGTATCCGTCAAAATCAAAGTCATCACGAAGCTCAATCACATCGCCCGGGGCTGATACATCAATGGTCATTGGCGTGACCGTGTCCTCTATGAAGGGAATAACGGTATCCTCATCGGCAATGCCAGACGGGAAATCTTGCGGCATTGGGAGGATAAAAGAACTCTGATTTTCTGTTTCCATTCTGTTCTCCTTTCATTCATCTCCGACAAGATCCAGTGCATCTCCGATTTGGCACAGGCTGATGCAGAGGCAGCGGCAAAGCCGCCTGAGCTGCTCTGCGTCATACTTTTCCATAATCACAGCCTGTTCTGATTCCGATAGGTCAGAAAAGCATCGGCTGACGTGATTGCCATCACGAACTACACGGTAATATACACCATCAAGATTCCAAACTGTCGGAATGTTGGATTGTTCATGCATTGTAGTCCGCTCCTTCCAACTGTTTTGCAGAGCCTAATTGCTCATTGATGAAGCGCTGCATCTCATCAAATTTGGTGACATGCAGCTTCTCGCTGGTTTCAAAAAGCTGCCCTTCCAGCCAAAGTTTCCATGCGTCTTCGCTTTGCAATTCCAATGAAGATGCGGTAAGCCTGTGAGAATAAAAGTCGCTGCCGAATCTGTCAGCCAATTTCTTGGGAACTGCCCGAATGCGTTTTCCCGATACGGAAAGAGGAGAAAGACCGCTGTTGCCACTGCCGGGAGCGTCTGTCCCCGTCATAAGATAGGACTGGATGAAAATCGCAGGTTCGCTTAAATCAAATAAGAATACCGAATCTCCATCGCTTTCAAGGAGACTGCCATAAGCCTTAAACTTATAAGCTGTTTCCCAGCCAAGCAATTCAAACAGCGTTTCGCCAAAAGCAGAACACGGTATCTCTTTGACGTAGTATTTTCCATCGTCAGGTCTTGACCACTGTACGAACTGGCGAGAATCCTTGGAGGCGCGACGAACAGCGAGCTTCCGCAATCCTGGATGGATCAGCAGCTCAACTTTGTTGTCCTTCCCGAACTGCCTAACACAATCTGTGCTGAATTTGATTTGTTTGCTCTGGAATAAGACATACGGTCTTTTGTTCGCGTCAAAGAGAGATGCATTCGTAACTTCAAAACCGCGCAAATCAAAATCTCCAGCCGCCACCTCGAATGTAGCGTCGCCCTCCGCAGGCTGGCCGTAATATGTATCGTCCGTGTAGACACTCATAGAAGCCT
>OIZV01000955.1_pt1 | contig 11327 bp, 7 predicted proteins | sample 1588681 | NCBI WGS metagenome assembly OIZV01 (sample SAMN03283281) | human gut metagenome | biome: human-associated habitat; material: feces | host: Homo sapiens | place: Peru | collected 2012
CTGATTATATGAATTATCATAATGCACATAGTCAGATACGGGCAATGTTCCAGGCATATCGTGCAAATTATGAGATGATATATGGAGAATATCCGACGTTTGCTTTGAGCTTTACTGCAGAAGGCTGCACGATCCGTCTGCCACAGTATATTGGAATTGGTGAGGAAGCATTTACCAGAATTCCGTTCCTGATTCAGAACGAGATTGGATTGGAAGAGGCGGAGATCACATATCGTTATATTGATGTACAGGGCAATGAGATCGTTACCGGTGCTGAGATGAATATGGCATTGGATCAGAAAGAACTGGAGATTCCGGTACGGGGTATCTGGGGCGGCATGAAGGGTATTTTTGAGCTGGAGGTACGATATCGGGGGCAGATATTTAGCAGACGTACGAAGCTTTGTATAATGAAGAAAGGACTGGAAGCATGAAAGCAGAAACAGGCAAGCGGGTACAGCAGGTAGCTGGGTATGTTTTTGTGATACTGGTAACCGGAATTTTATTATATCGCCTTCTGGGATTGTCCGGGCTTGATATAGTCAGATATCCAATCAATTATAGCAGTGGTGGCGATAGCTGGACCGGCATGGCAACAGTGAAATCCATGGCAGATAACGGATGGATCTATAATAATGCATTTCTTGGAGCACCGGATGGTGCAAAATATTATGATGCAACGACAATGGAACTGGTGTTAAATGCGATGGAGCAGGTGTTGGTTTGGATAACCGGAAACTGGGTGCTGGCATTTAATCTGTTTTATTTCAGCGGATATTTTCTGGCGGGGGTGACTGCATATTATGCATTGAAGAAGCTGGATATATCCGGAGTGATCGCTGCACCGACAGCGGTTTTATATGCATTTGCACCATATCACATGGCAAGGTCTACCGGTCATTTGTTTCTGGGAATGTACTTCATGGTTCCGATCATGGTCTTATTTCTGTTTCGGATGATGCAGGAAGAACAGCTGTTTCAGAAAGGGAAAAGAGGATTTCTGACAGCCGGGAATGTTATGAAGGTGATCACACTGATGATCATGGCACTGACTGGAATATATTATGCATTCTTTATGTGTTTTTTCCTGTGCGTGGTTATTCTGTGTAAGATTTTAAATGGTGAAGGAAGAAAAATACGTCAGCCGTTATTCGGCATCGGTGTGATTGTAGGAACCCTTCTGATCGGTGCGATCCCTAATCTGCTTTACTGGGCACAGAACGGAAAGTCACCGGCTCTTGCAAAAGGCGGAGAAGGGGCGGAAATTTATGGACTGAAAATCATACAGTTATTGCTGCCGATCAAGGGACATCGGCGGGAAGTACTTATGCGTTTGCGGAATCTGTATGATAGTGCATATCCGTTGGTAAATGAGAATGGAAGTGCATCTCTGGGACTATTTATGGCACTTGGATTTGTACTGCTGTGTCTAGTGCTCTTTGTTGGAAGGAAAAGACTGAAAGAGCAGGGTAATATAAGAATTGCGGCAACATTGAACCTGGCTGCGGTTTTATTTGGAACAATCGGCGGATTTGCGGTTATTCTGTCGTTTATTACGGGTTCCATCCGGTGTTACAATCGTTTTTCCATATTTATTGCCATGTTTTCACTGATCGCGATCGATACGGTGTTACAATGGATCCGAGTGAAATGGTTTCAGGGACGGAAATGGAAACAGATACTTTTTGCGGGTGGGATGCTGATCATTCTGTCCGGCGGTATTTATGACCAGACGGTGCCAAGAAGTCCGGAAACACATACGGTATCGGAACAGATATATGATGCGGATGATGCATTTATAAAACAGATTGAGGCGGTGGAAGAACCGGGAGCCATGATTTATCAGCTTCCATATATGAAATATCCGGAAAATGGCGGTATCCAGCAATTGATGGATTATGGACTGCTGGTAGGATATCTGCATTCAGACACCTTAAAATGGTCTTATGGTGCGCCGAGTGAAAGAGAAACCGATATATGGATGCGGGAACTGAATGAGAAGCCGCTTACAGAGCAGATAGATATGATTCGGGAAAAAGGATTTTCCGGTATTTACATTGACTGGAATGCATATCTTCCGGATGAACGGGTTGCCATGGAATCAATATTGGAAACTGAGACAGGGACAACACCGCTCCTGCATGAAGACGGAATGAAAGCTTATTACAGCTTTAAATAAAAACATCGAAAATAATAATTGTAAGATAAATTCACAGAGAAGAGGAGCATACAATGAGAAAAAGAAAGAATCAGATTTTGGCAGCGGTATTAAGTGCAACACTGATACTGTCAGCCACAGGAATCAACAGTACATATGCGCAGGAGACAGGGGCATCGGACGTAGTGACGGAATTACTGTCTCAGGATCAGACGGTGGATGAAACGGCAATTGATCAGATCAAGGCGGTTCTGTTTAATTGTACAGACCATGGCCTTCGGGAATTTCCGGGTGGAAAGGATATAGGTATCACTTTATATTCCGGACAACAGTTGGTTTTATTATCCTATGTAATTGCGGAAGACGGTAGTGGTTGGTATCAGGTGTCAGTAGCATTGGATGGAACTGTTTATGAAGGGTATATCGAAGAAGCATATGTTCTGTGTACCGCAGAAAACTATCAGGAAAAGCTTCCGGTAGAGGATTTGGTTGAACAGGCACGGATTCATGCAGTATCAGATACAGAGGGAGATGCAGAGGAAACAAATACGAAGGCTTCGGAAAAAATAACAGGGCTGGATACAAAGGCACAGGCAGTAAACGCAGACTTTGAAACTTCGATTGCTGCATTTCCGGAAAGCTATAAGACCAGTCTTCGTGCACTTCATGCAGCACATCCGAACTGGGTGTTTGTTCCGCAGATTACGAATATTGACTGGGATACTTTTATTGCGGCGGAGATGACACCGGAGCGGAGTCTGGTGCCAAGGAGTATGGATGATTCTTATAAGGGAAAGCAATCCTGGGCATATGATCCGATCACCGGAGAGTATAAGGGCCTGAGCGGCTATAACTGGGTACAGGCATCAGAGGCTGCGGTTATGTATTATGCAGATCCGAGAAACTTTCTGACGGAGGATTCGATCTTTCAGTTTGAACTTCTGACTTATAACAGCAATTACCAGACGGAAGCAGGCGTAGAGGCGATTATAAACGGAACTTTCATGTCACATGCACAGATGGCAGATGATGTGGTTACATATGCGAAAGCATTCTGCCTTGCCGGTGCACAGACGAATGTCAGTCCGTTTATGTTGGCAGCAAGGGTACGGCAGGAACAGGGGGCAGCAGGAACCTCGCCACTGATTTCCGGACTTTATCCGGGCTATGAGGGATATTATAATTTCTTCAATATTCAGGCTTTTGGAACAACAGAGACCGAGATCTATGTGAACGGATTAAACTACGCAAAAGCGCATGGCTGGAATACCAGATATAACAGTATTGCAGGCGGTGCCAGTATATTAAGCGGAAATTATATTTCAAAAGGTCAGGATACCCTGTATCTGCAGAAGTTTGATGTGGATGATTCCTATTATGGATTATTTTCCCATCAGTACATGCAGAATATTCTGGGGGCATTAAACGAAGGAAAGACAGCTTATTCTGTTTATTCCGGAATGAACATTCTGGATAATACATTTGTGTTCAAAATCCCGGTCTATAACAATATGCCGGTGGCGGCTTCTCCACGGCCGGATCTGGCAAAGGTAAATGAAAAAGAAGTAAAAGCATTTGTTACCAGACTGTATCGGAATATTCTGAAACGGAATGCGGATGAAGCGGGACTTTATTACTGGTATACATGCCTGGCAAATGGTGAGACGGCTGCGTCGGTGGTAGCCAAGTTTGTGAACAGTGATGAGTTTATAAAACAGAAGGCAACCGATGAAGATTATGTGGAACGTATGTATACAACGATGATGAACCGGAAAGCAGATGCGTCCGGCAAGGCATACTGGCTGGATGTATTAAAGGCAGGCTGCTCCAGAAAATATGTGCTGGCACAGTTTATCGGTTCTGCTGAATTTACATCTATCTGTGATAAATACGGTGTGGTTAAAGGGCAGATTACCCTGACGGAAGGCAGAGATCATAATGTAGAGCTGACCAAGTATGTAGGCCGGTTGTATCAGACAGCTCTGAACAGAAAACCGGATACAAACGGATTGAATTATTGGACAGAGGCAATCTGGACAAAGACAAGAACTCCGTATGATGTGGCATCACAGTTCATTAATTCGCAGGAGTTTACGAATAAGAAGTATTCGGATAAAGAATATCTTACGATTCTCTACCTGACATTCTTTGACAGAGAACCGGATGCTGCCGGTTACAGCTATTGGCAGCAACAGTTAAAATCAGGTATGAGCAGAGATAAGGTTTTGAAGAACTTTGCTTACTCGGATGAGTTTAAGAAATTAACAGAAGGCTATGGATTGAAGTAGACGGGAGCGGAGTACAGGCAATTCAGAGACGAAGAAGGGTAACAGTACAAATGAGGACAATGCGGGGAACAAAGAAAAAAGGAAACCTTATAAATGGCAGGGATATTGCGATGCAGATCGCAATATTCCTGTTTTATGTATGTGCTTTTTCGGTTATATTGACCAGTGGATTGTCGGCAGATGATATGTGGAACAGCAACATACAGGCAGCCTCTTATCTGGGTGGTCCGGGACCGGTAAAGGTTATGCTTGGTCAGTGGAAGATGTGGCTGGAAGCCGGGCGGATATTTCCGTTTTCAAATTATGCGGCATTACTATTTGCGGCAATCCCGTCTGTCCCGGCATACAAGGGATGTATTATCTTTATGACCTGGCTGAGCAACCGGATGGCCGGTCTATGTATTGAGAAACTGACAGAGTCAAAAGGTCTTTCAGTGTTATACATGCTGTTATTTCCGGTTTTGATCCAGATGACACCGGAATTTGACAGTGGTCTATATTGCTATCATATGTTGATCCAGTTGGTTGTGTTTTGGTGCTTTCTTGCATTATGGATGCAGCTCCGTTATCTAGATACCGAAAAGAAACGGTATGCAGTGGGAAGTACGATAGCATTTTTTCTGGCACTTGGAACCTATGAAGTGGCATTTCCGTTCCTGCTGGTATTGATGTGGGTGACATTTCGTATATGCGGATCCATACGGAACGGTATACGGAAATTGATTCCGCAGCTGGTTCTGTTTTTCGGAATGCTATCGGCGAACGGAGCTTTGCGGTTGCTTGCTGCGGGGCAGGCATATCATGGAGTGGCAGTCAATTTGCAATGGAATGCGGTTTTGCTTACATGGTTAAAACAGTGTTCCACCTGTATTCCGCTGGGACGGTATATTTGTTCTTTCTTAAAAGAATGCAGACCGTATTCGGAGGTCTATCCGTATACGATCCGGGAGATATTCAGCTGGCTGCAGATATGGGATTATATTGCGGTCGGATTGCTGATTGGGTTGTGGATCTGGCTGGGACGGCATACACAGAAGGAGTCTGCAATTTCAAAACAGAAACTATGGACAATGCTCATCGCCGGAGGTCTGGTATTTGTGTTGCCGGGAATTCTGATCGCAGTATCCGCGAAATATCAGCAGACAATCGCTTGGGCAGGCGGACATTTGCCTGCATATATGCAGACTACAGGATTTGTAATGATGCTGGCAGGCGGATATTGGAAACTGATATCCGGAAAAGCAGGATGGAAACGAAAGCTGTTGGAAGCAGGCGGATTGGCGGCAGGAGTGCTTCTGCTGATTTTGAATATTTCAAGTGCCAGGGCAGGAGTGGAGTATATGAACCAGACGAAACGATACCCACAGGAAATGATAAAATCTGCTGCGGATGCCGGCTTTTTTGATATAGTGGAAGATGATAAAACAAAATACGTATTTGGCGCAAATGGATATATCCATGATTCACAGAATTCAATGGAATTTTATAGCAAACTGACGGGAATGCGGATTTATGCCTGCACGGATGCAGAAGTGCTGGCGAATAGTAAAGGGGAGTGGAATGAAAAGAATCAATACGATTTGACAAGTGATAATGAAAGGGTATATTATGGGATTTTCAATTGGGCAAAAAGGGACTCCGGTCTGTTGTTGATGGGACCGTGTGCAAGGATACAGTCGAGAGAAGGCAGAGACTGTATTGAGTGGATGCGGTTGGAGAATCCGCAGATTTACATACGAGGTGCATCGGAATCGGTCGTTCCCAAGGAATGGGAGATGGTAAGGAGTGGAGACGGATATGCAATTTATCAGCTGTATGGCAGCTATCAGGTCCGAAAAGAAATGGACAACTGGAAGGAATGGATTGTAATACAGGAGGAAAACGGTATATAAATTCTTAAAATTTGCTGATGAAAACAGGAAATCAGTAAATCCTGGTTTACATGAAAAGTCAGATAGTGTAAAATAAATTAGATTAATATGTTAATTCATAGGAGGATTTGGGAATGAAGGTTGTATTATTAGCCGGTGGTTTTGGAACCAGAATCAGTGAAGAGAGTTATTTAAAGCCGAAGCCAATGGTTGAAATCGGGGAAAAACCGATTCTATGGCATATCATGAAATATTATTCTTCGTTTGGATATAATGATTTTATCATCTGCTGTGGGTATAAACAGCATGTGATAAAAGAGTGGTTCGCAGATTATTATCTGCATACCAGTGATATTACGTTTGATTTTACGGAGAATGGAGCCATGACTGTGCATAAGACCTATACAGAGCCGTGGAAAGTAACTCTGGTAGATACCGGACTGAATACCATGACCGGCGGACGAGTAAAGCGGATCCGGAAATATGTTGGCAATGAACCGTTTATGCTGACCTATGGTGATGGTGTATCGAATGTTGATATTGATGCTCTGGTGAAGTTTCATAAAGAACATGGTAAGATTGCAACCATGACGGCTGTCAATGTCGGACAGCAGTTTGGTGTTCTGGATATTGATGAGAATGGAACAATTCATAAATTCCGTGAGAAGCAGGATCGGGACGGCAGTGTGATCAATGGTGGTTACATGGTTCTGAATCCGGAAGTGTTTGATTATATCGAGGGAGATTCTACCGTATTTGAGAAGGCTCCGCTGGAGCGATTGGCGGCAGAAGGACAGTTGAAGGCGTACTTCCATGATGGTTTCTGGAAATGTATGGATACAACCAGAGATAAGAACCAGCTGGAGAAGATGCTGGCAGACGGAAATGCACCATGGAAAGTATGGGAGGAATAATCGGCATGGATATGAGTTTTTATAAGGGAAAACGTGTACTTCTGACCGGACATACCGGATTTAAAGGCTCCTGGATGAGCCGCGTGCTGGTGAATGCCGGGGCGATTCTGACCGGATATTCATTAAACCCGCCGACAGAACCGAATCTTTTCTCTATGTGTGATGTGGAGAGCAGAATGCATTCCGTGATCGGCGATATTCGCGATCTGGATAGATTAAAATCTGTATTTGAAGAGGCACAACCGGAGATAGTGATCCATATGGCGGCCCAGCCAATCGTCCGGGATTCTTATAAGGACCCGGTATACACCTATGAGACAAATGTCATGGGAACTGTCAATGTACTGGAGTGTATCCGGCTGAATACCTGTGTAAAATCATTTGTTAATGTTACCACAGATAAAGTATACAAGAATAATGAATGGGAATGGGGCTATCGTGAGAATGAACCGCTGGATGGATATGATCCGTATTCCAACAGTAAGTCCTGCTCCGAGCTGGTAACACATAGCTATAAGAGTTCTTTCTTTGAAGATGGAAGAGTAGCAATCTCCACGTCAAGAGCCGGTAATGTGATCGGCGGCGGTGATTTTGCCAATGATCGTATTATTCCGGACTGTGTCCGGGCTGCCGGGCAGGGGAAGGATATGATCGTGCGGAATCCACATTCCACACGTCCGTATCAGCATGTGCTGGAACCGGTCATGGCTTATCTGATGATCGCACAGAAGCAGTATGAAGATGGCAATTATGCCGATTATTATAATGTAGGACCGGATGATCTGGACTGCGTGACGACCGGAGATATTGTTGATATGTTCTGCGAGAAATGGGGCAGCGGCATGAAGTGGATCAACCAGTATGATGGCGGTCCTCATGAAGCAAATTTCCTGAAACTGGACTGTTCAAAGTTAAAGACTACATTCCGATGGAAACCTCGCTGGAACGTGTCAGAGGCATTGGATAAGGTAGTTGAGTGGACAAGAGTCTATTTTGATAAGGGTGATATTCCGGCAATTATGGATCAGCAGATTCAGGAATACTGCACAAAAAGTGAAAATCTGAAATAAAATACAGATCAAATAAGGTCAAACGGAAACAGAAAAGGAGAAAGAAAATGTTTGAGAATATGACAGAAGATCAGGCAAAAAAGCAGATTTTGGATATGGTAGCAGACTATTGCGATACCTATCATAACAAGAAGGGACCTTTTAAAGAAGGAGACCGTATCCCATACGCATCAAGAGTATATGATCATGAAGAAATGTGCAATTTGGTAGACAGTGCACTGGAGTTCTGGCTGACAGCAGGACGTTATACAGATGAGTTTGAGAAGAAGTTCGCAGAATATCTTGGCGTAAAATACTGTTCTCTGGTAAATTCCGGTTCCTCTGCAAATCTGAATGCATTTATGGCACTGACCTCTCCGTTACTTGGCGAACGCGCGATCAAACGGGGTGACGAGGTGATCACGGTAGCAGCCGGATTCCCGACAACGGTAGCTCCGGTTATCCAGTATGGTGCGGTTCCTGTATTCGTAGATGTTACCATTCCGCAGTACAACATTGACCCTTCTATGCTGGAGGAAGCATATTCCGAGAAGACAAAGGCTGTCATGGTAGCACATACTCTGGGTAATCCATTTGACTTAAAGGCTGTAAAGGCATTCTGTGATAAGCACAATCTGTGGCTGGTAGAGGATAATTGTGATGCACTTGGTTCCAAGTATATTATTGATGGTGAAGAGAAGTTTACCGGTACAGTCGGTGATATCGGAACCTCCAGCTTCTATCCACCACATCATATGACAATGGGTGAAGGCGGTGCAGTCTACACAAACAATCCGTTGTTGAATAAGTGCATCCGTTCTTTCCGTGACTGGGGAAGAGACTGTGTATGTCCGTCCGGACGTGATAATCTGTGCGGTCACCGGTTTGACAAGCAGTATGGTGAGCTTCCATTAGGCTATGATCATAAATACGTATATTCTCATTTCGGATATAATTTAAAGGCAACCGATATGCAGGCAGCAATCGGCTGTGCACAGATCGTGAAGTTCCCTGGATTTGTAGAACGCCGTCGGCATAACTTCGACCGCCTGAAGGCAGCACTTGCAGGAACAGAGGAGAATCTGATCCTTCCGGAGCCATGTGAGAACTCAATCCCTAGCTGGTTTGGTTTCCTGATCACCTGTAAAGAAGGCGTTGACCGGAATCAGGTGGTTCAGTATGTAGAACAGCATGGGGTTCAGACACGTATGCTGTTTGCAGGTAATCTGATCAAGCATCCATGCTTTGATGAGATGCGCAAGACCGGAGAAGGCTATCGCGTAGTCGGTGATCTGAAGAATACAGACCGGATCATGAACGAGACCTTCTGGGTAGGTGTATATCCGGGCATGACCGATGAAATGATCGACTATATGGCAAAGACCATCAAAGAAGCAATACAGTAAGAAGGCTATAGAAAAGGTTGGACATTCGAGATGAATGAGACAGAAGAGATAAAAAAGAATACCGGAGAGAAGCCGAAGAAGGGTCTGGCGGCATTCTGGCAGTTTATAAAGTTTGGACTGGTAGGTGTTTCTAATACAGTTGTATCATATGTAACATATTCTCTGGTGTATTATTGGATCCTGGGTTCTGCCCCGATGGTGGATGGTATCCGGGTACAGATTGCGAATGTGGCCGGATTTGTGATCAGTGTACTGAATGCATATATCTGGCAGAGTAAGTTTGTATTTAAAGAACAGGAAGACGGAGAGCACAGAGTCTGGTGGAAGGTATTGATCAAGACATATATTTCCTATGCGTTTTCCGGACTGCTGCTGACATCCCTGTTACTGGCATTCTGGCTGGACATCCTGCATATTGAACAGTATCTGGGTGGTGTTGCCACATGGCTGACCGGATTCGGACTGCATATGGCAGCAAAGGATGTGGCAGTTTCTCTGGCTCCGTTCTTAAATATGGTGGTAACGATTCCAATCAATTTCTGTATTAATAAATTTTGGGCATACCGTCAGAAAACGAAAACAAGTGAGGTGACCGAATAATGGGTGAAATTAAGTTATTAGACTGTACTCTCCGTGACGGAGGATATGTAAACGATTGGGAATTTGGACATAATAATCTGGTAAGTATTTTTGAACGTGTGGTAGGAGCCGGTGTCAACATTATTGAAGTCGGATTCTTGGACGACCGCAGACCGTTTGATATGAATCGGAGCATTATGCCATACTCTGCAGATGTGGAGAAGATTTATGGCAAATTAGACCGCAAACAGGCTATGGTAGTCGGTATGATCGATTACGGTACCTGCAGCATTGATCATATTCAGCCATGTGAAGAGTCCTATTTGGATGGTATCCGTGTTATTTTCAAGAAGCATATCCGCTGGCAGGCAATTGATTTCTGCCGCCAGTTAAAGGAATTGGGTTATAAGGTATTTGTACAGCTGGTTTCTATTACCAGCTATGAGGATGATGAGTTAATGGATCTGATCAGTCTTGCAAATGATCTGGAGCCGTATGCAGTATCTATGGTAGATACCTATGGATTAATGCATCAGGAGAATCTGATGCATTATTACAAGCTGTTAAACCAGTATCTGAAGCCAACGATCGGACTTGGCTATCATTCCCATAACAATTTTCAGATGGCATATGCGAACTGCATCGAGATGCTGTCACATAAGACAGACCGTATGGTATTGGTAGACGGTACCATCTATGGTATGGGTAAGAGTGCCGGAAATGCACCACTGGAACTGCTGGCTATGCATCTGAATGAGCATTACGGAAAGAATTATGACATCAGCCAGATTCTGGAAGCAGTGGATGCCAATGTTATGCCTATCTATAAGATGACTCCTTGGGGCTATAATATGTTCTTCTTTATTGCGGCTTCCAACGACTGCCATCCGAATTATGTGTCTTACTTGATGAATAAGCGGACGCTTTCCGTAAAATCGATTAACGAAATTTTAAGTAAATTAGAGGGTGAGAAGCAGCTGATGTATGATCAGAAGCTGATCGAACAGTTATATCTGGATTATCAGAATATTGAAGTCAATGATGAGAAGGATATTGCAGAAC
>OIZV01000956.1_pt1 | contig 11324 bp, 11 predicted proteins | sample 1588681 | NCBI WGS metagenome assembly OIZV01 (sample SAMN03283281) | human gut metagenome | biome: human-associated habitat; material: feces | host: Homo sapiens | place: Peru | collected 2012
AGGATCTGGATGTGATGAGTGAATTTCTGGTCATGGCGGCTACGCTGATCAATATTAAGGCGAAGATGCTGCTGCCAAAGGAGGAAGAGGAAGAAGAAGAGGAAGAGGATCCACGGGCAGAGCTGGTACGGCGGTTACTGGAGTATAAGATGTACAAGTATGCCGCAACAGAGCTTAAGGATATGGAGCTGGATGCCGCAGGCAGTATCTATAGATCTCCGGCAATTCCAAAGGAGGTAGCTGAATACCGGGAAGAAATTGATCCGGTAGAACTATGTGATGGACTGACCTTAAATCGCCTGAATGAGATTTTTCAGATGGTCATGAAAAAGCAGGTGGAAAAGATTGACCCAATCCGAAGTAAGTTCGGTACGATTGAACGGGAAGAAATCAGTATTGAAGAACGGATGGATACGATCCGGGATCAGGTGAAGGGATTAAAAGGTATCAGTTTCCGCACTTTGCTTGAAATACAGGCGTCAAAGATCAATGTAATCGTAACCTTTATGGCTATTCTTGAACTGATGAAGGTCGGTGCGATCACGGTGCGGCAGGACGGATTATTTGATGATATTATGATAGATTCACTGGAATAGGAGATAGAATATGGAACAGGAGATAAAGAAGTTAGAATCGGCGATCGAAGCGATACTGTTTGCTATGGGAAAAGCGGTTACAGTCAGCCAGATTGCGGCAGCAATCGAACATGATACGGATACGACCAGAAAGCTGCTTCATCATCTGATGGATGAATATGATCAGGAGGAGCGGGGAATCCGGATTATAGAGCTGGATGATTCGTTTCAGATGTGTACCAGAAATGAGTATTATGAGGTTCTGTCCAAGATTGTGAATCTGCCCCAGAAACATGCATTGACAGATGTACAGCTGGAGACATTATCGATCATTGCCTATAAGCAGCCGATTACGCGTGCAGAGATCGAGGCAATCCGCGGGGTATCCTGTGTGCATGCCATCAATAAGCTGGTAGAGTATAATCTGATCGAGGAGGTCGGACGTCTGGATGCACTGGGACGACCGATCCTGTTCGGTACGACCGAGGACTTTCTCCGGGGCTTTGGTGTGAAGTCAACGGATGATCTGCCACTGATCACACCGGATAAGATTGCGGATTTTGAACAACAGGCCATTGAAGAGGCTAATATTACGTTAAATACATAATGTGCGAAAACGGTCATATTTTCCTGCCGCCTGCGATACAATATCATAAGCAGACCGGCAGGTATTTTTTATGAAAAAAGATTGGAGCCAATTAAAGGAAAAGATAGAAAACCTCAGGCAGATTGAGGATATCTGGAAAATTGCGGGGGTTCTGGCAGTTACGTTGATCCTGTTTGGAACCGGACTGGTAGAGCTTGGACAGATGTCAAAGCATACCGTAGCGGAAGTGGAAACAGAGGCTGTTACGGAAGAGTACACTACAGAAACCGGAGAGTTGCAGAGCGGTGAGGCACAGGATTCCGAAACACAGGCCTCGGAAGCGGAAAGTGCGGAAATTCCGGAGCTGCATGCCGGGGCAGCGGCACTGATGGATGCAGACAGCGGAAGAATGTTATATGAAAAAAATGGATATGAGAAAAAGGCAATGGCGAGCACAACCAAAATCATGACCTGTATTCTGGCATTAGAGATCGGTAACCCGGAGGATGTGGTCACATTCTCGAAAAATGCGGCGGCACAGCCGGATGTTCAGATGAACGGTGCAGAAGGAGAGCAATATTATCTGAAGGATCTGCTTTATTCGCTGATGCTGGAATCGCACAATGATACGGCAGTCGCAATTGCAGAGCATATCGGTGGTTCGGTAGAAGCTTTTGCAGAGCTGATGAATGAGAAAGCGCAGGAGATAGGTGCATTTGACACCAACTTTATAACACCGAACGGTCTGGATGCTCCGGGACATCAGACAACCGCCTGTGACCTGGCCAGGATTGCCGGCTATGCGATTCAGAATCCGGAGTTTCTGGAAATTATTCAGACACCGGCACATACGTTTCAGGAACTTCAGGGGGAACGTACGGTTTCCGTTGTGAATAAGGATGCATTTCTGACCTCTTATGACGGTGCACTGGGAATCAAGACCGGTTTTACCGGAGAGGCGGGATATTGCTTTGCCGGAGCTGCCAGACGGGGAGAGAAAACTCTGATTACGGTAGTTCTCGCATCCGGCTGGCCACCGCATAAGACCTATAAATGGGAGGACACGAGAAGCCTTATGGATTATGGAATGACAGGGTATGAAAAGCAGACGATCGTAACGCCGGAACAGACGATCAGCAGTCTCACAATACTTCATGGGCAGGGAATCTCAGTGATAGAACCGGAAATCAGAGAGACCGTTCGGCTGCTGGTGCGTGCTGGAGAAGATATACAAATAAAGGAAAATCTGATTACGGATCCGGAGGCACCGATCACAGAAGATACTGTGGTAGGAACTCTGGATATTTATATAAACGGGGCATGCTTTCAGAGCCTGCCGGTATATGCAGGAAGTGATGTCCGGAGGCTTACCTATTCGTATGTGTTTAAAGAACTGTTATATCAATATTTCCTTAGCAAAGATTTACAGAGCTCTTAAGAAAATGTTTCACTCGTTGCTAAAACAGGAAAGCTATGATACAATTCTTAAATAGAAGCTTGAAAAATAATAGGAGATAAATTGGAGGGATTATATGGTAGAATTAAAATGCAGTGTATGCGGATCTCCGGTGAATGCGGGAGATTCATTCTGTCAGAATTGCGGAAATCCAATTCAGCCACAGAAGCAGGAAGAGACGGTTATACCGGAACCATCACAACCGGTTTCGGGAGTAACAGAACCAACATCCGTAGTTATGCCGGAGGTAACAGAGCCGACAGTTGCAGTCACACCGGAGATGACAGAGCCGACACCTGTAGTAGAGACTACGGAGACAATAGAAGCAGTACAGCCGACATATGAAGCAGTATCCGCACAACCAGAGGAAAAACCGGCAGCAAATCCATTCACCGTAACAGAAAAAGATACAGCAACAGCACAGACCGGAACCTATCAGCAGGGTGTAACGCAGCCACAGGCCGGAACCTATCAGCAGGGCGCACCGCAGCCACAGGCCGGAACCTATCAGCAGGGTGTACCACAGCCACAGCAGGCACCATATCAGCAGGCTGGTACATATCAGGAACCATATTACGGTCAGCAGCCACAGATGGGGGTTCAGCAGCCACAGAAGCAGAAGAAACCGGGCAAAGCAGCCGGAATTGTTGGTCTGATCTTCGGTATTCTGGGTCTTTTAACCTCTGCCTGTGGAATTATGGTTGTTCCGCTTATTTTCTGCTTGGTAGGTATTATTCTGGCAATTGTTTGTCTGACGAAGAACTCAAGCAAGGGACTTGGAATCTCAGGTATGATCGTAAGTGCTCTGGGTCTGATCAGTGGTCTGATCTTTATGTTCCTGATGGTGGGTATATTATCTTCAGCCGGTAAATCATTTGGTGAAATGGACTGGGAAGAAATTATAAATACACTTGAGGATAACAGTATTGATGATGATTTTGATTATGTACCCGGAGATTATGATCCGGTTTATACAGAGGATGGTTTCGGAGCCGCAGAGGAAGTATTACCTTCTTCCAATGCAAATCTGACAGATGTAAATCAGATCATGATTAACGGAACAGTTTATACTTTGCCGGTTTCATTTGAAAGTACCGGTTTTTCCGTTAATGAAAAATCGAAAGATGACATGGATTCTCTGGCTGCAGATGGCTGGGACTCCGGGGAGTACCACTTTGTACTACTGGATTCTGCAGATGGATATTCTGTATGGGGCTTTATAGAAAATACATCAGATAGCACGGTTTACTCTGAATCGGATCTGAAGCTGACGGGGCTTAATGTTGATAATTATTCTTCAGCCTGTACAGCAACGAGTGTAAAAGTAGCTAACGGAATTACTTTCGGAACCAGTAAGTCAGAGGTTGTCAGCTTGCTTGGCGACCCGGACAGTACAACAGATGATGGTGTATATTATGATTCTGCAGATGGCAAGACAGACCTTTATCTGGAATATGATGGTGATGATAAGGTCCAGTGTATTGAAATTACAGTTTATGAAGATTAAAAACTTGCATATTTGGAAATACTGTGTTATATTAACAATAGTTGTGATACCAGTGTGACAGTAAGAGTGGACGAAAGTCCACTCTTATCTTATGTTTTGGCTGTTTCTTTAACGGAAAATCATGGTCACGGTCTGGTTGCAAAGCTTTTTATAAAGGATGGAGGCTGATGATCAGAGTATGAAACGGGCAGAAATTGAACAGCGATGCGAAGCATTGGTACAGCCAATTCTGGACGAACATGGATTTGAACTGTGGGATGTAGAGTACGTAAAAGAAGGCGCAAATTATTATTTGCGAGTGTATGCGGACAAGGAGGGCGGCATTACAATTGATGATTGTGTAATGATCAGTCATGAATTAGAAGCAAAGCTTGACGAAGATGATTTTATCGGGCAGGCATATATCCTGGAGGTGAGTTCTCCGGGACTCGGAAGACCGTTAAAGCGGGAACGGGATTTTGAAAAGAGCCTCGGAACAGAGGTAGAGGTGAAGCTTTATAAGGCCGGAGAATACGGGAAGGAGTTTACCGGGATTCTGAAAGCTTATGATGAGGATACGGTAACGATAGAATTGGAAGAAAATGAGGCAGTGATTGCCAGAAAAGATATTGCACTGATAAGATTAGCATTTGACTTTTAATGATTAAGGAGGAAAAAAAGATGTCAGAAATTATGGATGCACTTGCTCAGATTGAGAAAGAGAAAGGAATAGACCAGGAAGTATTAATGGAGACGATTGAAAAAGCAATCGTTGATGCTTATAAGAAGGATAAAGACAGCGACGTTAATATGCAGGTACAGATGGATCGCAAGACCGGCGAGTTCAGTGCATTTATTGAGCGTGAGGTGGTAGAGGATGTTATCAATCCGGCAACAGAGATCAGTCTGGAAGAAGCTAAAATGCATGATCCGCGATATGAGGTCGGTGATGTGGTCAGAGTTGAAGTACAGCCGAAGAACTTCGGAAGAATTTCGGCACAGAATGCAAGAAATGTAATTGTGCAGAAGATTAAGGAAGAAGAGAGAAAATCTATTTTCAATCATTTCCAGTGTAAGGAAAAGGATGTTGTGACCGGTGTGGTTCAGCGTTATGTAGGAAGAAATGTATGCATCAGCTTAGATGACAAGACCGATGCCATCCTGACAGAGAACGAACAGATTCCGGGCGAAACTTTCCGTCCGACAGACCGTGTAAAGTTATATATCATTGAAGTAAAGGAAAGTAACAAGGGACCTAAGATTCTGGTTTCTCGTACACATCCGGAGCTGGTAAAGCGTCTGTTTGAAAAGGAAGTAACAGAAGTAGCGGACGGTACAGTAGAAATCAAAGCGATTTCCAGAGAAGCCGGTTCCCGTTCCAAGATTGCAGTATGGTCGAATGATGAGAACGTAGACCCGGTAGGTGCCTGTGTAGGATTAAACGGTGCCCGTGTCAATGCAATTGTCAGTGACCTGCGTGGAGAAAAGATAGATATCATCACATGGGACTCTAATCCTGCCATTTTTATTAAAAATGCGTTGAGTCCATCCAGTGTTGTATCCGTGACAGTAGATGTTGATGAGAAGAGCGCCAAGGTAATTGTACCGGATAATCAGTTGTCTCTGGCAATCGGAAAAGAGGGTCAGAATGCAAGACTTGCAGCACGTCTGACAGGATATAAGATAGATATTAAGAGTGAATCACAGGTTGAGCCGGAAGAGGAACCTACAGAAGCAGAGACTCTTTCATAATAAGTGAGAGCGAGTAAGGAAGTGATTACGTGGCTAAGAAAGCAGTAATGAGACAGTGTATCGGATGTGGACAGCCGAGAGATAAGAAATCATTGATTCGCATCATTCGGACAACAGAGGGTCAGATTGAACTGGATGCGACAGGTAAGAAAAACGGCAGGGGCGCATATCTGTGTATGTCCGGAGAGTGCCTGGAAAAGGCAAAGAAGTCTAAGGGACTGGAACGGTCATTCAAAATGCCGATACCGGCTGATGTATATGAAGAATTAGGTAAGGAGTTGAAGGCACTTGAAACCAGATAAGGTATTATCTATGCTTGGGCTTGCTGCGAAAGCAGGAAAAGTTGTCAGTGGAGAGTTTTCAACAGAGAAAGCAATAAAAGCACGGAAAGCCTATATTGTAATGGTGGCAGAAGATGCTTCAGACAATACCAAAAAGGCATTCAGAGATTCATGTGATTACTACCGGATACCGTTTGCAATCTATGCTACCAAGGAAGCTCTGGGACATTGTATCGGAAAGCAGATGCGAGCATCGTTGGCAGTTCTGGACGAGGGACTTGGTAAGGAGATTGTAAAAAAGATCGATATGCAGAAAAATTTGGAGGTGTAACGGATGGCAAAAATTAAAATACATCAATTAAAAACAGAGTTAGGAATCGAAAGTAAAGATATTATTGCAGTTCTGGAAGCAAACGGTGTGACCGGCAAAAAGCCGCAGTCTGCGTTGGATGAACAGGAAGAAGCAATTGTCAGAAAAGCATTTGCACAGAAGACAGCTGAGCAGAAACCGGAGGCAAAACCGGCAGAGAAAAAACAGCCGGAGAAGGCGGAAGTAAAACCGGAGAAGAAAGAGATCAGAAAGACGGAGAATAAAAAGCCTGAGAACAAGAAACCGGAGGAAAGACCGGCAGTAAAGAAACAACCGGAAAAGGCAGAGAAGAAGCCGGAACAGCGAAAGAACGATAAACAGGGCGGCAATAAGAATCAGCAGAACAACAATGGTAAACGGGAGCATACCATTGTGACATTCCAGGCTGAGAACAACAATAAGAAAAATAAAAAGAATAATAAGAATAATAACGGTAACAACAATAACAATAATAACAATAATAATAGAAACAATGGAAATGGCAATAATAACAATGCCAATAATTCCGCAAAGCAGGCAAAGCCGGAGAAGAGAAGCGGCCAGTTCATTAAACCGGAGCCAAAGCCGGAACCGAAGGAAGATAAGGATACAATCCGTACCATTGCTTTCCCTCCTGTAATGACAGTGAAGGAACTGGCAGATAAGATCGGTATTCCTGTAAACCAGCTGATCAAGAAGATGTTCCTGGCAGGTAATATGGTAACTGTAAATTCAGATGTTGAATATGAGGCAGCTGCCGAAATTGCACTGGAATATAATATTATTGCAGAGGAAGAGGAACAGGTAGATTTAATTGAAGAGATGCTGAAAGAGGAAGAAGAGGATGAATCCTTAATGACACCTAGACCACCGGTTGTCTGTGTTATGGGACACGTAGATCATGGTAAGACCTCTCTTCTGGATGCTATTCGTACGACCAGTGTAACCAGTGGTGAGGCCGGTGGCATTACACAGCATATCGGTGCATCTGTGGTTGAAGTCAACGGTCAGACTATTACATTTCTGGATACTCCGGGACATGAAGCGTTTACTGCTATGCGTATGCGTGGTGCACAGTCTACGGATATTGCAATTCTGGTAGTTGCAGCGGATGATGGTGTTATGCCGCAGACAGTAGAGGCGATTAACCATGCAAAGGCTGCCGGTGTTGAGATTATTGTGGCAGTTAATAAGATCGATAAAGAAAGCGCTAATGTAGAGCGTGTAAAGCAGGAATTAATGGAATATGATCTGGTTGCAGAAGAATGGGGCGGATCTACCATTTTCTGCCCGGTATCTGCACATACCAAGGAAGGTCTTGATAACCTGCTTGAAATGATCCTGTTAACGGCAGAGGTTATGGAGCTGAAGGCGAACAAGAACCGGAAAGCAAGAGGTATTGTCATTGAGGCAGAGCTGGATAAAGGACGTGGTCCGGTTGCAACTGTGCTGGTACAGAAGGGTACTTTAAGAATCGGTGATACGATTGCTGTCGGCAATGTACATGGTAAGGTTCGTGCCATGGTAGATGATAAGCATCGCAGAGTGAAGGAAGCAACACCTTCTACTCCTGTTGAGATCCTCGGATTAAATGGTGTGCCGAATGCAGGTGAGATTTTCGTGGCTACTGAGAACGAAAAGGAAGCCAGAGCAATGGCAGAGGCATTTATTGCATATGAGAAGGAGAAACTGATTGCAGAGACCAAGTCCAAGATGTCCCTGGATGATCTGTTCTCGCAGATTCAGGCAGGTAATGTCAAGGAACTGAACCTGGTTGTAAAGGCAGATGTACAGGGTTCTGTAGAAGCGGTTAAACAGAGTCTCTTAAAGCTTTCCAATGAAGAGGTTGTTATCAAGGTGATTCATGCCGGTGTTGGTGCAATTAATGAGTCAGACGTTATTCTGGCATCTGCATCTAATGCGATCATTATCGGATTTAATGTCCGTCCGGATGCAACCGCAAAGGAAACTGCTGAGCGGGAAAAGGTAGATATGCGTCTGTATCGTGTTATCTATGATGCAATCGAGGATATTGAAGCTGCTATGAAGGGTATGCTGGATCCAATTTATGAGGAGAAGGTGATCGGTCATGCAGAGGTAAGACAGACCTACAAGGCTTCCGGCGTTGGAACCATTGCTGGTTCTTATGTACTGGATGGTGTAATTCAGAGAAATGCAACCTGTCGGATTTTCCGTGAAGGCGAGCAGATCTTTGAGGGACCGCTGGCATCTCTGAAGCGATTTAAGGATGATGTAAAAGAGGTTAAGACCGGATTTGAATGCGGTCTTGTATTTGAAGGATTTAATGATATTAAGGAATTTGACCAGATTGAAGCTTATATCATGGTTGAGGTTCCGAGATAATTGACATTAGTAGAAATATTTGTCTGGGACATCTGCAGAAATGCAGATGTTTTCAGATGAAGAAAATAGAGGATGATAGAATGAGAAAAAATAGTGTGAAAAACACGAGAATCAATAGTGAGGTTCAGAAGGAACTGAGTATGATCATCCGGGAAGTGAAGGATCCGAGAATCCATTTCCTGACATCGGTTACAGATGTACAGGTGGCACCGGATTTAAAAACCTGTAAGGCATATATCAGTGTTATGGGAAATGAAGAAGAACAGTCGAATACTTTGACCGGCTTAAAGAGTGCGGAAGGGTATATAAGACGGGAGCTTGCACATCGGGTGAATTTACGGAATACACCGGAGCTTACATTTATTCTGGATGATTCCATTGCTTATGGTGCGGCAATGTCCAAAAAGATTGCGGATTTACATGTGGAAGAATATGATTCCGGAAAACCGGAAGAGGGACATGAAGAATTATAGAAAATCGATGAAGAAGAGAGGTAAGAAATGAATCAGTTTTTACAGGCTATTTCAGAAGCACAGACGATTGTGATTCTGGGACATATCCGTCCGGATGGAGATTGTGTGGGTTCCTGTACGGGAATGTATAATTATATTACGGATAATTATCTGGAAAAACAGGTAGATATTTATCTGGGAGATTTCGATGATAAGTTTCTGTTTTTGCGGGGAGCAGATAAGATCAGTCATGCGGCAGATACCGGAAAGACCTATGATCTTTGTCTGGCGCTCGACTGTGCCAGCACCGACCGGTTCGGTGAATTTGGTGTCTATTATGAGACTGCAAAGCGAAAGGCAGCGATCGATCATCATGCAAGTAATCCGGGATATGGCGATATCTGTCTGGTGCGGCCGGATGCATCTGCAGCCTGTGAAGCGATTTATGGCATTCTGGAGCGGGATAAGATCAGCCGGTATTGTGCAGAGTCGTTATATCTGGGAATCGTACATGATACCGGAGTATTTAAGCACAGCAATACAACGAAAGAAACCATGTGTGTAGCGGGTGATCTGATCGAATTGGGAGCCAATCCTCAGAAGACGATTGATGATACTTTCTATAGCAAGACATTTATGCAGAACCAGATTCTGGGACAGGCATTGTTAAACAGTCATATGGAACTGGATGGACAGTGTATTGTAACCTGCCTTAGAAAGGATGTATTTGATCATTATCATGCAAGCAGTGTAGATGTAGATGGCGTGGTAGATCAGATCCGTGTAACCAGAGGCATTGAGGTAGCAGTCTTTTATTATGAGTATGAGCCGAATGTATATAAGTTCAGTCTGCGTTCCAATGTAAAGGTAGATGTCAGCAAGATTGCGTTAACACATGATGGCGGCGGACATATCCGGGCAGCCGGATTCTCATTGGCAGGGGAACAGGCTGAGATAGAGGCACAGGTGCTTGCACAGATCGCACAGGCATTGAAAGAGGCTTAATATGTATGACGGTATTATAAATGTATATAAAGAGCCGGGCTACACTTCTTTTGATGTGGTAGCGAAGCTTCGGGGAATTCTTCATCAGAAGAAGATTGGACATACCGGAACATTGGATCCGCAGGCGGAGGGTGTTCTGGTGGTTTGTCTTGGAAAGGCTACTAAGTTGTGTGATATTTTGCCGGATCATGATAAGGAGTATGAGGCCGTTCTGCTGCTTGGAACGACCACAGATACAGAGGACATGACCGGAACGGTATTGACGGAACAACAGGTTGATGTAACGGAAGAGCAGGTGCGACAGGTGATCGCATCTTATGTTGGTACGTATGAACAGGTACCGCCCATGTATTCAGCAATTAAAGTAAATGGTCAGAAGCTATATGACCTGGCAAGGCAGGGGCAGGTGATCGAACGGAAACCGAGACCTGTGACTATCTATACGCTGGAGATTCTTGATATGGATCTGCCGAGAATCCGGTTACGGATCCGGTGCAGCCGGGGAACATATATCCGGAGCCTGTGCCGGGATATTGGAGAGAGTCTTTCCTGTGGCGGATGTATGGAACAGCTGATCCGTACCCGAGCCTGTGGGTTTCATGCGGCGCAGAGTCTGCGGCTGGACGAGATCGAGGCACATGAGAAGGATGGCACTTTGGCCGGCTATATAACGGCTATTGATGAAATGTATGCAGAGTTGCCGAAGCTTACGGTAACGGAGGCCGGTGACAGACTGATCCATAACGGAAATAAGTTCCGCAAAGAGTGCATTGCTTCTATGACGGAAGGAACACAGACGGAAACCTGTGAGGATGACAACATGGATGAGGCAGCCAGATATCTGGTATATGATTCCGGAAAGAGATTTACGGGAATCTATGAATATGATCTTGGAGCGGGAGAATTCCGCCCGTACAAGATGTTTTTATAATGAGATTTGATAAAAGCAGGATTAGATATGCAGCACATTACAGAAGTGAAGGACTTAAAATTACAGAATACAGCGATTGCTTTGGGG
>OIZV01000958.1_pt1 | contig 11309 bp, 12 predicted proteins | sample 1588681 | NCBI WGS metagenome assembly OIZV01 (sample SAMN03283281) | human gut metagenome | biome: human-associated habitat; material: feces | host: Homo sapiens | place: Peru | collected 2012
TAGGTCGGCACCTGATAGGTGAATTTCTCGCCGCCGACTCGCATTATCGGGTCGGTAAACAAGCCGTAATCGCCCCACACCTCAAAGGAAATCTCGTTTTTATACTGCAATTTTAACACCTCCTGTTAAACTATAAAACTGTTTATGTCAGGCTCAAGGATCACTCCGACATCGCTGTCGTAGTTTGCGGCGGAAAGCACCCGCACTGCGCCGCCCGCAGCCGGATAGATCCCGCCCGCCTCCTCGAGCATTCTCTGCTGATGCGAATACACGGAGACTGTGTATGGCTTTGCCCTCTCGCAAAGGGAATGCAGATAGGTTATATCATGCTCGGCTCTCGGCGACATAAGCTCAGAGATAAGCTCCGCCCCACCGCCGTACGGCACTATCACGTCAACGCCGTTACTGTCAAACACATTGAATTCGCTGCCTGCCGTCTTAAAAGCCTGCCTCATGGCAAACAAATCATTCTCGCCGCACCTGCCGCTGAAAGCGTCGTTATCGGCAAGCAAGTCATAGACGGTAAAGCCGTGCTTTGTAGGGTAATCCTGCGCTCTGTCCGGCATTGCGGCATAAAGCGCTCTATAATATCGCCCGACTGAATTATCGGACGCAAGGTCGCTGTCAAAGGCTTGCGGATTTAAACTGTATTCGGTCAAAAGCTGATTCAGCGCATCCTTCTGAGCCTTGATATCGCCAAGCCCCGCAAGGTTCTCGTCGGCGCAGCTTATCAGATACACCGGAGCGGGCGAATCAAGCTCGCCGTTCCTGTTGCATCGCCCTGCGGACTGTATCACGCTGTCAAGCCCTGCCGCAAGGCGCACAACACATCCGAAAGAAATATCAACGCCCGCCTCGATCACCTGAGTCGACACGCATATCACCTTTTTATCACCGCACGCCGCAAGCGCCTGCCTCAGCTTCTCTATTGCGGCTCTGCGGTGCGCTATACACATACCCGCAGAGAGGTGAAACACGAGGCAATCGCCGTGGTTCGACTTCATATATCTAAACAGGAATTCCGCCTGCTTTTTCAGGTTACAAACAATAAGCAGACTGTCGCTTACACTTAAAAGATTATCGAGCCTTGCGGCAAGCTCATCCAAGGTACGGCTGCCGTCAAAAATAATATCCGTCCGTTTGAATACATCACGCAGTTTCTTGTCATAAGGCACGATATCGGCGGGCTGCTTTATCAGCGGATGTCTTGTCTGCTCAAGGCAGGGCTGAGTTGCCGAACAGAGCAGCACCGTAGCCCTGCACACCTGCGAGAGAAAATTCACAGCAAGATTAAAAAGAGAGAGCATTTTACACGGGACGGTCTGCACCTCGTCAATGACGATAACGCTGCCGCACAACGCCTGAAAGCGACGGATGCACGAAGTTTTATCCGAGAAAAGCGTATTCAAAAGCTGCACCATAGTGGTGATAATTATCGGCGCAGACCAATTCACGGCAAGCAGCTCATACTTGTCAAGAGCTTCGCCGTCCGCACTGTCACGAACAACATTTGAATGATGCTCTAAAATCAAACTATCGTCGCCGACAAATTTGCGGATGACTTCGGCATTTTGGTCAAGGATGCTCAGCAGCGGCGATGTGAATATCACGCGGCGCATACCGTTCTTTGCCGCATGGGCGAGAGCATACCTGAGAGCCGAAAGCGTTTTACCCGCACCTGTAGGAACATTCAAGCGATAAACCCCCGAGCCCGCCTCAGCGGCAAGTCTGCATTGCTCCGATATATTACGGCGTGCAATATTCACGGGCGTATTTGCGGGCAAATCGAGAATCTTTTTCTCAACGCTGTCGAGCAATTCATTCCAATCGGGAATCTCGTCGTCCTTACGCTTGACCCCGCTCATAAATTCGGCGGTATCGCGCCTGTCACCGTCGATAACAGCCGAAAGCAGCAGTCTAGAAAGCATACCGACATAAAAGCTCACTTCGCTGTTGTCGGCTGCGATATCGGTAATTCTATCGAATATCGGCGTCACCTCATCACAGGCCGCCTTGAAGCGTCTGTCCAATTCCTCCGTGTCGGCGCACAGCTCGGTATAGTTGCTTACCGCTTCTTCATAGCCGATATCCTCTTTTTTCATTCGGTGAAAGAAACCGTTTTTGCCGTCTTCATCGGCAATATCGAATTCGCCGTGATGAGCGCCGACCGCATATGCCAACAGCTCCCCGAAAATATCTCGTGTACTTGCAGGCGGCTCATTGTGGCAGCGCTCCATAATGAGTCGAACGCCTGAAAAAGTATGGTTGACGGAACCTCGGCGCATTTCACCGTTCGAATGTATGTATCTGTCAAACAGCTCTGTGTATTTGCCGCAGTCGTGCAAAAGCGCGCAAAGATAGCCCGCCTCGCAAAGTCCCGCAGGCGCAAGCGCTCTCGAAGCGTATTCGGCAGCGCTTCTCAAATGCTCGCCGACTGTCTGCTCTCTGCCGTCATCGGCAATATGGGCAAGATATTCCATTCGCAGCCTCCTTGATTATCCGCATCGCTGTGACGTTTTTTCACATCGCAGTTCAAAAAATAATGCGTACCGAATTCACCTGCGGCATCCGCAATTGTCAACAATTTTTCTACTTTTATTTCTAAATTCATTATAATATTCCCGATTGTGATTGTCAATATATTAAGATAATTTCTTTATTCTGCAAACACTTAAGTCCGTTTTATCGGTCAGCAAAGCATCATTAAAGGAATTGATAATTCCTTTGAAAGATGATATAGTGGCTTTATTAAACTACTGAGGCGGATTTTGCCGAAGGACAGGAGAATGGAAATGCTTAACAGTATGGCTTTCGTGCCTTGCGTCACGGGCATGGCGCTGCCGACATTTGCGAGCGAAAAAAAAGAGATATATGTTTCGCCGAACGGTAGCGACAATTCCGAGGGCGATATCGGCTCCCCTCTTGCCCCTCTTGCCGCGGCGAAAGAAAAGGCCAAGAAGCTCGGCAGCGGCGCTACGGTTTATTTCAGAGAGGGCACATACACCATCAGTGAAACCGTCCGCTTTGACGAGAGCGACAGCTCGGATGTAACATACAAAGCATATAACGGCGAGCGTGTGGTGTTCACCTCTGGCGTCCCCTACACGGGTTTTGAAGAATGCACCGTGAACGGCGTTCGTGCATTCAAAAAGGATATCGGTAAGGATGCCGACTTCAATATCCTTTTTAATGAACGAGAGGCCTTCACAAAGACAAGATACCCCGAGAGCGGCTATCTCCGTGTAAAAGAAATCTCCGACAGCGACATTATGCCCGAGGCGGATGGCAGCGACTATTATTTTGCTCCGCTTAACGGAATGTACGCCGAAGCAGGCGAAATCGGTGAATTCAAAAATATGACCGACGTCATCGTCATAATTTTGCATTTTTGGAAGGATGAGATGCTGCCCGTGTCGTCATTTGACAGCGAAAGCGGCCACTTCAAATTCAGCAAATACGCAAGCATGAGCATCAAGCAAAACGACCGGTTCTTCCTTGAAAACGTGTTTGAAATGCTCCGCAAACCCGGTCAATGGTATCTTGACAAGACAGAGGGTATTCTCTATGTGATCCCGAATGACGGCGACAGCCCCGCCGAATACACGGTCGACGGCGCAATGCTTGAAACAATGATATCGGTCGACGGCGCAAACGGTATCTCTTTTGAGAATATCATATTCAGAGGCAACGGCTTCTCATATTCGGTCGAGCGCGATTTTTCTCAGGCCGCCTATGACGCAACACCGTGCATATCCTATGAAAACGCCCGCAATTTCAGTATCAAAAATTGCGAATTCAGGGATATCGCCGCCTGCTCCGGATTCCCCCGCAATTGCGGCGGGCTTTGAGCCGTGGGATTACGCCGACGCCGGCACGGTCAAAGGCACGGTTATCGGAACGGCAACCGAGGGCGGCGCTACACCGTATAACGCCGAATCCGCACACGTCCCCATGACAAAAGCCAAAGAGGCGTTCCATTTTCTCGTTGAATTTTTCTGTAAAATCATCAATTTCTTCGGCGGCATTTTCGGAAAATAAGGCATAAAAAATAACAGGGACTGTGTGATGCAGTCCCTGTTTTGGTTTATCTTATTGAGTTATTGTTTATTTAATTTTTACGAGTCTGTCGCCGCGGACGAGGTAGGCGTTTTGGGCGAGGTCGATCATCGGCTGGTCATTATAGGAATCGGTATAGAAATTCTCGACCACCGCGTCGGGGTAACGCTCTCTGAACGCCTTGACCTTATTCTCTCTGAAGCAGAAGTTGACGAGCTTCATGCTGTCAAGGTCGGTGGTGGAGGCTATATAATTCTTGATATTCAGCCTCTTGCATATCTCCTCGAGCACAACGTCGATGCAGGCGGATAGGATAACATCGTCATCCCTGCGCTGTCTGAGATAGAAGGACTTTATCTTGCGGCTGTTGTTATCCCAGAACTCGGTAACGTCGGAATCAATATTCTCTATGCCCCGGCAATAATCCTCGACCACGCCCGAGTAATTCTCAAGCGCCTGCTCGAGCGACATCTTGCCCGCCTTATACTTGAGCACAGCTCTCAGACCCCAGGGTATCTTTGCGAGCAGCTTCGGGTCCTTCTTGAGATAATAAAGAAAGAGATCCACGCCGGATTCGCCTCTGTAGATAGTATTATCAAAATCGTAAACGTTCATTTTAATTTGCTCCTTTTCATCTTTTGTCCCGTTTTATTGCCGTTTCTGAACGGCTCCCCATCTGTCAAGTATTATACCATTACACGGCCGAATTGTTTTTCCTTGTCGGAATAAATTTATTATGGTTTCCTTAAGGTTTTATTAAGAAAGCTGCGAAGGATTACAAAAAGTATACATTTTTGCCCCAAATAAGCTGAAAACGCCCGAAATTACACATTTCGAGCGTTTGATCTTTTCTTATTTGTTTTCCAGCTTTTTGAGCTTACGGCAAAGGCTGGATATCGGCAGGCCGACTATATTGAAATAATCGCCCTCGATGCTCTCAACGAGCACGCAGCCCCTGCCCTGTATGCCGTAGGCGCCCGCTTTATCCATCGGCTCGCCGGTATTGACATAGTCGTTGATATCCTTGTTGCTCAGCTCATAGAATTTCACCTTGGTGACGACGTGATATATATCGGTCTCGCCGCCGTGAGCGATGCAGACGCCTGTCATAACGAGATGCTCCCTGCCCGAGAGCATTTTAAGCATCTCGACAGCCTCCTTTTTGCTCTTAGGCTTGCCCAATATCTTACCGTCGCACACGACCACGGTATCCGCACCGATAACTATCGAGCGGCCGTGCCGCTCGGCTATAGCCATCGCCTTTTTGCGAGCCGTCATCTCGACCGCATCCTCGGGCGGAGTGCCCTCTGGTACGCTTTCGTCAACATTGAGGGCGAGCACCTCGAATTTAACGCCCGCAAGGGTCAGCAGCTCTCTGCGGCGGGGCGAGGTGGAAGCAAGGATTATGTTTTTCATCGGTCGCCCTCCCTCCTGAGCATTTCTGCGGTGCGGAGCACGAGCGCCTGAGTTTTGCCGTCGGGAATTTCACCCGCAAGCACCATATCGACCGCCTTTTGAAGCGGTATTTTTTCGATCTCGAGGTATTCGTCGTCATCGGGATTTGTGTGGGTAAAGGTGAGACCCCTTGCAATATAGAGATAGATTATCTCGCCGCAATAGCCCGGTGAGGGGAAGAATTCGCCGATGAAGCCGAAATCTTTTGCGACTGCGCCGACCTCCTCCTCAAGCTCACGCTTGCCTGCCTCGCAATGATCCTCACCCTTCTCGAGCTTGCCCGCGGGCAGCTCAAGCACGACCTTCATATAAGGATATCTGAACTGTCTGACAAAGAGCAAGCAGCCGTCGTCGGTCAGCGGCGCGATACAGACTCCGCCGTGATGCTCGACCACCTCACGGGTGCAGGGCCTACCGTCGGGCAGCTCAGCTTCGTCGCAGCGGACGTTGATTATGCGCCCGTTGTATACATAATTCTTTTTGACCGTCTTTTCAGAAAGCTCCATACAGTTTACCTCCGAAAGTTTTATATCGGCATCACGTTGAATACTATATACTAAAATATGCTATGGTGGTGCTGATATGGATTATATCACAAACGCAACCGTTTTAACAACAGAAAATCAGAGAAAAATGATTTTTTCGCTGAAAAAAGCCTTCCCGTCGCTGGATTGCCGCCTGATAGGGCACTCGCTCTGCTCAAGGGGGATATTCTCGCTCGGCATCGGCAGGAGCGCCGACCCGCTGCTTATAGCGGCGGGATTTCACGGCCAGGAGTGGCTGACCTGCCTTGCGGCGCTGAGATTCGCCGAGCTGCTGCTGCGCTCAAGAGCGGCGGGCAAAAAGCTCTGCGGCATCGACACCCGCTGCATCACCCGTGAAGTGATAATCGTCCCCTGCGTCAACCCCGACGGAGTTCAAATAGCAATAAACGGCTGCGACGGCGCGGGCAGATACTCCGCCGAGGTCAGCCGCATTTGCGCCGCTTCGGATGAGAAATGGAACGCGAACGCAAGAGGAGTCGATATCAACCACAATTTCGACGCCGGGTGGGATATCCTGCGGGAGCTTGAGATAGACAGCGGCATCCTCGGCCCCGCACCGAGGAGATACGGCGGATATATGGCGGAGAGCGAGCCCGAGACGGCAGCTCTCGTCGCTCTTTGCAGAGTTCGTCAGCCGAGGATGGCTATAGCGCTGCACAGCCAAGGCGAGGAGATCTATTGGCGCTACGGCGATCGACTGCCCCCCGCAAGCGAACGGATAGCCCGCATACTTGCGGGGGCATCGGGCTACCGCCTCGTTGAGAACGACGGCCTTGCCTCCCACGGCGGCTTTAAGGATTGGTTCATAGAGTATTTTGACCGCCCCGCATTCACCGTTGAGATGGGCAAGGGCGAGAATCCGTTGCCCGTCGGCGACCTTGACCGAATTCTCTGTCAGATAGTCCCCATGCTGACCCTTGCGGCGATAATGTAGGCAAGTTCCACAAAAAACGACGCTTTTTTTAGGTTAAATCGTTGTCTTTAAAAACCAATTGAATAGTGTTATAATAGATTGAATTAATACCAGTCGGGCGGCCGACAGATTTTTCATGATAAGGAGAAAAAGAAATGAACAACCGTTATTTCTGCGCAAAAGAAAACGGTAAGCTCAATTATCCGCACACCATTCTCACCGGTTTCGGATTCCTGGCTTCCTCGATTGCGTGGGCTATCTACGACCCCTACATAACCAAGATCCTCAACAGGCTCTTAACAAGCAGTGCGACCATCACCTCATGGAGCACCAAGCTCAACGAAGCCTTCCCGAAGCTGGCTGAATTCGCAGCCGCCAACGGCGAGGACGTGGCGACCGCGGCGGGCGGCATCACCCTCGTCCCCCTATTCATCGGTATCATAATGACCTTTGATAATATTTTCGGCGTTATCTTCCAGCCGACCTTCGGCAAGCTGTCGGATAACACCCATTCACGCTTCGGCAAGCGCCGCCCCTATGTTATCTTCGGCGCTCCGATATCTGCCGTTCTTTTTGCAATAATTCCTCTCGTCGCGGTCAAGAGCGGCTCGCTCCCGCTGACGATGCTCTTCATCATCCTTTTTGTCTTTATCATGTCGCTTTGGAGAGCGCCTGTTGTTGCTCTCATGCCCGACCTTACCCCGAGTGAGATACGCTCCGAGGGCAATGCCGTCATCAACCTCATGGGCGGCCTCGGCGGCGCTATCGGCCTTTTCGCCGGCACTATAGTCACCGCCATCTACTGCGCGGTCACGGGTGTGAATTCAAAGGCGGACGATTTTGACGAATACGTTACCTTCCCCTATGTTTTCCTGCTTGGCGCAATAGTCATGATAATCGGTATGCTCGTCATCCTCTTCTTTGTTAAGGAGCCTGACAGCAGGATCAAGATCCAGGGCGAGATGAATCAGGCGGCCGACGAAGCAGCAAGAAGAAAGGCCGAAAAGGAAGCTCTCAAGGCCGAAAAGGCCGCAAGGAAAGCCGAGAAGCTCTCCTCCGCCGAGAGAAGAAGCCTTATCTTCATGCTCCTCGGTCTGTTCTTCCTCTTCTGCGGCACCAACGCAATCTCCACCTTCTTCGCTCTCTTTGCCGCTGAGATACTCGGCAAGACCACCGCTGAAGCGACCATCATGACCACCGCATTCGCAGCCGCCTCCGCAATTGCCGCCCTCCCCGCAGGCTGGCTCGGCAAGAAATTCGGCAGGAAGAAGACCATACTCGGCGGTCTGTTCATATTCATCCTTGCATTCGGCGCATACCTGCTCACCGAGAACCTCGGCATAGACGCCTTGAGCGGCGCTCTTATCTGGGTCGCTCTTATCGTCGGCGGCGCAGCGAATATGTTCATCACCGTCAACACCCTGCCGCTCGTGCTTGAGATAGGCGGCATCGCCAAGGTCGGCACTTTCACCGGCTACTACTACACCGCAACCTTCTCGGCTCAGATAGCCACCCCCATCATCTACGGTATCGTGCGTATGTTCACCGGCACTTATATGTCGCTGTTCTACTACTGCCCGATCGCGTTCATCCTCTCGGCGCTCTGCATTCTCGTCGTTAAGCACGGCGAGGCTATCCCCGACGAAATAGTCGAGGCAGCCAGAGAAGAGAACGAGGATTGATATCAATTCCACGACATCTTCTGCCGACGGCTTTGAGTGAGAATCCGCAGCTCGCCCGAAGCCCAAGGCGATCATACATCCTTCTATAGAGCTGAAAGCATCGGTTTTCCGGTGCTTTTGGCTTTTTAAAAAGAAAAAGATCGGCCGAAACCGATCTCAATCCTTGCTTAATTTAACTAAGTATTCCGTTGTGCCGTCCTCGTATTTTCGCTCGCCCGTATCGGTGAAGCCATGGCGTTCATAGAAGCGGAGCGCGCGCTCGTTTTTCTCAAGCGCCCAGAGGAAGCGGCAGCCCCTTGCGGCGGCAAACTCTATCAGCTCGGCGCCTATCCCCCGCCCTTGAAACAGCGGCTCAACATACAGGCGCTTTAGCTCCTCGCCGTCGATCTCGACGAAGCCACGCACGATCCCGTCGTCATAGACAAAGATATTACGGAGCCTGTCCTCGGTGAGTTCACGGGCGACTCTCAGCACCTGCATCTCGCCGAAGGAATAGCTCTCATCACCGAATATCGGCAAAAAGTTAATGCGATTGTTAAACACAAGTATCTCCGCAATGCGGGATATATCGCCGTTATCGGCTGCACGAATCATCATTTGCTCCCGAGACACTCAATGAAGCGCTCGGCCTCCTCCCGTGAATGAAATACGATTATTTCTCTGCCGTCCCTGTATTTTTCGAGCAGCTCATATATCCGCGGGCGGCAGTCGGCGGCGAAATCCTCTATCCATTGACGGAATTCACCGTCCAATTCCTCCTCGACCCACGGCATATCCTCCCGCTTCTTGCCCACTCGGCTTCTTGCGCCCTCAAGGCAAATCTCGGTAGACAAATCGAGCATAAACACCGTGTCGCATTCACGAAGCCTCATCTCAAGGGTGCGGATATAATTGCCGTCGATTATCCAGCCGTCTCCGCTCATTATGCGGGCGAGGGCGGAGTCGAATTCCTCGCGGCTTATGTTCGTTTTGTCGGGCGTGTGCCACAGCATGTCGAGATAGTGCAGCTCAAGCCCCGTTGCGGCGGCAAGCGTCCGGGCAAAGGTGCTTTTCCCCGCGCCCGGGCAACCGATAACGATCACTTTATTCATTGTCAATGTTTATCACCTCATAGCTCTGAGTGCCGATACCGAGGGCTTCGGCGGCGTCGATGGTATGGGGTGCCGTGGCGGCTGTTGACCCTCTCCATGAAGTGCTCACGGCCGCGGTCGGTCGAATTCTCAACGAGGTCGAGGCAGACTCTATCATCGGGCGCATGAATTCCGGGCGCAGATAATTCTGATTGCCGTCCTCGCCGGAATGCACCTTGACAGCCACCTTGCCCGGCAACTCAACCCCGAGGCGCTTATACAGCTTGACAACAGCCTCTGGCGTCAGTTCCTTTGTGAAGAAAGCCCTTGCCTTATCCATACTTAAACCTTTTTCGCGTTATTTCAATATATCCTCACAGCGGTATCGCGGCTTGCCGACGCTGCGGCGGCCGTATTCTATCGCCTCGGTCGGGCAATATGATATACACGCCATGCAGTGAGTGCAGTTGCCGCCCCACAAAGGCTTGCCGTCCTCCAATTTGATATTGTTCAGCGGACAGAGCCTCACACATTTGCCGCAGCCGATACATTTATCATCGGCGCGGAACGGACGCGCATGAACGCACGCCCGATAAAAAATCGGATTCACGGTGTCGCTCATCAGACGGTCGTAAAGATTCCTGCGCGGAGCGGGGAAGGCCTCGCCCTCGGCGATTCTCTGCGCCGCACCGGCTATTGACGGCTCCGCTTTTCGGATTATCTGCCTCGCCTTCTCTTTGGAGGGCACGGAAAACATGGCGATGTAATTCTCGGGCATGACAACCTGAGCTGTGCCCATGTATTCAAAGCCCTTTCTTCCGCAAAGCAGCTTGTTATACTTCGCCGCGTCGCCTATCTCGCCGCCGCAGTCCATGATGAACCAAGCCTGCTTTCCACCGGTAAATTCGGTATCGCCGATCCATTTCTCGGCAGTTTTCGGAATCCTCCATGCATATGTCGGCGTGACAAAGACAAGTCTCTCGGCCTTGACGGCGGAGGTATCAGAACGCTTGACCCGCTCGGTCATATCCAGCAGCTCATCGCCGATGACCTCGGCCACCCTCTCGGCAACATAGCGGCTGTTGCCCGTGCCGGTGAAATATAAAATCACTGTTTTACCCCCTTCCGCGAGCGTTTTACATTATAATTATATCCCATCGACGACGTTTTTTCAAGAGGAATTGATATGCGTAAATCGCACCGCCCGCTGCTCTGTACGGCATAACCGAACCTCAGGCAAAAAATATAAACAAAGTTAAAAAAACACTTGATTTTTCTCTCGTAATATACTATAATGCTTTAGTCAGCGGATTTCTCTGCCGCAATTAAATACTTCGGGGTGTAGCGCAGATGGGCGAAGAGATTCGCCGCGTCCTGCGGACGAAACAGGCGAAGCTCTGAGGTGAAAAAACAAGGAGCAATGCGAAGCGCTCCAAGCGAGCAGTGCGACTATGTTTTTGAGGGAAGCGCAGCGGAGACATTGCACAGCGACAAATTGACCGAATAAAACTTAACTTCAAATCAAATCGGGGTGTAGCGCAGATGGTAGCGCGCTTGGTTCGGGACCAAGAGGCCGTGGGTTCAAATC
>OIZV01000959.1_pt1 | contig 11305 bp, 11 predicted proteins | sample 1588681 | NCBI WGS metagenome assembly OIZV01 (sample SAMN03283281) | human gut metagenome | biome: human-associated habitat; material: feces | host: Homo sapiens | place: Peru | collected 2012
TACCCGACACTCCACCGCATAACCGACCGTATCCTTGCCGAGGTAAAGGGTGTCAGCCGCGTGCTTTACGACCTTTCCCCCAAGCCCGTCGCCACTATCGAGTGGGAATAAATTGAAAAAGTCTGAAACCCAGTAATATCAAGGGTTTTCGGACTTCGCCCACCCCTTTTGATAACGATTTGATAACAATCCTTAGAGCGACCATTATTCTATACCCCAAGTGGCTTGTAGGTTATCAGAATAATTACCAAGTGGTTGTTGTCAACAATTAAATCTGTATTAGACGATTAAAAGCCCTTAACTGTGGATTACCGCAGTTAAGGGCTTTTTGTCGTTTTTTTCTTAGTCGGGTTTCAGGCGATCTTTGAAGGTGTCTAACATTATATCGTTCAGTTCCCCCGAAGGAACCTTTACCCAGTCGCCCGTCGTGTCGAACTTAGGATAGTGGTAACGCCATTGGTCGTAGGTATCTTTATCAATCTCACCTGCATCGAGTTTGGCTTTTTGCTCTTTCCAAGCGGTAAGCATACGAATAATCTCTGCGGCATCCTTGCCTTTCTCAGAGTTGACTTTAAGACAGACTTCCCCGTCTGCTTCGCTGACGGTAATGCCGTAAATGTCCTCAAGAGCAAACAGCGTGTGCATCAGACCTATGTAACTGTCAATATCGGGCACATTCAACGCTTCCGATGCTACATCCAAAACTTGTGCCAACGCTGTGGTAATATCTGCTTTTGGAGTACGGGAACCTGTTTCATACTGTGCCATACGAACATCAGCAGATTTATCGGGAAAACCGAGTTGTAAACCGAGATATTTCTGTGTCATTCCACGCAGATTGCGGAAAAAGTGAATTCTTTCGCTAATAGCCATAGCAATTACGCTCCTTGTTTATGTGCTGTGCAATCAGTATAAGAACCTGTCAAGCATCGGGTAGTATTTTCTGCGAAAATCTCCACCCTAACTTGCTTGACAGAACCTTGTATTGGGTGCAATTTCATTATGCACCCAATATAGCATAAATGTTTAGTGCTGTCAAGAAGATTACAAACAAAAAAGTTTAGTGTTTTCTCGCAAACCACTTGACAAAAGCAAATATGCTTAGTATAATGATATAAAACTAAGCAATTACGCTTAGTGAAATTGAATGACCGTCCAAGTGGGATATGATTTTGCCAAGACCTCCGAGTGGCGACGGAGCGAGCGAAACAACGCCGCTGAAAAAGCAGGGGTAGGAACGGCACTTGGGTAGAACGGCACCCTATTATACTAACCGAAGAAAGGAGGAAACTTATGGGACAACAGTTTATGCGTGTGGAAGAAATCGCTGAGATTCTCGATGTTTCAACCTCGTATGCCTACAAAGTCATACGAGAGCTGAATGAGGAACTAAAGCGTAAAGGCTTTATTACCATCTCGGGAAGAGTCAACAGAGAGTATTTTAATGAAAGGCTGTACCAAGCCAGAAAGGAGAACAAAAATGCCTGTTTATAAAAATGAAGATAACGGCACTTGGTATGTTTTAACACGATATGTAGATTGGAAAGGCGAGCGCAAACAGAAATGCAAGCGAGGCTTTGAAACCAAACGAGAGGCGCAGGAGTGGGAGCGAGTATTTAAGCAGCAAAGTGCTGCCGATATGGATATGAACTTTTCCGCCTTTGTTGAGCTTTATATAAAGGACATAAAACCCCGCTTAAAAGAAAACACTTGGCTGACCAAAAAGCATATCATTGAAACCAAGATTTTACCCTATTTTGAAAAGAAAAATGTCAGTGAGATCACCACAAAGGATGTAATCGCTTGGCAGAATGAACTGCTCGCTTTTCGTGATGAAAAGAAGAAGCCGTATTCACAGACCTATCTCAAAACCGTCCACAATCAGCTTAGTGCCATCTTTAACCACGCTGTAAGACATTATGACCTTCGTTCCAATCCCGCCGCAAAAGCCGGGAATATGGGCACAGAGGAACGCAAGGAAATGAAGTTTTGGACGAAAGAAGAGTACAAGAAGTTTGCCGATGAAATGATGGACAAGCCCGTATCATACTACGCATTTGAAATGCTTTACTGGTGTGGCATTCGTGAGGGCGAGTTACTCGCTCTGACTGCGGGGGACTTCGACTTTGAAAAAGGTACTGTTACAATCAGCAAATCTTATCAGCGTTTGCACGGCGAAGATGTCATTACCACACCGAAAACAAGGAAAAGCAACCGCACAATTAAAATGCCGCAGTTTCTCTGTGAGGAAATGCAGGATTATATCGGTATGCTTTACGGCTACAAAAAGAAGGACCGTATTTTCCCAATTTCAAAGAACTATCTGCACCGAGAAATGGATCGTGGTTCAAGAGCCGCAGGGGTGAAACGCATCCGCATTCACGACTTGCGACACAGCCATATCTCCCTGCTCATTGATATGGGATTTTCTGCGGTTGCAATCGCTGACCGAGTAGGTCACGAAAGCATTGAGATCACTTACCGCTACGCACACCTATTCCCGTCAAAGCAGACGGAAATGGCAAAAAAACTTGAATATGAAAGGATGGATATTGAAAATGTCCGTTAAAAATCTTGACCGTCACAACCGTTGGAGAAGCAAAACAATTGCTTTTCGTATGTCGCCGCAGGAGGTTGATATTTTGGATAGCAATGTTAGATTATCGGGACTTACAAAGCAGGATTATCTTTGCGCCCGTGCTCTGCAACAGCAAATTACGGTTGTTGGCAATCCGAGAGTCTATAAGGCGCTCCGCAACGAGCTTGCCGTCGTGCTTGATGAGCTTAAACGCATTGAAGCAGGGGGTGGCGTTCACGATGACCTGCTCGATAGAATTGAGCAAATCAACACCACGCTATACGGATTGAAGGGGCAAACGGATGGTATATAAAACCGAAAAGACTGTTCCGAAAATATCTGTTGGCGCAGATAAGGAACAGCCTTCTCAAAAATGTACTGCAAATATTATAACCGAATTCTCCTTCAAATTCAATAGTTTTGAGAAAAATTGAAAGGAGGCAACACCTATGGCGGAATTAAAAATCATCAGTATGGATGAAGTCGCCGTCGAAGAAGTGGAATGGCTATGGTATCCCTATATCCCATTTGGAAAACTGACCATTATTCACGGTGACGGCGGCGAAGGTAAAACAACGCTGATACTGCGATTAGCGGCGCTATTGTCAAGGGGAGAAAAACTCCCCTGCGACGATACCGAGCGTGAGCCGATTAAGGCAATCTATCAAACTGCAGAAGATGGACTTGGTGATACCATCAAGCCACGCCTTATTGCCGGTGATGCAGACTGTTCGCAAATAAAGGTAATTGACGAGTCTGAAGCGGCGCTGACAATGCTTGACGAGAGAGTGGAAAAGGCGATTGCAGAAACAGGTGCACGGGTAATGATCTTAGATCCGATGCAAGCCTATATCGGCACAAGGGTGGATATGAACCGAGCAAACGAAGTCCGTGCCATTCTCTCTCATCTTGGCAGGATCGCAGAGAAATACAGTTGTGCAATTATCCTTGTGGGACACTTAAACAAGGCACAGGGTAACAAATCCAATTATAGAGGTCTTGGCTCTATAGACTTTCAAGCAACAGCAAGAAGCGTGCTTGTAGTCGGCAGAGTAAAGGACAATCCGGAGATACGAGTGGCGGCTCATCAAAAGTCCTCACTTGCACCGGAGGGCAAGCCTATCGCATTTGAACTGAATGAAGCCAACGGATTCAAGTGGCTCGGTCATTACGATATTTCTATCGACGATCTTCTCAGCGGTATCAGTCGTGAGAAGAAATCCGATATGGCTGAAAGCCTTATCGTTGACTGCCTATCCGGTGGGAAGTACCCGCAACAGACCTTGCTACAAAAGGCGCAGAGTTTGGGTATCTCCAAACGAGTGCTCGATGAAGCAAAGAAAACTCTGCGTGTGCGATCTGTTAAGGAAGGCAGTGTGTGGTATTGGCAACTACCCGAAGAAAAAGAGAGCGGCGACCGGTAAGGTTGCAACATTGCAAAGGTGTGGAACTTTCGCAATCTTGCAATGTTCTTTTTCGGCAGGTATGCCAATACGAAGTTTAGGCGGGGTGCAGGGTGCCCTTTTCAAAGGGCGGCTCTGCTGGGGAGTTGTCCGCAGACAACGGGGCAACGCCCCTGTCTCGCCTGCCGGCTCGGTCGGTGCTTCTGCCGACTGAAGCCGGCAGAGGTCGCCACCGGCGACCCGCACCCCTCGGAGAGCGCAAAACCTGCTTGCAGGTTGCATTTTTGATAGGCTCGCCTGTCAAAAGTGCTTTTGCGTTACTCTTGACAAGAGTAACAGAACCGAGAACGGTAAAATTTTGGAGATTGGAGGTAATAAAATGCAAAGAACGATAAGTGCAATGGTCGGTAAAGGCTCAGTAAATCACAACAGCCGCAAGTTCAAAGCGGAAAATGTTGACGGCAGCCGAACACATCTTAACATTGACTACTGCAATGAAAATATCAAGAAAGTCTATCACGAATTGTTTAATGATGCTCTGAAAAAATATAACGATAAACAGACAAGAACTGACCGAAAGATAGAGAATTACTATGAAAAAATCCGTAATTCCAAACAAGAAAAACCGTTCCATGAACTCATTTTGCAGATCGGCAATAAAGAAAATATGAGTGCGGAAAGTGAAAACGGTGTGCTTGCCCGACAGGTTTTAGATGAATACTATCGTGGGTTTCAGGAGCGTAATCCGCAGCTAAAAGTGTTCTCTGCTCATCTGCATATGGACGAAGCAACACCACATTTGCACATTGATTTTGTTCCGTTCACCACCGGAAGCAAGCGTGGACTTGATACAAGGGTGTCACTCAAACAGGCGCTTTCAGCACAAGGATTTAAGGGTGGAACCCGTGGAGATACCGAGTGGAATCAATGGGTAAGCGCAGAAAAATCTGCACTCGCATTTGTTATGGAACGCTACAGAATCAAGTGGGAACACAAAGGTACACACGAAAAACATCTGTCTGTTTTGGATTACAAAAAGCAGGAGCGAGAAAAGGAAATCGCTGTATTGGACAACCAACTTGCCGAGAAAAAAGACGAGTTTCGTGTTATGGCTGACCGCATTGAAAACTTCGATAACGGAGAAAAAATCTTGCAAAAACTTGACGAAAGCATAATGAATGAGCTTGAATATCAGTTGCCTGAACCACCTGCAATGATGTCGGCGAGAACTTATAAGGCAAAGTTTGTTGAGCCGCTTATAGCCCGATTTAAATCTTTAATAAGCACCTTATTTGCACGATATTTCAAAGCGTTGGACAGTTACCACAGATTGAACATCACAAACGGAAACCTATATCGTGAAAACGAAAAGTTATCGAAAATTAATGAAAAATTATCACGAGAGAATGAAAATCTGCGTGCAGAAAACAGGGATTACAAACTTCTCCGAAAAGTGTTCGGTCATAAACAAATTGATGACTTGCTTGATAGAGCAAAATCGGAAAAGCAGTCTAAACAGCGTGAAAAACGCTTTAGAAATTATAAAGATGAAAGGTAGGACAACACAATGAAGCAGCATTTTACAGACGAAAAAACGGGGATCCGCTACACCTTGCAGGGAGATTATTATCTGCCCGACCTTGCATTACCCGCTGAAGAACAGCAGACAATCGGTATATGGGGACAAAGACATTTGCGACACATCAAGCAAAATCGAAAGGTACTATACACCAATTTGCTGACAAGCGGCAAGTTAAACATTTACCTTGCTGATATTAACCGACAGGCGGAAGATATGTTTTTCCGGCTTGTAAAACAGATGGCAGAACATGAGGGTGTGACCGAAAAACTCAAGGCAGATAATCAAATGAAGTGGGTTGGTCGAATGAACAATATTAGAAATAGAGCGGCCGAGATTGTCAACACAGACATTATTTACGCATAATACTGAACGGCGGCGAGGAGTAATCCTTGCCGCCGTTATTTCGTATCATTATGATTCGTTCAGTACATTGTCAAAACAGGAGAATTCTTCGACGATTATTTCTGAGCCGTAGCATTTATACTGTACAAAGTATTTTCCTTCCATGTTTACAAAGCTGAAAGCAGTACCATCTTCAAAAAACTCTCTGCCTTTTTTGTCTTGAATAATGCTATCATTTATGTCTGCAATAGATATATCATCTGGAATACTTATTGTTGAACGATAGGATATAGATGATTCATTTTGTATAACAACTGCATCGCTAATATTGCTTTTTGAAGTATCAAATGGGATTGAAATAAGCACGAATAATAGTACCAAACAAATCAACGCATTTCTAATGCAGATATACGAAGAATATACAATGTTATTTCTAATGATATTGCGATTTATGTTTCGATTTATACAATCATCATATTTTTCCTTAGCCTTTATGTTATCTGTTGACATATCAGATAAATCAACTGTTGACATAGAGTTTTCCTTAAAAAGGACTTTGATTGCACCTATTCCAGAAACTAGTAAATAGATAATTGCGACCAACAGTATGGAAAATGATATCCAATGAAGAACAGCAGACGGATACTTGCTGCTCAGCGAGCCAGTTAAGCCTGAAGCTCCCATAATTACAGTAATTGCAATAGTAATTCCAACAACATTTGTCTTTGCCTTATCTTCAAATTTGTTTTTAACGTCAAATGTTTCGGCATATTTTTGCTTGAAACTATCTATTGTAATCTCATCAATGTTATCCATATAGGAAACATTGCTTTGACTATCCTCGCTGTTTATCTTTTGTGTAAGATATTTATTGGCTCTACGTACAGATAAAGTAGGTAATACTTGTTCTAATACTGTGCAAAATAGTTTTTTCATTTTATACCTCACCAACTAATTCGTTTACAATTGCTTTTTCAAGCGGAATAGTGCCATAAGGACTTAACCATCCCCATTCTCCAGTAGGGTTGAGTTCAATAAAATAGTATTTTCCGTTTGAAAGTGCCAAATCAACGCCTCCAAACAAGAGCCCAAGTTTGTTCATTAGCTGAATTATTTTGTTTGAAATATCTTCTGGTAATATTTCAGCCTTATATTGTAGAGTGTCTTTAGCGTTTTTTCTCCAGTCCCCATATATGTTTTCGCCGTTTTTTGTAATGCTAATAGGGAATAACATGTTCCCTATAACTGTAACCCTTATATCTTGTTTGTTTTCTATAAATTCTTGCAAAATAACAGGTGCATCTTTTATATTAGAATCTATGAGTTCGCTTCCATTAACTACCGAGGTATATGTAAAGTATTCTTGTGATTCATCATAAAACAAAGCCGTATCCAACGATTTAACCACGTACTTTTTTGTTGGTATGATATTCTTTGGTAATACATTTCCGACAAATGTTTTTGGAGTTATCAATTCCACATTTTGAGCACATTGAAGCTGATACAATTTGTTTTCAGCACAATATGTATTTACCGGGTGATTGATCCATTTTGCTTTTTCAAAAACAACAAGATTCCTGATAAATGAACTCCATTGGCTTCTATATAATTGTTCTTTTATGCTATATTTTTTGTGAGAGCGTAAGAAGACTGGTGCTCTAAAAAAGACACCTTTAAGACTATCATTTCTGATAATATACAAGTCACCGTCCATTTTTATTGTCATTTTTCGATCCTGTAACGAGAAAATAATTTCATATTCTCCAAACATATCACGATTCAGTCGAAGGTACTGCTTTTTGCGTTCGTGTAATTCAAAGCAAACAAGATCAGTAGAATAATCAATAGATGATGAAATAACTAAGTATTCGATATCATTCACCTTTCTGATCCTCTCCTGTTTCAATATCACATTTTTTAGATGTAGGTTTTTGGGGTTTGTCGCTTTTCATCATTGCAATATTTGACGAATTGTCTACCCAGAATCCCTCTTGGGCTTTATATGTACAACCGTTGGGGGTTAGATTCTGATTAGGAATGTTATATTTTTTTGCTTTTTCAATAATGATATGATCTTTCATAACTATTCTCCTTTTATTTTTAGCTTTCCTTCAATTTCTTCAACTCTGCCTGTAGAAATTAAAGCATCTACTGCATTGGACATTGCTGACGAAATATTTTGACCTGCTCTGTTAAAACCATAAACGCGTGTTGTTTCCGAACACAATGCCTCTCTTGTAGTACCGACACAAGTTTGCAAAATTCTAAACATTGCTTCCGATAATTCTTCTGTGCAAATATGTTGAATTTTTCTGTTGTTTGGCATTCGAATTGGGATGGTTTTATATCCATTCGGGAAAATAAAATCGCCTTTACGAACAATTTTTGTTCCCAATCGTGACAAACCTATATCGGCTTCTCGACGAATTTTAACTGTTGCCTTTTCATTTCCGAACAGAGGAGCTAATCGTTGACAAAGCAATTCGTAATGTACAGGATATTCTGTATTAACCACTTCCATAATGCAATCTGTTAATTCTAAATATCCATATCTGTTGCGAGGTAAAGCTGAGAAATCCGGCAATTCTGTTTTCTCAAATCCATAAGGGTTATTAGAAGATTGAACCGACAAATCTTTTTCCTCAACGCTTACAAAATCATCAGCACTTGTATTTTGAGTTTCGTTTGTTACGTTCAACTGAATAGCATCTTCATCTATACCATAATTGGCAATAGCATTTTCGATAGCCTCAACAAGTTTTTGCCCTTCGGTTATGGAATCTTTAATCCAATCAGTAGACCATACACGATAGATTTTCCAGCCCATATTTTCAAGGACATCTTGTCTTAAACGGTCACGTTCTCTAGCAGTTTTTGCAGAGTGATAAGCGGCACCATCGCATTCTATACCTAAAACATAGATTCCGCTCAATGTAGGATGTTTTACAGCCATATCAATTCTGTAACCCGAACATCCTACTTGCGTTGCAAGTTTATAGCCTTTTCTATCAAGGAAGTTATACACCGCTTCCTCAAAAGGTGAATCGTGCTCTACAATATCACTTTCGGTTATTTCTCTTTCAAGCACCTGTGTACCATTTATTGCAAAATCGATATACGCTCTTAACAGTTTCGGACCCTCAGAACTAATCTTATCAATATCGATATCGGTAGGCATAATTGAGCCGACAAGTTTTACATTATATTTTGCTCGAGTAATTGCAACATTTAAGCGACGCTCACCGCCTGATTTGCTAAGCGGTCCAAAATTCATTCTGAACACACCTGCGGCATCCTTGGCATATCCTATGCTGAAAATGATAGTATCTCTCTCGTCACCCTGAACATTTTCAAGATTTTTTACAAAGAACGCTTCCTCTTTATCTTCTGCAAAGAAAGGCTCAAATTCTTGATTTTGAATTCGTCTTTCTCTAATTACAGTTTCAATGGCTTGTTGTTGCACTTCACCAAATGCAATAACACCTAAAGAACGATGAGGTTGTTCTTTGAAATGTTTAAATACAAGATCCGCTACTTTATTAGCCTCTATAACATTTCCTTTCTTACCGCCTCGATCATAATAGCCATCTGCTACATATATGTATTCGACACCATTATTCTCTACTTTCTCTATATTTGAGGGGAAAGTAATGAGTTTATTTTTGTAGATTTTAGCATTAGAAAAAGCAATCAAACTTTCGTGCCTACTTCTATAATGCCATCTTAAAGTCCTTTCTGGCAACATATTGGCTTCATCTAAAATTGATTCATACGCATCTGAATCGTCAAATTCATCGTAATCATCAGATGTATCAAAATCACCTTCTGAAACTGCCGCCTGAAAGAAATTTGTAGGTGGTAATTGTTTGCTATCACCGGCAATAACAACTTGCTTTGCTCTTGAAATAGCGCCAATGGCATTTTCTGTACATACCTGAGAAGCTTCATCGAAAATTACAATGTCAAATTTGTATGTTTCGGCTTCCAAGAACAAACTAACCGAAAGTGGGGACATCATCAAGCATGGTTTTAGCGTTAACAATAAATTAGGGATAGCTTTAAATAAGCGTCTGATTGGCATAATTCTACGTTGCTTATTCAACTCTCTTTTCAGTATGCTTATTTCATCGACACCATTTGTAAAATGTTCAAGAGAAGGCAAATCATTAATAAGCTTGCTTTTGATTCGAGCTTTTGCAATTTCAAATTGCATTTTATCCAACGATGTAAATTCATCAATGGTTGCTTCCTGCATTTTCCTTCTGAAATTCAAAACGGCGGGATATTCAGGAAGTACAGCATCCAACCACAAGCGGAAGAAACGCTTTTTGAAAATTGGTATAATATCTTGTGAAGGAATATTGTGTTGTTCAATAACTTCTACAAAACTGCCCAATCCGCCAGCTATACAGTTTGCTTTTGCGGAACTGAAATCAATCCATTCTTCCAATAAAAACAGCCCGTTAACGCAAGCGGTTAACCTATTATAAAGATCGGAAAGTTCTATTGTATCAAATGTTTCAGGATGAGCAAAATTTGATACAAACCACCGGTACTCGAAAGATATCGTACGTTTGAGTTCTTCCAATGTTTCTTTTTCTTGTTTGCAAATGTCAAGAAATTCATTTCCGTCACATACTGCTTTGACAAAAGAATCTGAAACGTTTAATTTAGATGCACTGTCCTTAAAAGATATTGCCCAATTTAAAGCACTACGGATTGCTTCCCAGTCGGATAAGATTCCGTTATACAAGAATTTGTAATGTTCTTGCAATAATTGTTCCTTATCATTAATGTGATTAAAAATTTCAATCATATCGTTAATGATTTTAATTGCATCATTTATGGCATTGAACGCTATAATTCGTTTTTGATAAACAGTATAATCTGTATTTTCATCGATAACATCTTCGCCCAAATATTCCATCAATGATATAGCGTTATCGGCATACCATTGCCTTGTTTCGTCAATTTTGCGAAGTTTCTCAACAAGAGATAGCATTTCTTCATCGCTAATTTTCTTAACAATATCCTTATGATGAAGTTGTATTGCTTTTTTGTCCTGTTTGTATTCTTTTTTGAAAACCTTTGTAAACGAGGTGTATTCTGTTTTGATTCGTCCTAATATTGCATTGTAATCTAATTCAAAAACCGTTGGTTCATATACCTCAAGAAGATCATTCTTTAAGGTGTTTATTTCATTAGCCGTTTCAATAGCCTGTAACAACAGGGCTGTTACGCTATCAATTACATCTGTGTTCCAAGCAGCATAAGGTTTAGTAGAAATAACTAATTCTTCTAAGTTTCGTTTCTCACTTATTAAAGCAGAAGTATTATTTAAAGAATCAGCAGAAGAAAGCTCCGCTATTGATTCGTTTGTGTGAATTGTTTTATATTTAT
>OIZV01000964.1_pt1 | contig 11264 bp, 10 predicted proteins | sample 1588681 | NCBI WGS metagenome assembly OIZV01 (sample SAMN03283281) | human gut metagenome | biome: human-associated habitat; material: feces | host: Homo sapiens | place: Peru | collected 2012
TCATATGAACTCCTTGCCCTTCGGGCAATTAAAATCTTTTCTAAAGATTTTAATTGGAGTTCAGTATGATTCGCCCCGCCCACCTCCGCGGGGCGTTTTTGCGGGTTTTCGTGAATTTGACCGTATCCGCAGAGGGAAACGGCGCGGAAACGGTCAAACTTCCGAAAATTCACAGCGCTGGATTTTTATTCAAATCGGCCGTTGACAAATCCAGACCGCGGCGGTATAATCCTGTATACTTACTCACGAAATACGTTGAATATTCATTTGGAGGCTGTATATATGAATAACCATGACAACATCAAGAAAATCGTCCTTGCATATTCCGGCGGTCTGGATACATCCATCATCATCCCCTGGCTGAAGGAAAACTACAATAACCCCGAGATCATCGCCGTCGCCGGCAACGTCGGTCAGGCCGACGAGCTGGAGGGACTGGAGGCCAAGGCCATCGCCACCGGCGCCAGCAAGCTGATCGTCGCCGATCTGGTGGACGAGATGGTGGACGAGGTCATCATCCCCGCCTATACCTTCTGCGCCTCCGCGATCCCCTTCGGCGATCTGGGCGCGAAGATCGTCTGGGCCGACATCAACCCGGATACCTGGACCATCGACCCGGACGATATCGCCCGCAAGATCACGCCCAAAACGAAGGCTGTGGTCTGCGTGCACCTGCTCGGTATGCCGTGCGACATGAAAAAGATCGTCCCCATCGCAAGAGCGCACGGTCTGAAGGTCGTGGAGGACTGCGCGCAGGCGCTCGACTGCCGCATTGACGGCCAGCACGTCGGCACGTTCGGCGATTTCGGCTGCTTCAGCTTCCACTCCGCAAAGACCATGACGACGCTCGGCGAGGGCGGTATGTTCGTCTGCGCAGACGACGCGGACGCCGCTGCCGCGCCCGGCATCCGGCACAACGGCTGCTGCGCGTATCCGGCTGACCGTGAGCGCTACTGGTCCCCGGCCATGAGCTGCGTCGACAGCTTCCTGGACGACCGCTGGCCGCAGAACTTCTGCATCGGCGAAGCGCAGTGCGCGCTGGGCACGGAGGAGCTCAAGAGCGTCATCGCCAACAACAACACCCTGATCGAGCAGGATCGCAAGATCCGCGAAAAGCTTGCCGGTCTGCCTGAGATCTCCTTCTCCCGCTGCCCGGAAAACGGCCGCTATGTCGTGCACCAGTACATCATGCATTATGACGGCAGCGCCTGCGGCAAAACGCGCGATGATCTGCTCGATCTGATGACGAAAAAATACGGCATCCGCTGCATCGTGCAGTATTATCCCCTGTACCGCTACCCGCTGTTCCAGCGCAAGGGCTGCGGCGAGTTTGACTGCCCCGTGCTCGACAAGTGGTGGGACGGCTCGTTCTCCTTCCCGTGGTGGTGCGGCATGGACGACACTGTCATCGACACGCTGTGCTCCAGCCTGATCTCCGCCGTTGAAGAGCTGCGCGGCTGAGCGCCGGGAGGAATCGGATTTGGCTGATTTTACAGCGCTTCGCGGGATCGTCTGCCCCGTTGTTTCGCCCTGCACATCGAATGAGGGCGTCGATTACGACAGCCTGCAGGAAAATCTGACGCGGCTGCTGCGCGCGCCCATCACCGGCTTTTATGTCTGCGGCGGCACCGGAGACGGCAGCCGTCTGACGTTCGCCGAGCGTTGCAGGACGGCGGAGCTGACCATCGCGCAGACCAAGGCCGCCGGACGCAGGACCATCGTCCATGTCGGTCAGACGCTTCAGCGGCACGCGCTGGAGCTTGCGGAGCACGCGATGACACTGGGCGCGGACGCGGTCGCGTCTGTCCCGCCGCAGGGCGGCTGGAGCGAAACGGTTGCGTATTACACCGCGCTGGCCGCGCAGGCGCCGGTCTTCATCTATTACATTCCCGGTCTGACGCACGTTTCGGCAGACTATGACCAGCTGCGGCAGCTGCTGGATCTGCCCGGCGTGGCCGGGATCAAGGTCAGCGACTGGAACATCTTCCTGATCCGCCGCATCAAGGCGGATTACCCGGAAAAGATCGTCTATACCGGGCTTGACGAAATGGTCGTTCCGGGCCTTCTCTACGGCGCGGACGGCTCCATCGGCACGTGGATCAATCTGCTGCCGGAGTTTTACTGCAAGCTCTGGACGCTTGCGCAGGCAGGCCGCTGCACGGAGCTGAACCGGCTGCAGACGGCCTATACGGAGTTTTTGCGCAAGGGCTGGCAGTTCGGCATTCTGAACGCATTTCAGGAGCTGATGCGCAGTCTCGGCTATGCGGAAAAATGCTTCCGCGCCCCCGCCGTCTGGCAGCCCGGCTCCATGCCGGAGCCGCTGCTGCAGGAGCTGCTGGCCGATCTGGACGGGCTGAACGCGCTTGCCGCGTCCATGTCCTGACGTCTCTACTTTCACAGGAGGAACCTGTTATGCAGTTTACAACTTTACCGGGAACCGGCATTTCCGTCTCCCGTCTGTGCCTCGGCACCATGACCTTCGGCAGCCCCGTCGCCGAGCCGGACGCGATCCGGCTGGTGCATGACGCGGCGGAGCTTGGCATCAATTTCATCGACACGGCCAATATGTACGAGGGCTACAACCGCTTCGCAGGCTCTGCAGGCGGCGTGGCCGAGGAAATTGTCGGCAAGGCCGTCGCCGGACGGCGGGCGGACTTCGTCGTCGCAACGAAGCTCGGCATGAAGGTCGGCGATACCCCCGTCGACGAAAACACCTCGCCCGAGGCCATCCGCGTCCAGCTGCGCCGCAGCCTGCGCCGGATAAACACCGATTATATTGATTTGTACTATCTGCACCGCTACGATCCCAACACTGCACCCGGCGAGATCGCCCGCGCCATCGGCGAGGAGCTGAAGGCCGGCACCATCCGGGCCTGGGGCGTGAGCAACTATTCTGCGGAGCAGCTTTCCGCGCTGCTTGCCGCAGCGCGCGAGGAAAATATCCCGCTACCCAGTATGTGCCAGCCGCCGCTGAGCCTGCTCAACACCGGCGCGCTGGACGCGCTTCTGCCGCTGTGCGCGCAGGAGGGCATCGGCGTAATCCCCTATCAGGTGCTGCAGGGCGGCATTCTGACCGGAAAATATCACGCCGGACAGCAGCCGCCCGCAGGCAGCCGCGCAGCAGAAAAGCCCGACTGGATGAAGCCCATGACGGACGAGGTCTACGCGACGCTTGCGCGCGTGGAGGCCGAAGCGAAGGCCGCCGGGCAGAGCATGACGCAGTACGCCCTTGCCTGGGCGCTGCGGCAGCCCGCCGTCCGGTGCGTGCTGCTGGGCGTGAAGCGCAGAGCGCAGCTGGAAGAGGCTGCGGCGATCTTTTGACAGACAGGAGAAACAGATATGCAGCTGCACGGCTCTGAACTGAAAAAGGGCGTCGTCATTGAACGCGGCGCTTCCCCCTGGCAGATCTTCCAGCAAAACGAGCAGGGCTTCGCCGTTATCCGCCTTTCCGGCACGGCGCACCGCGTCCGGCAGAGCTTTGAGCTGCCGCTGGAATTCTCCGCCGTACCGGAGGGCTCGATCACCGTCAAGGCCCGCATCGCGCTGGAAAGCAGCGGCGAGAGCGTCTGCCCGTGGACCGTCTGCCGGACAGACGCGGACGGCCGCTGGTCGGTCACGTTTGACCGCGTCCCGGCGGGCGGACTGTACCGCGTAGAGACCTATATGGAATATCAGGGCTGGGACGGTCTGTCCTCAACGCGGGGCGATATGATCCACAACATCGGCGTCGGCGACGTGTTCGTCGTCGCCGGGCAGAGCAACGCCGCCGGACGCGCAAAGAACCCGGTAGAGGACGCGCCGGAGCTTGGCGTGCATCTGCTGCGCGATTCCGGCGTCTGGGATCTGGCGACGCATCCGCTGGGCGAGACGACCGGCTCTGTCCATCAGGGACACTTTGAGAACCACAACCCCGGCCATACGCCGTGGCTGCACTTTGCGAAGCTCCTCAAGCGGGAGCTTGGTTACCCCATCGGCATCGTCATGAGCGCCTACGGCGGCGCGCCGCTGCGCTGGTGGAACCCGGAGGAAAACGGTTCGCTGTATTTCAATATGCTTGAGCAGCTTGCAGATCACGAGCTGCACCCGAAGGCCATGCTCTGGTACCAGGGCGAGGCCGAAGGCTACGAAAACGCAGCGGAGACCTATCTTGCCCGCTTTACGCAGTTTGTCGGCGCGCTGCGCCGCGATCTGAACCAGCCGGAGCTGCCCGTCATCACCGTGCAGCTCAACCGCTGCATGACCCCGTGCGACACGGCGCTCGACCGGCAGTGGGGCATGGTGCGGCAGGCGCAGGTCGCCGCTGCGCGCAGCATCCCCGGCGTGTACGTTCTGCCGTCGTCCGATGTCGCGCTTTATGATTTTATCCACAACAGCGCACAGGGCAACCTTGTCATCGGTGAGCGCTGCGCACGCTGCGCGCTGGCCGAGCTTTACGGAAAGCCGCTGATGTGGCAGGCCCCGGAGGTCTGCCGTGCGGAGCGCAAAGCGCCGGATGCCATTGTGCTGCACTTCAGCCGGATCTGCAACTGGCTCAATCCGTTTGACGTGGCTGCGGCGCTTCTGCCCTTTGAGGCAGAGGATGCGCAGGGACTTCTGCGCTGTGAGCGCTATGAAACCGGCAATGATACGCTGACGCTTTATTTTGCCCGGCCTCTGGAGCATCCCGCCGTGCTGCACGGCGTCTGGCGCGCCAACCCCGGCCCGTGCACGCCATGCGACTGTATGCGTATGCCGATGCTTTCGTTCTACAATCTGCCCATTGAGGAGTAACATGAATCAGTCCTATTGCTACAGCTTCCGCTTCTGCTGCGACCCCGGCTTCAATGACCGGCGCGAGATCGCGTCGCTGCGGCGCTTCGTCCGCGAGGCGCAGATCGATGACGTGGCCGTGTTCTGTAACGTAGAAGAGCTGAATACCGGCCACATGACCGAGGAGGAGCAGGAAACCATCTGGCTGCGCCTGCTCTGCGACGTGCAGGCCGCGCTTGCGCCGGAGGGCGTGCAGCTGTCGGTCAACCACTGGCACAGTCTGATGCACGCCGACCTCGGCAAAACGCTGCCGCAGAGCCAGCCGTTCCGCCGCATGGTCGACATGGACGGCCGGGAGGCCGATCTGTGCGTCTGCCCGATGTGCGAACGCTGGCAGACCTATTTTGCCGGGCTTTACGCGCGCTACGCGGCGCTTTCGCCGCACATTCTGTGGGTAGAGGACGATTTCCGCCTGCATAACCACGATCCGCTGCGCTGGGGCGGCTGCTTCTGCCCGGCGCATATGCGCGAATACGCCCGCCGGGCCGGAAAGCCGGAGCTGACGCGCGAGGAATTCGTGCGTGGCATCCTGCAGCCGGGCGCGGTGCACCCCTACCGGAAGATCTGGCTGGACGTGAACCGCGAGACCATGACGGCCCTTGCCGCACGCATCGGACAGGCTGTCCGGCAGGCAAGCCCGACGGCAAAGGTCGGCCTGATGAGCTCCGTCCCCTACATCCACGCGGCGGAGGGCCGCGACTGGTACGGCATTCTGCGCGGTCTTGCCGCCGGGCAGCCGCCCGTCAGCCGCATCCACCTGCCCGCGTATCAGGAAACCGCCCCCGGACAGTATCTGCTGCGGTTCAACATGGTCTCCATGCACAACCGCGCGCTGCTACCGCCGGAGACGGAGGTTTATCCCGAGCTTGAAAACTATCCCTATTCCCTGTTCGCCAAATCCCGCGCGTTCACGCGCTTCCAGCTGCTGAGCAGTCTGCCGCTGAACCTGAAGGGCATGACGATCGACCTGTTCGATCTCAACGGCAGCGGCATCGTCTTTTCCGACGGCTATCAGCAGATGCTGCGCGCGGTCAAGCCGTTTTTAAACGCCGTCAACGCCATGGGCGTCTTCGCACTGCCGAAGCGCGGCGTGTGCGTGATGACGAGCGAGGACTCGGCCTATACCCTTCAAACCGCGCACGGCGCGGACATGGAGGAGCTGTACCCGCACGAGGTCTATTTTGCGGGTCTTTTAAACGCGATGGGCATCGCGTATCAGTACTGCACCGACCCCGGCGTCTCCGGTCAGGTCGTGGCCGTGAGCGGTCAGTATTTCCGGAACCTGACCCCGGAGCAGATCGCGCACCTGTTTGCGCATAACACGCTGCTGCTTTCCGGCGACGCTGTGGATACGCTCTGCCAGATGGGCCTCGGCGAGTTGGCCGGGGTGCGCAGCTGCCGCTGGATGAAGCAGAACAGCGGCGCATACACCTATGAGCAGGTCGTAAACGGCAAGGCGTATCTGGGCCTTCCGCAGGCACGGGCCTCCGCCGTGATTTCCAGCACCGATGTTTTACAGATCGACTATCCGGAGCAGCCGGAGCTTTACACCGAATTTTTCGATTCCTTCCGCCGTCCTGCCGCGCCGGGTCATGCTGTTTCGCGCGGACGCGTCCTGATCCATCCGTTCGGACGCTTTTCCAGCCCCGGCGACATGCCGCCCATGCAGCTGAACGCACTGCGGCGCGAGCTGCTGCAGGATATGCTTGCATCGCGCCTTGACGCGCCGATGGTCGCCGGGCAGGCGTATCTGCAGCCGTACTGCACCTGTGACGGCAGGGATCTGTATCTGTATCTGGTCAACGGCAGCATGGACGAGGCTTCGTCCGTGACGCTGGCGATGGGCGCGCTCCGCTTTTCCGGCGCATGGGCGCTCACAAGCCGAAATGAACGCCGCACGATTCCTTACACAGAGGGGCCGGACGGACGCTTCACCTTTGATCTGCGGCTCGCGCCGATGGACGCGGCGCTGCTGTGCCTGACATTGCAAGAGGAGGAACCCGCATGAATGCAGCTATTATCGAACGGAACTGGGTCGTGGAATGGTTCGACGAACGGCAGTGCTATCATATGCCGAGCCTGACCATGGCGCCGGACGGCACGCTGCTTGCCGTCTGGAACGGCGGCTTTCTGCAGTGGAACGGAGACCCCATGGGCCGTGACGCCAAGGACTGGGTCTCCCGACTCGAGCCGGGCGCAAAAAGCTGGAGCAATCCCGACGCCGTCGGCTGCGACATCCGCTATTGCTGCCACGACCCCATTTTTTTGAAAAACCGCAAGGGCGAGATCATCCTGCTGTTCGCAAAATTTCTGGACACCGAGGTCAACTTTACGACCTGGTGCAACGGCCGCGACGAGCTCTGGATGCGCAAGACGCAGGACAACGGCCGCACGTGGCTCCCGGCTGTCCCGGCGGGGATCCAGTCCGGCCACGCGTCCAACGACAGCGTTCTGCTGCCGGACGGCACGATCGTCTTCGCCTCTACCAGCACCGAGCTGCCGGAGTATTATTTCGGCGCCGTGCAGATCTACCGCTCCCATGACGACGGCGAAAGCTGGGAAAAGGGCGCGCTGCTCACCGCGGACGACGGCAACCGCATCCGCGAGCCCGCGATCTGCCTGCGCCCGGACGGACGGCTGCTGCTGTTCACCCGTACCTGCCCCGGCACCGCCGGATGGGGCACGGCGGGCAACCGTTCGCTGCCGTCCTACCGCGCGGAAAGCCTCGACGGCGGCCTGACCTGGAGCCAGCCGAAGCCCTGCGGCATTCTGAACAACGAATCCAAGCTGGACGTCATCAGCTGGGACAAAGAAACCATCCTGATGGCCTATAACGACACGCCGGAGACCGACTGGCACGAGCGCAGCCCGCTGACGCTGGCATATTCCAAAGACGAGGGCCTGACCTGGCAGAACCTCATCACGCTTGCGCCCGCCCCTGGCAACAAGTGCCAGCCCGCCATGTGCCGCGACGCACAGGGCCGTCTCAACGTGATCTATATGCACCGGCACACCGCCATCGAGCATCTTGTTCTGGAAATTACGGACTGAAGCCCGAAAAAACTCCCCTCTGCAATGCAGAGGGGAGGCACAGGCTCAGTCTGATGTGCGCGCAGGGCCGGTCGATTTCCGGATCATGAGCTGCGGCGCGTACTCGATCTTATCCGCCATGACCGCGCTCTTGTCCGCGCCGTGTCCCTGATCGTTCTGCTTGACGATCTGATCGACCGCCGAACGGCAGCGCGCCCAGAGCCGGTGATCGATGCTGGTCAGCGGCGGCGTGATAATGGATGAGGTAAAGATATTGTCAAAGCCGCAGACGGAATAGTCCTCCGGCACGCGCAGCCCCTTTTCGCGCAGCACGGAGATCACACCGATGGCGATCATATCGTTCGCCCCGACAAGCGCTGTCGCGCGGTGCTCCCGTACCAGCAGCTCCCGTGCCAGCCGTGCGCCCGTCGCGTACTCAAACGGCACGCTGCCGCCCACGCCGTCCTCCTCCCGGCTGTCCGGCGCGACAAGCGCCTCAACCGAGGTTTCGACGCCGTCCTGTCTTCCTCGCTCATGAAAGCGCTGCCGGAGGCCCTCCAGCCGCTGCTTGCGTGCCAGCGTCGTCTGGTCCATCGGCGTGGAGATGAACGCCGCGTGCCGGTGTCCGAGGCTGTACAGATGGTCAGCCAACATCGCGCCTGCGCGTTGGTTGCTCAGCTCGATGGAGCAGATCGGCAGCTCCTCGCGCTTCTCGCCGATCAGCACGAGCGGAATGCGCGCCGACAGCCGCACCGCCTCGTCCGGGAAGCTGGGCAGGAAAGTATAAACAATGCCGCTGATGCGGTTATCGGAAAACTGCTCCAGATAGTATTTTTCCAGCTCCCGCTTGCGGAACGTGTTGCAGACCAGCACGCGGAACTCCTGACTGCCCGCATAATCCTCCAGCGTCTGGATCAGCTCGGAATAATACTGGTTCGCCAGCGTGGGCGTCAGGACCAGAATGAGCCGCCGGTCATTGCCGTTTTTCTTTCTGGTGCGGTGCGCAGGCGGCTGATAGCCGAGCTGCCGGGCCGCCTCAAAGACGCGCGCTCTGGTCTGCTCGGAAAACGTTGCCCGGCTGCTTCCGCTCAGAACGAGCGAAACGCTGGTCTGCGATACGCCCGCAAGCTCCGCGACGTCTGTAGACGTCGGTTTTCTCTGTTTTTTCTCCGCCATTTTCGTTTCTCCCGCAGCTTTTGTTATTACTAATATTTTATCATTTCCCTGCAGACTTGTCAATTTCTTCTTTCCGTTTTTCATCGTTTTTCGAAGAAACGACCCGTTAACACGTTTATTGTGCGCGTAACCCGCGCTTGTTTTAATACTACTAATATTGGAGTAACCGACATGATGAGAATCAAAGACCTGTTTCCTGATGCTTCCGGCAGCGGACGCGTGCTCGTTCTGGGTGAACTGCTGCTGGACTTTGTTCCCTGTGACTCCGATATGCGGCTGTCCCAGCCCGGCACGGTCCTGAAAACCGTCAGCGGCTCGTCCGGTATTTACGCCTGCGCCGCCGCGGGCTTCGGGCTGGACTGCAGCTTTATCGGGAAGGTCGGCTCCGACCCGTTCAGCCAGCTTGCCCTGTCGTCCATCGCCTCGCGGGGCGTCCGGACAGACGCCGTCGTCCGGTCCGATTCCGGTCAGCTGGGGCTTGCGTTTCTCGAATACCTCCCCTCCGGCCGGAATTATACCTATTACCGCGACGGCTCCGTCGGCAGCCAGCTGCGCCCCGAGGAGCTGACGGAGGCAGTCTTTGCCGACGCGTCGATCCTGCACCTGCCGGGAATGCTGCTTGAGCTGAACGACAGTATGCGTCAGAGCTGCTTCCGCGCAGTCGAGCTGGCAAAGCAGAACCATGTTCTGTTTTCCTTTGATCCCAATCTGCGCAAGGAGCTGCGCAATGATGCGCAGATGCGCCAGCGGATGATGCAGATGCTTTCCATGGCTGACGTGATCGAGCCGACGCTCGAAGAAGCGCGGATCATCACCGGCTGCACCGCGATCAGCGACGTGCTGCGCGCTCTGCACGCAGCAGGCCCCCGCCTTGTCGTTCTGACGCGGGACAAGGACGGCGCGCTGTTCAGCTTCGACGGGCAGGTTCTGAGCGCAGAGGGCATCGACGTGCCCGTTGTCGACCCCACCGGCGCGGGTGATACATTCGCGGCTGCACTTGCCTGCTGCATCGAGGAAAATGTACGGATGGAGGACGCCATCTCCTTCTGCAACTGCGCCGGGACGCTGGTATGCACCAAGCGCGGTGCCATCGGCATGGCGATCCCCACCCGTGAGCAGGTTCTGGACATGATGCGCTTGCATCCTGCACGCCTGCATATGGAATCTCTGCAAGCATTGTATGAAAAGGAGCACAAACATGAAATTGCATGAATGGAAAACCCGGATCCAAAGCGGTGAGCATCTGCTCGGCACAATGGTCACGACCTTCGCAAGCGCCGATCTGCCGAAAATTCTGAAGGCCTGCGGCTTTGATTTCTTCATCATCGACTGCGAACACGGCTCGTTCACCACGCGAGAGGTTGCAGACATGATCTGCGTTGCACGGGCGATCGAGCTGCCCGGCATGGTGCGTATCCCGGAGCTGCGGCGCGAGCACGTGCTCCATTGCATGGAGCTTGGCGCGGCGGGACTGCTGCTGCCGAACACAGAAACGGCGGAGCAGGCGCGTCAGCTCGTCGATTATGCCAAATACGCACCCATGGGGCACCGTGGTGTTTCCCTCTCCCGGCCGCATACGGATTTTCTGAAGCAGGACAGCGCCGCCTATATGCAAAGCGCTAACCGCGATACCGTTCTGCTCTGCCAGATCGAATCCCAGCTCGGCGTATCCAACATTGACGCCGTCATGGCTGTCGACGGCATTGACGGCGCGATGATCGGCCCAAACGATATGTCACAGGATTTCGGCATTCTGGGCCAGTACGCCCATCCCGCCATGCAGGCTGCCTTCCGGCAGGTCATCGACGCCGCTGCGCGGCACGGCAAGGTTTCCGGCGCACATTTCGGTGCAGCAACACCGCTGCAGCCGTGGCTGAGCCAGGGCATGACGCTCAATATGTGCAGCAGTGATCTTGGCCTTCTCATGTCCGGCGCGAAGGAGCTTTCCTGCCTGCGCTGATCCTGCTCAGTATCCCAAGTATTGAAAACCGGCAGGCCCATACTTCGGGCCTGCCGGTTCGTGCATCTGCGACAGTTGTGATCGAGCAAAAAAACCGGTATAGCCTCAGCTATACCAGTCTTTTCATGTCGGCATTCCCTATTTTTCCGGCCAGTCGCCCGGCAAGTATTTTCGGCGATCACGAGCTTAACTTCTGTGTTCGGTATGGGAACAGGTGGACCCTCGCGCCAATCAACACCGACTAAAAAAGAAACCTGATCGAAATCAGGTTTCTTTTGTGTTGGCACTA